>Ga0268284_1000648_pt1 | contig 21755 bp, 30 predicted proteins | sample saktaG_14_FD_190137 | JGI IMG/M metagenome (GOLD analysis project Ga0268284, IMG submission 190137) | Saline water microbial communities from Sakinaw Lake, British Columbia, Canada - sak_2013_06_06_40m | ecosystem: Environmental > Aquatic > Non-marine Saline and Alkaline > Saline ...
CAATAATGGCGCCGATAAGAACCCAGAGAACAAGAATGAACTTCCCCTGCGTAATCAGGTAGGTTTTGCAGGTTTCATAGATCAGTTCGCTGATCTCGCGCATGGCGCTGTGAACTGGAAGCTTACGGATGCCCATGTACTGTACGACACCGAAGAGCATGCCGAACAGGCAGATTGCAAGCCCCCACATAAGGAGCGTGTCCCCGGGAATACCGCCCGGGATAAGTCCACTCAGAAAAGAGGCCGAATGTAAATCCGGCAATACCAAATCGGCCTCGCTTGCCCGCGCATTCGGCGCCTGCAGCAAGATTCCAAGGCCTCCCAGTGCCGATACAGCTCTGGGCATCCATGTAACATTGAAAGGTTTTTTCATTGTACAGTTAACTCTGTTTTTTTTCTTGAATAAAGAAAGGACATATAACAGCAGAACGACAAAGAAACGCCCTGGATAGGGTAAGCCTAAAGTTGCAACTTTTTTTATGAATCTCAATACCTTTTTATAGAACTTCTTAGCGGTTTCACACTATTTCAACACTCTCGTTTCCCTTTTTTTTCAGAACTGAAAATGTTTGTTACCGTTTTCACTTCGCCTCCGCTATATTCCTGCGGTTGTCCCTGCGACTCTTTTACCTGAAAACCGGAACTCCGCTCCGGGGAATTTACTCTTCGCGCCATGAAACTTGTTGTCGGTCTCGGAAATCCCGAATCTATTCATGCCGGTACACGCCACAACATCGGTTTTGAGGCCGTTGATACAATTGCGGACTCTTTCCGTGCGGTATTCAGTAAAGGAAAAGGGAAATTCCTTGCCGCAAAAATAATCCACAGAAGAGAACCGGTCATCATCCTGAAACCCATGACCTATATGAATCTGTCGGGTCATGCGGTTGTTGCCGCCATGAATTTCTATAAAATCGGACGAAACGATATTCTGGTCATCTGCGATGACCTCAACCTCCCTTCCGGCTCGATAAGACTTCGCGCAAAAGGGTCTGCCGGAGGACAGAACGGACTGAAACACATTATCGAATGTCTTGGAAGCGAAGAGTTCGCCCGGATGAGGATCGGCATACGGCCGGGCGAACAGCAGCTGAGCTCCTTTTCGTCGTTTGTGCTCGGAAAATTCAGCGAGGATGAGAGGGGGATTATGGAAAAAGTTCTGCCTGTCTGCAGGGATGCTGCTCTTGATTTTGCGATCAACGGCATCGAACATGCAATGAACCACTACAACAAACCGGCCGTTTAGCAGGCGGCGAGGCTTACTGCCGCACTCTCGGACGAACCGGCAACGGACATCTTTTTCAAAAAGGCAATCGCCCGGGTATTGAACTCCCTGGGCTGATCGACATTGCAGACATGACCGGAATTCCGGATCACTTCAAGCCATGAATTGGTATGCCGTGTAATGATATAGCGGACAGCGGGAAGAAACATGTGATCCTCATCGCCCATGAGATAGAGCGTCGGAATGCCGGTATCTTTTTCTTCGAAATATTTTAAAAGCGGAGTAAGCTCATAGGTCAGCCTGAACCAGCGCATAAACTCTTTCTGTGCAACCTTTTTGGCTTCATTGACAAACAGCAGCCTCGACTTTTTATGCCTCTCGCTCGGCATGATAATCCATGCAAAAAAGCTGTAAAGCCACATATAGGGCACAAACCTCTTGAACATGTTTCCAAGGGTGACAAGCACTTTTGCCCTGATGTTAAGCCTGATGATCGCGCCGCCCATGACCATGGAACTGACTCTCTCGGGAGCCATTTCGCTCAGGTTCCGGATAAGAATGGTGCCGAGTGAGATACCGATGAAGTGGGCTTTACGGATTTTCAGCGAGTCAAGTACATCAAGAACATCGCGGGTAATATCCTCGAAGTCATAATGACGACCCTCCTTATGGACTACAACACCCTTTGATTTGCCGTGTCCCCTGAGATCAACAAGCAGAACATTGAAATGCTTTATAAACTCCTTGATCTGCAGAAACCATATTGAAGAACTGCCGCCGGCTCCGTGAACAAAAACAACCCAGGGAGCTCCGGGATCATCCAACTCGTATGTCTTGTAATGAAGCATGGAAGAACAAAATTATTACAACAGTTGAACCTTAATATACTAACAAAACAAAAACTATGCATAAAAAGTTACATATCCTGCCGGATAACACGCACAAGCTCAAATAAAGCAATGCCGGCCGCAACAGCAACATTCAATGAATGCTTGGTGCCGTACTGGGGAATCTCAAGCACCTCGTCACACCTTTCGAGCAGCTCGTCTTCAAGACCGTCAACCTCATTGCCGACCAGAAGGCAAAGCGGAAAATCACCGGAAGTCAACCCCGTATAGGGACGGCTCCCTTCAGTAATCTCGAGTCCGCAGATTCTTACCCCGTTTTCCTTCAAATCTGAAAGAGCTGCGAAAGGATCGGCTACATAAGTCCAACATACATTTTCCTGCGCTCCCAACGCAGTTTTATCAATTTCTTTTCTCGGGGGCGTTGCCGTATAGCCCGAAAGAATTATTTTTTCAATGCCCGCGGCATCGGCAGTCCGGAACATCGAACCAACGTTCCACATACTGCGGATATTATGCAGCATCAGAAAAAGAGGGTGCTTCGATGACCGCGAATACTGCTCCGCATTAAGCCGGTTCATTTCCGTGCCGTGCAGCTTTCTGAACTGCGGCATGCTAAAGGGAGCCGAGCTTTTCAATGATCCGCTGATTTTCTTCAACAAGACCGACATTGAATCGCAGGCAGTTGTCCATCATCCGGTAACCGGATACGTTTCTGACAAGAATCCCCTCTTTCTGAAGCCTTTGGAAAACACTGTCTGCATCGCTTACCCTGATAATCAGAAAATTAGTGTCGCTCACGAACGGTTCGACTCCATCAATCAAAAGCAGGCTGCCGTATAGTTTTTCCCTTTCGCGAAGAATATACGATACGGCGTCAGTAACGAGGAAGTAATTCTCCAGCACACGGGTAAGCGTTATTTCGGCAAGCCTGCCTGAAGCGAAGGGTATTTTAGGCTTGGCAATCTCGGCCATCAGCTGCGGATCAGCGACAGCGAATCCAATACGGATACCCGCGAGGGCAAGCGCTTTTGACATTGTGCGGAGCACAACAATATTTGGCAGATCAGCTATCAGTTCAAGTGCGGAACGCTGCCGGGAAAACTCAATGTATGCCTCGTCAACCAGCACTATGGCATCGGAAGACCCGGCAATCAGACGGATCTGATCCAGGGTGAGCGATTTGGATGTGGGATTGTTGGGTGTGGAGAGGACGATAAGATCAACATCTTCGTCACGTACAGCACGAAGAATCGACTCCGTATCAAAATCAAGACCGGGAAGCATCGGCACTCTGACGATCTCCGACTGCAGAAGAAGAGCTATTTTTTCATAGAGCGAAAATGAAGGATCAGGAATCAGCACCTTTCTGGCAGGACCGAGGCATGCAAGAAAAATCGTATAGAGCATCTCGTTCGATCCATTGCTCATCATAACCGAATCAGCGGAAACACCCAGAAAATCAGCATAGGCTGCCATTCCCCTGTAAGGCAGAATATCCGGATACCGGTTCCATGGCTCCTTGATAAACTCCGTGATGATCTCCTCCTTGAGCCACATCGGCACATCAAAAGGGCTTTCGTTCTGGTTCAGCTTTATTTCGGCCTGCTGTCCCCCCTCAACGCGGTATGTCGCTATATTCTGCAATGCGGGATTCAGAAGACGCGCTATGTTTCTTGGCATGTTTTACCCGTACCTGTAATATCTCTTTTCGACCGGAAGAATAAGCCGGGCGCTGCTGCCCGAATTGTTTTCATTAAAAAAACATCTTTTTCCATCATTTCATGAAAAAAATCTCGACAATCCTCATTTTTTTTATAAATTAAAACAAGACAATATTGATCCAATTAAACACAGGGGAAGTCATGAAACAGATAATTAAAACACCTCTTGATCTTCTTGATGACATATACAGTCTGGCTTACTGGATGACAGGCAGCGAAGATGCTTCTCATGAACTTGTCAACACTACCTATCTCAATGCAAGCACGAAGACGAAAGAGGCCCAGCTTCTTAAAACATTCAGGGAGTGCTATGTGAACCTGTTCGGACAACATGCTGATTTCTGTATAAATGAAAAAAGTTCCGGATCTCACATTCAGCTTGTAGAGTCGCTGCAGAATTGGGCGGCAGATATCAAGCTTTCTGTTCTGCTCAATGAAATATCAGGCCTGAAACATCACCAGATTGCCGGAATTGTTGAAAAGCCGGTTGAAACGGTAAGAATGTGGCTGTTGTGGGGAAGAAAACTTATGGCCAATGACTGCCAGATGAAAGTTTCCGCCTGAATGACCTGCCCGGAAACAAAAGGCCGCTTAAATGACAGGCGGCCTTTTGTTTTTATACCTGCCTCTTTATATTCGTTTTACCTGCATCAATGCTTTAACCATATCGATTTTCTCAACATGATCATTATCACCGGAGGAGCGGGATTTATCGGCAGCGCCATGCTCTGGGAACTGAACCGCAACGGTCTGGATGATATTATCATCGTTGACGATCTCGGATCGACAACGACAGAAAAATGGCGCAACCTCTCCGGGCTTCACTTCACCGATTTTATAGCCAAAGACCTTTTTCCCGACCTGCTCGACAGGAATGCCTTTGCAGGAATTTCAGCCGTACTGCACATGGGTGCGAACAGTTCGACAACTGAAACTGATGCCGATCACCTCCTGACAAATAATTTCAGCTACTCAAAAAAAATCGCATCTTTCTGCATGGCGCATGATGTAAGGCTTCTTTACGCATCAAGCGCAGCAACCTACGGTGACGGATCAAATGGCTACAGTGATCGCATCGAAGGTATTGACGCACTCCGTCCCCTCAACATGTACGGCTATTCCAAGCATATGTTTGACCTCTGGGCACAGAAAAACCATCTCCTCGACCATGCCGCAGGCCTGAAATTCTTCAACGTCTACGGCCCGAATGAGTATCACAAGGGGGATATGAGCAGCGTGGTCTATAAAGCATGCGGCCAGATAAAGGAAAAAGGATCGGTGAATCTTTTCAGTTCGCACAGAGCTGACTACCATGACGGCGAACAGTTGAGAGATTTTATTTACGTCAGGGATTGCACAAGAATCATGGCATGGATGCTGGAAAACCCTGACGTGGCGGGCATTTTCAATATCGGCAGCGGAACGGCACGCAGCTTTAACGACCTTGTTACGGCAACATTTTCCGCCCTCGGCCGTCAGCCCTGCATCAACTATGTGCCAATGCCGGAAACCCTTCGCGACAAATACCAGTATTACACCTGTGCGGAGATCGCAAAACTTCGTTCGGCCGGATTCAATGAAACGTTTACGTCACTTGAAGACGGCATCAAAGAGTATGTTCAGCTCTACCTTGATACCGCGAATCCCTTTCTTGATCTCAGCAAACCCTCTTAAAATAAATAACCCTCCTTCATTTTGATCACAGAAAAATCCATCGAGATTCAAGGAATAGAACCTCTTATTCTATTAGGCCCTTACGATTCAAACCTGAAAAAAATCAGAGCCGAGTTTCCTGATGTGCTCATCACTGCAAGGGGAACGCAGATCATCCTCCGGGGAGAGCCGGAAATGGTCACTCTAATCCAGAAGATTCTCAGGGAAATGATTTTTCTTGCCAACAAACATGGCGAAGTGCTTGACAATGACCTGAACGCACTCATTAATCTTGCGCTCTTTCCTGTTCCCGGAAAAACAGCCGTTCATCCGGGCGATGAAGATATTATCGTCACCACAGCGGATTATACTGTCAGAGCCAAAACAAACGGCCAGCGGCGAATGGTCGCTGAAGCAAAATCAAACGACATCGTTTTTGCCATCGGCCCGGCAGGTACCGGCAAAACCTATACGGCAGTTGCCATAGCTGTCGCTGCATGGAAAGCCAAAAGCGTCAAGCGTATCGTGCTTGCCCGTCCGGCGGTTGAAGCCGGTGAAAGTCTCGGGTTTCTGCCAGGTGACCTTGCCCAGAAAATCGATCCATACCTTCGCCCGCTTTATGATGCGCTTCAGGACATGTTGACTGCTGAAAAACTGAAACTTCTTACGGAAAAGCGGGTTATCGAGATTGTTCCTCTTGCCTACATGCGGGGCAGAACTCTCAATAACGCTTTCATTATTCTCGACGAAGCACAGAACGCATCAACCAAACAGATGAAAATGTGCCTGACAAGACTTGGAGTCAATTCAAAAGCAATTATTACCGGCGATGTCACACAGATCGATCTTCCTGAAAAAATCGAGTCCGGGCTGACCAATTCAGCCGATATCCTCAAGAATATCAAGGGCATAAGCTTTGTCTATCTTGACAAATCCGATGTCGTCCGCCACAAGCTTGTGAAGGATATCATCAACGCATACGAAATCCACGAAAACAAATAATCTCACAGTTCACTCTCCCGGAACGTTGTTTCTCTGCACCGGATTCAATACCTTGAAACAGGAAAAGCGTTTGATGATAAACTTTAACAGGAAAGGGAATATTATGGCACATCGAATTACCGACACATGCACCTATTGCGGAGCATGCGAACCGGAATGCCCGGTAAACGCTATTTCACCCGGCGAGGATGCCTATGTTGTCGATGAATCTCTCTGTACAGACTGTATCGGCTTCCATGATGAGGCGGCATGCGTCGCCGTCTGTCCTGTTGACTGCATCATCAAAGTCTGAAAAAAACACTCTCTCAGGTCAGCAGCAGCGACCTCTGGCAGGAAAAGAGACGGAACATTCAGAATATAACCGTAAGGGATTTAAAGAGCGGTTCAGCTCAATGCCGAGCCGTATTTATGTTAAAATCCCGCAGGAAACACACCTCTCAGAGGAGCCGGTCGAAATATAATGTCAAGTGGAGGGGCGTTTTTTTTTGAGCAAAAAAAAAATCTTATATTAATCGAAATTCACCCGAATAGTTCTTTCATTCTTTTTTTACAACTTTTAAGCAAGGAATTTCAATATGGCACTTTTCATTACTGAAGAATGCACTTACTGCGGAGCCTGTGAGCCGGAATGTCCGGTCAATGCAATTTCTGCCGCCGATGATGTTTATATTATCGATGCCGCATCATGCACTGAATGTGAAGGTTATGCCGACTCACCCGCATGTTCCGCTGTCTGCCCTGCAGAATGCATCGTTCAGGGATAAGCTGATAGCACACCGGTCAATAAAAAAAGCGGATGACTGCCATCCGCTTTTTTTATTGACTTTTTTGACTCCCGCCATCATCAGACTTCGTAATCAACAATCCGGCGTTCAGCACTTGCTTCAACGATAAACGACTTCACTGCAAGATGTTCAGGATTGCCTTGATAGGCATCGAGAGATTCCCTGTCCGCAAATTCACTGTAAAGCACGACATCGTATGAACTATCAGTACGGCTTATATCAATTCCGGCTTCGACAGCGGTCATGCCCGTAATTCTTCCCCGAAGTGCTTCAAGCATTGCCTTGATAAGAGCGCAGTTGGTTTGCCGGTCATTGCCATGCGCTCTATCCTTAAGACGCCACATTACAATATGTTTAATCATGGATTCTCCTTGTTTTGTCCGGAATTTCCCGAAACACCTGAAAGTTTAATGGATGCGACGGTCAGAAAAGACCCGCAAACTCTCAAGATGAAAGGGCTACGTTCTTTTTCCGTTTTTTTTCGCTGATTTCAACGAAGAAAGTTCCTGTTTTTTCACTTTATGACGGGACTTCGACACAACCGGGGTGCTCTTATTCATGCGGTTTCGGGACTTCCGCCCGGCCAGAGAGTTCTTCTTCGAGGAGTGGCGGAACTTCGTTATGCTTTTCGTTCTTTTGACAACCTTTGCCGGAGAAATCGTGTCGGCCATTTTTCTTGCGTTAAGTACCGACAATGCGGAACGGCCCGAATCAACCCTGTACGACTCAGCAAAACCTGCAAATGCCTGCGTATTGACGAGAAGGGCCCTGTCAAACATATCGGCGGCAATGTTCCAGCGGTCAGTTCTGGCGTTGAGCATCACCAGCAGAATGTCCCTGTTATCCTTGATCGCTCTGCCGATCAGACATTTTCCGGCCCTTGCTGTAAAACCGGTTTTGATGCCGACAGCATAGGGATATTTATCCAGAAGCTTGTTGTGAGTTTTCAGAACATAGAGTTTTCCTGTCGTCTGCTCCATGAAAACAGCCGACTCAAGCCTGGCTACAGAGTTGAAAACGGGATTGCGGACCGAATATTCCGTAAGGCGCAAAAGATCTCCCGCCGTCGAGTAGTTTCCGGCATAGACGCCTTTATCAAAACCTGCCGGGTTGGTAAAGCGGGAATGCCTCATTCCCAGCATTCCTGCTCTGTAATTCATGGCGGAAACAAACGAATCGACATTGCCGGACAGATAAACAGCAATGGCAAATGCCGCATCGTTGCTTGAATTGACCATGGCCGCTTTAACAAGATCGATAAGCTTGATTTTTTCACCCGGAGTAAACCCTGCTTTTGAAGGTTCGACCATTGTCGCCTCTTTTGTAATCAGCACATCCTGATCCAGCCTGCCGCTTTCGATTGCCATAATGCAGGTCAATATCTTTGTCAGGCTTGCAGGAGAAACCGGTCTGTCAATATCCTTTGAAAGCAGGATTTTGGAATGACCTGTATCCTTGATAATGTAGGAATCGATGGGAACCTGAAACCGCAGTGAATCTTCTCTTGTCTCTGCACAAAGAAAATCAGGAAACATAATGACCGGGGTGAAAACAAGGGTCATGAGCATCATGAAAAACCGGAAGCCGCAGAAAGAGATGTTTCTGTTTTTACGGAAGGCCTGCCTTCGTGAACAAAATATCGCGGATATCAGGATAGGTTCTGGCATATGGGGTGAAATGGAATGGGATACTGTTCTGTTAACTGCAATCGGGAAACAAGAATCATCTCTCAATGATGAGATGGAGTCCGGAGGCCCGGATCGACGGGATAAATATATTTTATTTTTCCAAACAACCTCGTCCGGATTAAAGCTTTTCACCGGTCATACCCTCCCCTGTGATTCGCCGGAGTCACCATGAAAAAGCTCAATGCAGGATACCATAGACTGATACTGCCTGACATCAATCAGCACAACCGTACTTTTCCCATGCTGTGTCAGCACCAGAGGACGTCCGGTCTTTTTAACCTGCCTGACCAGGGATGCCGTATTCGCCCGAAACTCCGACAACGGCCGTATGTCTTCCTCAAGATTGATCGCGCCCATAAAACGGCAATAGGTTACAGCAGCTTACGTACGCTGTATTGTACACAATTCCGTACTGAAACACAAACATAATGCAGCAAAACAGACACCCCTTCCTGGAGTGTGATCCCCTGCGGAAATGAGCATGGTTCGGAACACTAACTGTCAGCGGTCAGACTTCCTGCTTCGGAAATTTTCGGTTTTGGCGCCTTGAGATGAGAAATATCCATTTTCTTGATCTGCATGACGAGCGTAAGGGAATTGGTCACCAGATCCCTCACGGAACGTTTGACATAGCGGCTTTTGAAAAAACTGTTGTAATTGTTTTCCGTATCCTCGGCGATCCAGCCTCTGCTCCAGCCGACAAAATTGAATGGCGGAAACGTAAAGCCGAGATCGGTGAAAAACGAATTAAGCTGTCCGGCAACTCCCTGCACATTGTCCTGTCCACCGGTAATGATGAAAGAGGCCACCTTGTTGCGTATCAGAATCCGGTCATGGATGGTGATCTGGTTCTGAACGGCATTGAGCCGTTCAGCCATCTTGTAGTAAAGAGATGATGCGTTTCCCCACCTGATCGGGGTTGCGAGAATGACTGCATCCGCCCACAGAACCATGGAACGGTAAACGTCATTCATTCCGTCCTCAGGATCCATTTCGGAAATGGAACACGGCCAGGTACAGGCTTCCTCATGACGGCTGTAATAGCCTTCGCAATGCCGGAAATTGAGTTCCCGGAGCCTGATCATTTTCGTTGCCGCGCCGAATTGCGAAGCCGCAAAATCAAGAGCACTCTGAAGTGCCGTTTCTGAAGTGGAGGGTCGGGGCAGATCGCGGTTCATATTCGTAGCGGAAATTCCCAGCACATTGAGCGAGGTCGCAGTGGTCTGATAGTCAGGATTTCTCAGGTCGGAGAGTGGATCAACATCGTGTTCCGCCCTGAAAGCCTCGATCACAGGCTCTTCCGACACGCAGATCATGCCGTTCTCGACAATCACGCCGTACACCGCCTGCCTGTCCTTATAGCCATGCGGCGCACGACCGCTCTTAAGGTTGTACTGCCACCCGTGCCAGGGGCAGGCAACATAGTGCTCTTTGTCCTCAAGTATCTGGATAAATCCCTGTCCGAGATCTCCTCCTTTGTGGATGCATGCATGCTCAAGAACCGTTATGCTTCCTCCGTAATGAAACAATGCAAGGGTTTTATTGCCGGCTCTGACCGATTTGTGACTGTTTTCCGGCAGTTCCGAGAGCGCAATAAGAGGAATATATGACATGATGAATGCTCTGTTAACGTTCCGAAATGGCAAGTTTAAGGGCCAGCCCGATAAAAATGGCCGCCGCAATCCGGTTAACGGTTTTCTGCACCCCGGAGGATTGGCGGAACTTCTCCCCGAACCCGCCGGCAAGGACGCTGACACTCCCGAAAACAAGGAGAGTGGCCGTAATGAACACCATGCCAAGAAGAATAAACTGCGGCATCACAGGCCCTCGGGACGGATCGGCGAACTGTGGCAGAAAAGCAAGGAAAAACAGTGAAACCTTCGGATTGGTCAGGTTCATGACGATGCCCCTGCGGTAAAGGCTTCCTCCGGACAGGATCTGAACATCCTTCTCACTTCCGGATGACGCACCGGCCCTGAACGCCTTCCATGCAAGATAGAGCAGATAGGCCGCCCCAATGAATTTAAGGATAGTGAAAGCTGGCGCCGAAGCCTGCACGACAGCCGCCAGACCGAGAGCCGCGGCAACGGTATGCCCTGCAAGACCTGTAGCAAGACCGAGCGTTACATACAGACCTGCTCTACGGCCGTTCTGTGCGGATTGTGCCAGAACAAAAAGGTTATCGGGACCTGGAGAGAGCGCAAGAATGACGGATGCCGTAAAAAACGTCAGCAGCACGGTATGATCAATCATGAAAACGTGTTGTTATTTATTATGTCGCCCGGATTGGCCGGAGCCGTTATAATCACATAACCCTCTTCCGCTTATCTTTCAGCTCTGTTTGGGCGCCGCCGGCTTCGGCTGAGAGGAGAGTTTGCCGCCGTAGTAACCGAGCATCGTCACAACGGGCAGCATGGAAAAGAGAATGAAAAGATAAAGCCAGTGTTCGGTACCCCGGCTGATCATCACTTCAGGAATACCGAGCCTGATGCCGACTGCGGAAGCGCAAAGCACAAAAAGCAGGCCTGAAAGCCTGATTTTTTTAATGAAAATAGGTGCCTTTGCCGCACGGTATTTCGTTTTCCAGTCATAAATGCCTGAAAAAAAAGAGACCGGAACGGCCATCAGAACAATGACAATAAGATGTTCGACCGTATGTTCAAAATAGATGTTGCCGGTTGGTATGGCCAGCATCAGATAGAGGACGGCAACGGGAATCAATCCGTTGCTGAAATGAGCCGCAACGGCGTGAAACAGAAAAGACTTTTTTATCTCCTTGATCAGACTGCGACCTGCCATATAAACCCTCTCTTTTTTTATAGTACCGGTTAAAAAAACAAGATCCCCGAGGAAAACAACCGCAAAATCAGGCTCCCTGAACTTAGTTTAAAAAAAATCTTCAGGATATTTCAGGATATTAAACATAAACATTGCAGTTTTTCGGCATGTTGTTCCTTTCTTTAGATTTACATGTTTATTTTTAATCCTGCGGCATTTCTTCAATCTAAGTAAGCAAGGGTGAGTTTTTTTCGTTCCATCAAGAATTCAGAACAGCTGCAGCAGCCGGATCATGGCGAGTTTAAAACACCGCTGGAAGTCCGGAAGCTTGTTGATGCCAGACCTATGCCTGCCGAAAACATCTCCAGGCTTGTGCTGATCCTAAGGTTTCTCAAACCGGTCACATGGATTCCGGTCATGTGGAGCTTTCTCTGCGGCGCTGTGGCGAGCGGCGCTTTCGGGTGGCAGGAGACCTACGGCATAAAATTTATCCTCGGCATGCTTCTTACCGGACCTCTTGCAAGCGGAACCTGCCAGATGCTCAACGATTATTTCGACCGCGATCTCGATGAAATCAATGAACCGAACCGTCCTATACCCGGCGGGTCCATTTCGCTGAAAAACGCCACAATCCTGATTTCAATCTGGTCGGTTCTCTCCGTTATCACCGGTTATCTGATTCACCCGCTGATCGGATTTTATGTTGTCATCGGCATTGTCAACGCGCATCTCTACAGCGCCAACCCCATAAAACTGAAAAAACGTTTATGGGCAGGCAATATCATCGTCGCAGTCTCCTACCTCATCATCCCCTGGATTGCCGGGGAGATTGCCTACAATCCTGCCTTCACGTTTTCATCGCTTCAGCCCTCGCTGATCGTTGCCGGACTGTTCACCCTTTCCAGTACGGGCACCATGACCATCAACGATTTCAAATCAATAGAGGGAGACCGGCAGGCCGGCATCAGAACACTCCCTGTCGTGTTCGGAGAAACCAATGCGGCGCTGCTTGCCTCGGTGCTCATCAATACCGGTCAGCTTCTTGCCTCCTGCTATATGTTCATGATCGGCCAGACCGCCTGCGGAGTAATTGTCGGAGCTCTTGTCATCCCGCAGTTCTTCATGCAGTTTGCCCTGGTCCGTTCACCCGAAACCATGGATGTCCGTTATAACGCCATTGCGCAGAACTTTCTGGTTGCCGGGATGCTGGTCTGCGCTTTTGCCATCAGATCCTCACGACCATGAGATTCAGCAGCAGACCCGATATTTCAATCATTATGCCCACGTTCAACAGGGCAGGTCATCTTGAAAAAGCGATAGAAAGCGTTATAGCTCAATCATTCGGCAACTGGGAGCTTATTATTGTCGATGACGGCAGTACGGACAACACGTTCGAAACACTCGCCCCCTATATCGGCAGATTTCCCGATATCCGGTACATGAAGCATCAGAACCGGAAAGCCGCACTCTCCCGCAATGCCGGCATTCAGGCATCCTTCGGCCGCTACATCACCTTTCTTGACAGTGACGACCACTATCTGGACAACCATCTCGAATCAAGGATGACGATCATCGGGGAAATGCAGGATGTCTCGCTGCTCTGCGGAGGATATCTCTGCGACGAAAACACCATGGTCAGAGACCGTGACAATCCCGACAGGCTTATCCATGTCCGGGAGTGCATCCTCGGGGGCACCCTGTTCGGAAAAAGAGAGCTCTTTATCACTCTCGAAGGATTCAGGGAACTGGAATATGCCGAGGATACCGATCTGTGGGAAAGGGCTTCGATTCTCTTTCCGGTAAAAATGATCGAAGAGCCGCGAACCTATGTCTACCGGCAATCCGCTGACAGCATTACCCTTAATTATTAGATTGACATGAAAGCGCCCATGATTTCATCCGTAACCGTCTACTGCAGTTCAAGCAATCTGGCCCCCCGCCCGTATTTTGACGCAGCCGCCCTGCTTGGCCGCGAATTTGCGCTGCGTGATATAAGTCTGGTGTTCGGTGGTGGCCGGGTAGGCCTGATGGGCTGCATTGCCGATGCTGTTCTTGAAAACGGCGGCAAGGCAAGAGGTATTATCCCGAGATTTCTTGAAGAACGTGAGGTTGCCCATTACGGCCTGAGCGAACTGCATGTGGTTGAAACCATGCACGAACGGAAAATGAAGCTGGCTGAATGGGGGGACGCCTATCTTGTTCTGCCCGGCGGATTCGGCACCCTTGACGAACTCATTGAGGTCATCACCTGGAAACATCTCGGACACCATCATAAACCCGTCATCCTCCTGAACCTGAACGGATTCTGGAACCCCCTTCTTCTTTGTTTCGACCGTATGGCATCCGAACATATGGTTACAGTGCCTCACGGGAACTACTACTCGGTCTGCGAAACCGTGCCTGAGGTGCTTGAACTGCTTTCACACTGAGCCGCAAGCCGGTAAAATGACCGGCTTCATCGACGATGCCGGGCAGTTAAAACAGAAAAGATCAAGTGCTTCCCCCATGACTGAGCCGCTCTACCGAAATCCAGGCGTTCAGGCTGATAACGGCCGCGGCTGAAAAAAGACAATGGAACCTCCTGACTGAAAACAGTGTTGCAGATATAAACGGAAACAACGCATTCCCGGTAACACTTTGAATTCAGCCATGACCATTCTCTTTGTCTACAATGCCGACAGCGACCCTCTCAGCGGGCCGTTTGACATCGGCCATAAAATCATCAATCCGGAAACCTCTTCCTGCGCTCTCTGCAAACTCACCTTTGACACCTTCACTGAAAAAAGGAAATGGCGATCGTTCCGGGAGACCTCTCCGTTCGAGATGGAGTTCCTGCACCGCGACGAGTTCGAGAAAAAATACAATCTACAGTACGAGTATCCTGTCATACTCCGCAAAAAAAGCGGTTCAGGGATCGAGATCATGCTTGCAAAAAAAGATATTGACACGCTGCCCGATCCTGACGCCCTGATAGAAGCGGTGAAAAAAAACGCCTGACAGCCCTGTCACGACCCGGATTACCATCATGGCACCGGGGGGGGTTCCGGCAAAATAAGATCAATTCATGCTGAGCGGGCTTTTCAGCTCCTCACGGCAATCATCGCACTGACCATGCGGAATGGAGGCAATTCAGCGTATCGATTCAAGGAACCGCTCGGCATCAACTGCCGCCATGCATCCTGTTCCGACGGCAGTGACTGCCTGGCGATAGGTAAAGTCCTGAACATCACCGCAGGCAAAAACGCCCTGAACCGAAGTCTCGGCCGATGATTTTTTTGTCACTATGTAACCGTAGTCGTCAAGGTCAAGCTGCCCCTTGAACAGATCGGTATTCGGTGCGTGACCGATGGCCATGAAGACGCCGTCGCACGGATGCTCCATAAGCTCTCCGGTCAGAACATTTTTCAGCCTGATACCGGTTACTTTCTGACCGTCACCGAGAATTTCGTCAACGACCTCGTTAAGCATCATGGTGATTTTCGGATTCTTTCTCACCCTGAGGCTCATGATTTTCGACGACCTGAACTCCTCCCGACGATGCACAAGGGTGACATTCGAGGCAAATTTTGTCAGATAGAGGGCCTCCTCCATTGCCGTATCACCTCCGCCGACGACAAAAACCCTGCTGTCGCGAAAGAAAAAACCGTCACAGGTGGCACAGGCTGACACCCCCCTGCCGCGGTAGCGGTATTCCGAATCGATACCAAGCCATTTGGCATTTGCCCCCGTTGCGACAATGAGCACGTGGGTGAAAAATTCACGTCCGTCTTCAAGCAGAAGAGAAAAAGGGCTTCTTGAAAGATCAACCTCGGTAACGCTCCCGTGCATGAACTCCCCACCGAACTTCGCGGCCTGATCCCGCATTTTCGACATCAGTTCGGGGCCGCGGATACCTTCGGGAAAACCGGGAAAATTCTCGATTTCCGTAGTGATCATGAGCTGCCCGCCCGGCTGGAATCCTTCAATGACAAGCGGCTTGAGATTCGCCCTGCCGGTATAGATGGCTGCAGTATAGCCTGCCGGACCGGTTCCCATGATGATGAGATCACGTACTTCACGCTCCATAATGCTCTTTAAGAATGTGATTAAAAAAAATGACTGATTTTTCAGGGCAGAGCTGTCCGGACAACAGCAATACGGCGGTCAATGTTCGGGGCTGAACCGGCTTTCGGCATTGACAGTAAGGTTCCCTCATTTTCTCCGTCAACTCTTCAGGAACCATCAGGGTGGACATTATCCGGATTGAGGAACACGGTACATCATCCACGCCGTTTATGATAAACAATGCAATATTAAGACGCCACTAAAAGACACTTAAAATTTGACTATAAAACAGATCCGGCATTCATCTTCTCATTCATCAGTCATCTTTCCGGTACAGAAACATCAACCATCAAAACATACACACGGCAACACACACCGGCCATTCTGTGAAAATACGGGCAGGCGCACTTAAACGCTTTGACATATGTCCGACGACTTTTTTCTGCAGAATCCTGCGCTGATAGTTCACTCTCTTTTCCGTGATCTGTCAAAAGCGCCGGGTTTCAATTGCAACTGTAAGGGTCCAACGCCATCGGAGACTCTATTCCTCCGGCTCATTACGGAAAGGGACCGGCCCGACAGGATGCCATCAATAAACAGAGCGATGGTCAAGGGAGCGATTTTTCTTCAGTACTGCTGAACAGTGCTCCTGCCATAACCTTTCCCGCACAGGTAAAGTCGCCAATTGCTCCGGGAATATCTCCTGCAGCTAATCTGGCTGTTCCCCGGCCGGAGTAGGATCCTGCTGATTTCTGATCAAGTTCAATGGCCTTCGTAAAGTCAGCTATGGCTCCACGGTTGTCTCCCATGGCGAATTTTATTGCTCCCCGGCCGGCGTATGCCCCGGCGGATTCCGGGTCGAGTTGAATTGCTTTTGTAAATTCCTCTACGGATCCCCTGACAGCTCCGTTTCCGACTTTAGCACCGGTACTCACTAAAAAGTCTGTTGAGTTTTCAGCAGCGTTGTCGCATGCCGAAACGAAGGCCGGCATGACGGCGACAAGTAGTGTTAATAAAAATCGTGACGGTTTTTTCATGGATTTGCGTTTTTATTCAATCAAGCCGGAAACATTAATCGAACAATTCGCCGAGGAATCCCAATGGGCCTCCCTTTCTCTTCCTTCTGCCTGTTCCCGGATCAACATAATAGTCATGATCATCGTCATGATGACCGTGACGGGATTCCTCCCTGCGATACTCCCTGTCTTGATTGACCGGACGGACTTCAATGGCCGAGCGTTCAATAATTTTATCAAGCTCTCCCCTGTCAAGCCAGACGCCGCGACATTGCGGACAATAGTCAATTTCGATACCCTGACGTTCGGAGATCAGCAGATCGGTGTTGCATTCGGGACATTTCATGGTGTGCTCCTTTGTTTACTATTGTTTCTGCGTTTCATAAATCATCTGCATGCATAAGTCGTTGAAAAGCAGCTTGATTCCGGCTTGATTCCGGCTTGAAGCGCCGCTTGCCTGAACGCAAAAGCTCTTTTCTGTTATAAATATACCGGCACCAACCTTAAAGGATTGAAAAGCCCCGCTTAAAAACGGCTTAAAAAACGCTTAATATTTTCACTGAGCATCGGAAACCCGCATCACAACACCAGCCAAAAGTTCTGACCGTCCAGGGAGAACGACTCTCTGTGCCGCATCGGATTGGATGTCAGACTGGAGGAGTCTTGATATAAAGGATTGAAATCTCTTGTGAGCCGGATTATTGCAGAGAAGATTTTTAAGCGGAATTTAAGTTCCCCCTCAGACTCCTTTAAGAATAGCGGTGCTACCTTTTGGACAACTGAGCCGGTATGAAACCGGATCAGCAGAACAAAAACAATCATTCTCACTTTTTATCGAAACCATGAACACAACACTGAAATCTCTTGCAACCTCTCTTGCCGTTGGGGCGTTTACCATCTCCGCTGTTACCGGTCTGCTGATATTTTTTGATATTGAAATCGGTATGGTTGAACCGGTTCACAAGTGGCTCAGCTGGCTGCTTGTCACCGGTGTTCTCCTGCACGTTTTTTCAAACTGGAAACAGATGACCGGATATTTCTCGAAAAAACCGGCTCTCATGATCATCGGTGCAGCACTCATCGTCACCGTTGCCTCACTTCTTCCGGTATTCGGTGAAGGTGAGGAAGAAGAAGAACGGGAAAAGGGAAAATCCGCAGGAACTGCTGCCCGTCTGCTTGAATCATCATCGCTTGAAACGGTCGCACTGGTTGTCAAAACAACTCCGCAGCAGCTTGTCGAACAACTCGGCAAAAACGGTGTTGTTGTCAAGGACCCGTCGTTAACCATTCAGGAAATTGCAAAACAGAACGGAAAGAGTGAACAGGCTGTGCTCGGGAGTGCTTTGGGAGAGACAAAAGCCGCCGGAAAAAGAGATGGCGACCGTGATTAACACCGAACAATGAAGCCTGTGAGACTCCTGATTATCGAAGATGAACCCGGAAGAGCCGGGTTCATCGGAGAGGCAGTGGAAAAAGAATCCCTTGCAGTCGATATTGCCGGCGACGACAGAAGCGATCCGGAACCCGCCTTGTGCAGAAAGCCTGACCTGATCAGGGTTGACTCCTGATGATTTCCGTCTTAACCGTTATTGATGTCTGCTTTAGAGTTGAAGATTTTCCTGCCCGTATCAGAGAACGGCTCATGAATAAAAACCGGCACAATGATGAAAAACAAATACGGAAGGCAACGCGCTTCCCCTAACGGACCGATGCAAGATTTTGATGGATATGTCGTCGAACGTATTGTTGCACTCATCCCGGCTCTGCCATCTCAAGACGCGCCATCAACGCCGGTTATGCCGGGGCAGTGCTCCGGGCAACAGATGCTCTTGATGTTCACCCGGAAAGAACTGCATGAGTCGGAATAAAAAAGAAGAAAATATATAATCACCCATGAACAGCATAAAAGCCAATCAGGTCATTCTTCTTCTTTTTGTCCTGTTCATCTCGGCCATATTTTTTGCCATGATCCGTTATTTTCTCCTGGCAATTTTTCTGGCTGCTATTTTTTCAGCTCTTGCCATGCCGGTTTTCAATCGTTTTGAAGGCTGGTTCAGAGGCCGGAAAAGCCTGAGTGCATCAATGACCATGCTAAGCCTGCTGCTCATGGTGTTTTTCCCCCTGGCTGCACTGCTCGGCATTGTTGCAGCACAGGCTGTCAGTATAAGCCGCATTGCCCTGCCATGGATCCGGCAGCAGATCCAGGAACCGGCGACCTTCAACCAGCAGCTCAGCTCCCTTCCCTATTATTCTGAACTTGACCTCTATCGAGGGGAGATACTGAAGAAAGCAGGAGAACTTGCAGACCGGACGGGATCGGTACTGTTCAATACCATTTCCTCGTTTACCTATTCAGCAGTCAACGACCTCTTTCTCCTCTTTATCTTTCTCTATACCATGTTCTTTTTTCTCAGGGATGGGAAACAGTTTCTGGAAATAATACTCTCATACCTTCCGCTGACGGAATCCGATCAGCATAGACTGCTTGACAAATTTCTTTCGGTAACAAGAGCAACTATAAAAGGCACCATGGTGGTCGGAATGGTGCAGGGCTCCCTTGCTGGTCTTGCACTGCATTTTGCAGGAATTGAAAGTGCTCTTTTCTGGGGCACCATGATGGCGGTATTTTCAGTTTTACCTGTTCTCGGGCCGCCGCTCATCTGGGTCCCGACCGTCATCTATCTTGCTGCCACAGGGCAGTATCCCCAGGCATTAGGAGTTTTTCTGTTCTGCAGTATCGTAGTAGGGCAGATAGACAATATTCTGCGTCCCATCCTGATCGGACGCGACACCCGTATGCCTGAACTTCTGATATTTTTCGGAACGCTCGGCGGTATCGGGTTGTTTGGTGTTTTCGGATTTATTCTCGGCCCGATTGTAGCAGCGCTCTTTATAACGGTCTGGGAGATGTACGGGGAAACCTTCAGGGCGCAGCTGACGGAGATCAGGGGGGAAAAAACGGAGATGATCTTCCCGTAACATAAAGTCCGTCATGCAGTGCCCTTTTCGAAATTGATTCAGCAGGATTCTTGTCACTCTGCAAAATAAGTTGATCATGCATCATCGTTTTCCGGATCACTCTGCAACATCCGAAAATCCGTGCCGGTTCATTTTACGTAAAACAAGGGCATTTTTAACCGCAGGGATCTCTATTAAAATACAGAACAGAAACACCTATGAGAATACTCCTTGTTGAAAGTGAGTCCGGAGTTGCAGGTTTTTTCAAGGACAGACTCGAAAAGGAATCCTTTGCAGTCGATATTGCCGGCGACGGCAGAAGCGGTCTGGATCTTGCCATGAGCAACGGGTATGACATGCTCATCATTGACTGGATGAGCCCGGTTGTAAGCGGTATTGACGTCTGCCGCCAGGTGCGCAAAGCCGGCAGTGAGGTGCCGATACTGTTTCTGACAGCAAAAGATACTCTGGAAGAAATGCTTTTCGGTCTTGATGCCGGTGCCAACGATTACATCACAAAACCCTTTTTGTTTGAAGAACTGCTTGTGCGCATCAGAGGACAGCTCAGGCATAAAAACCGGAGCGATGTTTCGTTAAGCACAGGGCAGCTCAACATCAACCCTTTGCCCCATCAGGTTTTCTGCAATGTCAATGAAATCTCCCTCACCCCGAAGGAGTTCGCCCTTCTTGAATACCTTGTCCGCAACAAAGGCAGGGTGTGTACCAGAAGCTGCATCATGAAGCATGTCTGGGATATCCAGTTCGAATCCGATACCTCGGTGATCGATGTCTATATCACCTTTCTGCGCAAGAAGCTTGAAAAAGCCGGATGCGGAAACATGATCCAGACCATCCGGGGCGTCGGCTATATCGTGCGTGAACCCGATATGTAATGAAGAGAGGAGAAGAATTCTGCCTCGAAAAACCGGCCCCGGCGGAAAGAGTTGCCGATGATGAGTTGGCGTCGCAATATTGCCTGCTCCTGATTTTTATATTTACCTGGGTGAACTGCGTTTCGGGAAAACCATCCGGTTTCCGGTTGCGGAAACAACTCTTTTTTTGCCGGATTTTAAGGGTTCATTCAGTTTCGTTTAAGAAACTCCCGATATATTTGCACTGTAAATGTTATGAAACAGTAACCGATGCTGAACGATGTGGAACTCTGTCCTTATTCAACGAACCCTGCCACTCTCTCTCTCCTATCTGCTCCTGATAGTTGCGGGTATCTCCCTTGACTATCTCCTTCATGCGGCTCACCTTGCATGGATAGGACGCTATTTCGGAGTCGCCGGCACCGCCTTTCTCATCTTTTCCTTCGGGTATTCAGCACGAAAGAAAAAGCTTTTCCAAAACGGGACTCTCAAGTTTTTTCTCAGGCTTCACTGCAATGCCGGCTGGGTCGGAACACTGATGATTCTGGTGCATTCCGGCATCCATTTCAATGCTGTTCTTCCCTGGGCAGCAACCGCGTTAATGATGGTGGTAACGGGCAGCGGCCATGTCGGACAATACCTGTTGAAAAAGGTCAGGGATGAGGTCAAGATGAAAAAAAAGCAGCTCGGGGTTGCATCGCCGCCCGATGATGACCTTGATCAGCAGCAGAACTGGGATACCATCACCGTAAAGGCTCTTGAGAAATGGAGAAGCTTGCATATGCCGATGGTCTCTTTTCTGCTTGCATTGACACTGATCCATATTTTTTCCATTGTCTTCTTCCTGAACTGGAGGTGATCCGTTGAGACCGCTCTTTATTTTTATCGCATCCGCCATCATTCTTTCAGCGCTTGCCTTGGCATTTCCTGATGTACTGCTGAACCCCGGTCCGCTGATGCAGGGTCATCAGGCCTTGAAAAGAGACTGCCTGAGCTGTCACAAGCCTTTTAACGGAGCAGCTTCGGTTCAGTGTATCAGCTGTCACAAGCAGAATGTTATCGGTATAAGAAATGTCGCTGGCTCTCTGATTTCGTCGGATCCCCCTAAAACGCCTTTTCACGGAGGACTCTCTGCTAACTCCTGCGTCGACTGCCACACCGATCA
>Ga0268284_1000649_pt1 | contig 21754 bp, 15 predicted proteins | sample saktaG_14_FD_190137 | JGI IMG/M metagenome (GOLD analysis project Ga0268284, IMG submission 190137) | Saline water microbial communities from Sakinaw Lake, British Columbia, Canada - sak_2013_06_06_40m | ecosystem: Environmental > Aquatic > Non-marine Saline and Alkaline > Saline ...
AAGTTGCCAAAAGTAAAGGTGAGGCCCATCGAGAGGACGAGGAAGATGACGATGATCGCGTAGGCCGTGGGCTGGGCGAAGTAGCTGGTGAGCTCGCGTTTGTAGATGGTGCAGGAGGTCATGGTGGGGTAAATGCTGAAATGCTGAGATGCTGAAATGCTGAACGCGGAGTGAGTGTTAACGAACTAGGAAAATAATGACGAAGTCGAAACTGGCATAGCCGAAGGCAAATGAAGAGGTGCAGAAATTCTTGAAGTGCGGTGCGCGAAATTAACTTTCAGCGTTTCAGCGTTTGTTGGTTAAGCGTTTGTTGGTTAGGCGGCGGCCTCGGTATCGCGGGTGGTGAGGCGGCGGAACAGGTCGGTGAGGGAGCCGGTGCCGGATTGCTCGAGGAGTTGGGCGGGGGAGCCATCGGCGACGATTTTCCCGCAATCCACGATTACGGCGCGGGTGCAGGCGGCTTCGACTTCTTCAAGGATGTGGGTGGAGAAGAGGATGGCCTTGTCTTTTCCGAGACGCTTGATGAGCTGGCGGACCTCGTGTTTCTGGTTGGGATCCAGGCCGTCGGTGGGTTCGTCGAGAATGAGCACCTCGGGATCGTGGAGCAGCGCTTGGGCGAGGCAGGTGCGGTGGCGGTAGCCTTTCGAAAGCGTGTCGATGGATTGGCGGGTGACGGAGCCAAGGAAGCAAGTCTCGATGGCACGCTCGACGGCGTCCTTGTTGGCGGAGCCCTTGAGGCCGCGGATGCTGGCGCAGAATTTGAGGAAGCTGATGACCGTCATGTCATGGTAGAGTGGCGCGGATTCCGGCAGGTAGCCGACCTTGGTCTTGGCCTCCTTCGGGTTGTCGATGACCGAGATGCCGCAGACCTTGGCGTCGCCCGAAGTGGGGGGGAGGAAGCCGGTGATCAGGCGCATGGTGGTGGATTTGCCGGCACCGTTGGGCCCGAGAAAACCAAGGACTTCGCCTTTTTTGACGGTGAACGTGAGATTGTCCACGGCGTGTTTGGATCCGAACTGTTTGGTGAGGTTTTCGACTTCGATCATGGATTCAGAGATTCAGGTTGGCAGGGCGTTATCGCACGCGGTAGCGGCACCGCGAGGATTTCTTGTTTGAAAAAAAGGCACAAGCGGAAATTGCAGCGAAAATCGCCCCGGATTTCCCTCGGCCGGGGCGCTTCTATCCGACTTGCATCGGCGGGCGGCATGTGTAACGCTTGTCTGAAACATGCCCGCCATTCACCTTCCCGAGCGCTGCGGCGTGATGCTGCTGCCAGATTGCACCTTGTTTCCGCACGGCGGGCTGCCTTTGTATATCTACGAGCCGCGGTATCGGAAAATGCTCGAGGACTCGCTCGAAGGGGATTGTTTTTTCGCCGTGGCACGCTTGACGGGAGAAGTGAAGGACCCTCCGTCCGGTGGCGTGGCCCCGGTGGGGACCATCGGCTTGGTGCGGGCCTCGCGCGAACAAAAGGACGGGACCTCGCAATTGTTGCTGCACGGAGTGATGCGGGTGCGCTTCACCGAATGGCACGCCGATCGGGACTATCCGTATGCCAGCATCGAACCGGTGGTTTCGGTTTTCGCGCCGGAAAGCCAGTCCGTAGCGGCCATAAAAACGCTGCGTGGGGCGGTTGAGGACGCGATCCGTCCCCTGCCGGAGGAGGTCCAAGCCGGCGTTTTCGCCTTGTTGGACCGGGCGGACGATCCGGGCCTGATGACGGACATCGTCTGCCAGCAATTCATTCACGAGCCCGATCTCCGGCAGGATCTGCTGGAGATGGAATCGGTGGGCAGACGGATTCCCGTGATCTGTGAATACCTCCGCAAGGCCAGCGCCGCGGCGGCGGGCTGACCCGGAAATTCGCAAGGCCCTGCGGAACTGGTTTCGGCTCCGGGTTCCGAAGTGGCTTGCGAGGCGCAAAATTGTGTCTTGAACACCACCCGTTGTGGCAGCAGGGTGGCTCCAGTCCATGGCAAAAACCAGAGCTCAACCAGAAGTCATCTATGAGGGGATCCCGGCATCTCCGGGCATCGCCATCGCTCAGGTGCATGTCATCGCCCGCGGATTTTCCGCGCCCGATATTTATGAAATCGATGAGTCCGAGGTCGGGCGCGAACAGGATCGATTCTCCCTGGCCATCCAGATCACCAAGCGGCAGCTGCTCGAACTCCAGAGCCGGCTCGAGGATCTTTCGGGAGAAAATGCCAGCAGCATCTTCGAAGCCCACGTGATGATGATCGAGGACCGGATCGTGGTCGACCGCGTGCTGGGCGCGATCGCCAACCGCCTGCAAAACGCCGAATTCGCGTTTTATGCGGTGATGCAGAACTTCCTCGAAGCGATGCGGCGGATTCCCGACCCCTACCTGCGCGAGCGCACCGCGGATATCGAAGACGTCGCCCAGCGCGTGCTGCGCAATTTCTCACCGGACAGCGACGTCCACCACCAAGGCCCGGACGACCACCATATTCTCGTCGCCTACGATCTGGCACCCTCGGATACCGCGTCGATGAACCGCCGGCATGTGCTGGGATTTGCCACCGAGCAAGGCAGCCTGAATTCCCACACCGCCATCCTCGCGCGGGCCTTCGGCGTGCCCGCCGTGGTCGGTCTCGAAGGAGCCGTCATCGACGTGATGGCGCTCGCGCCCGCGGTTCTCGATGGCTACAGCGGCAAACTCATCCTCCATCCCACGCCGGACACCCTCGAACGCTATCGCCAACTCAGCGCTGCAAAAGCCAAAGTCCGCAGTGCCCTCGACGCGACGCGCGGCGCGGCCACCGAAACCATCGATGGCAGGGCGCTCATGGTTTCCGCAAACATCGAGATCGTCGATGAACTGCCACTGGTGAAACGCAGCGGTGCCAAGGGCATCGGTCTCTACCGGACCGAATTCCTGCTCCTCAACGGCGAGGAAATGCCCGACGAAAACCGCCAGGTTGAAATCTATTCGAAGCTGGCCCGCGAAATGGCACCCAACACCGTGATCATCCGCACATTGGATGCCGGCGGCGACAAACTGCCCGTGGAGCCTCTAACAGATCCGGAGCCCAACCCCTTCCTCGGCTGGCGGGGGGTCCGCGTGTCCTTGGCACGCCCGGCGATGTTCCGCGAACAAATCCGCGCCATCTTGCAGGCCAGCGCTTCAGGCAAGGTGGCGGTGATGTTTCCGATGATCACGGGGCTGTCCGAAGTCTGGCGCTGCAAGGAGATGGTGCGCCGCTGTATGGACGAGATGGAAAAAGAAGGCATCCCGTTCGACCGCGACCTTCCCGTCGGCATCATGATCGAGGTGCCCGCCGCCGCCCTCTGCGCCGATCTGCTCGCACCCGAGGTCGATTTCTTCTCCATCGGCACCAACGACCTGATCCAATACACGTTGGCCGTGGACCGCGTGAATCCGTATGTTGCGGATCTTTACCGGCCGACCCACCCGGCGGTCATCCGTCTGATCAAGCGCACCATCGACGCCGCCACGGACCACGGCATCTGGACTGGGGTCTGTGGTGAAATGGCCGGCGATATCCGCCTCACGCCGTTGCTCATCGGCCTCGGCGTGGAGGAATTGTCCGTCGGTCCACAACTCGTGCCCATCGTCGGCCAAGCGATTCGTTCGCTGAGCTACGCCGACTGTGCGGCCATGGCCGACGAGGCGCTGCGCCATAACCGCAGCGATGGCATTCTCGACCTCTCGCTGGACCTCGCCCGCAACCAATACGGGCACTTGCTGGATTGAACTCACGAATCCTCACGGTTCCATCGGATAGACGCATACCCCGTGCTCCGTGACGTCGCAGGTCTTGCGCAGCGCCTGCCCTTGGGGACGCATCGATCCACTATTGCATTGCACGCGGCTCCGAATGGGCGAAACTGCCACCACCCATGAGTCCAGATTTCATTCGCGAAGCCCTCCGCCAAGTCCGCTACCCCGGTTTTTCCAGGGACATTGTTTCTTTCGGTCTGGTCAAAGACATCAGGTGCGAACCCGCCCTCACCACCGTGCGCATCGAGGTCCAAACCCGGGATCCCAAGGTGCCCGAACAAATTTCCCGTGACTGCCATGCGGTTCTGGACACGCTGCCTGATCTCGGCACCTTCCAAGTGGAAATCGACGTGAAGGATGCGCCCGCCGCAGGAGCTCATGGCGCTTCCCTCGGCAAGTCGTCGCTGCCGGGGGTGAAACGCATCATCGCCGTGGCCTCCGGCAAGGGCGGCGTCGGCAAATCCACCGTCGCCGCCAATCTCGCCGTCGCGCTGGCGGCCACCGGAGCCACCGTCGGCCTCTGCGACTGTGACCTCTACGGCCCCTCGGTGGCCCAGATGTTCGGCACCCGCCAACGCCCGTTAGCCAATGATCAGGATGAAATCATCCCGATCCAAGCTCACGGCATCCAACTCATGTCCATGGGATTCCTGCTGGATGATGACTCGCCCGTCGTCGTGCGCGGGCCGCTGGCCACCCGCTACACCCAGCAATTCCTGCGGCAGTGCGCCTGGGGAGAACTCGCCTATCTGGTGTTAGACCTGCCGCCCGGCACCGGCGACATCCAACTCACCATCGTGCAAACCGTGGCCGTGGACGGCGCGATCATCGTCACCACGCCGCAGGAAATGGCGCTCATCGACGTGCGCAAGGCGGTTGCCATGTTCGGCAAGGTCAACGTGCCGGTCCTCGGACTCATCGAAAACATGGCGTGGTTCGAGTGCGACGCCGGTAAAAAATATTTTCTCTTCGGTGAGGGTGGCGGAGTGCGCGAGGCGGAGGCCCTTGGCGTCCCGCTGCTAGGGCGGATTCCGCTCGACGTGGTGACCCGCGAGCGGGGCGATGCGGGCGCGCCGGTTGCCTTGTTAGCCCGCGCCGACAACCCTGTTGCAGCCGCGTTCCATGCGGTGGCCACCCGGCTTCTCGCGACACTTCCGGCTTGACCGAACAGGGACGATGAAATTGAGCCTGGAAATCGCCACTGAGACCATCTCTAATAAATAAGAAGACTCTTTTCCAAGTAGACGAGAACAACTGATTTCACTGAGTTACTGATTTTTCTAAGAGATCTCTTCAATCTGTGAAATCAGTGTAATTTGCCGTTGGCTATCTCCGCTTCGCTCCGGTTGTGGTTCAATTTTCATACCACCAATACAGTCACATTAATTTTCAAAAGTGATCTCAGGGAGCCCCGGACGAACTCGCCACCTGATTTCTGGCATGGCGTTCGGCCATCGGCCATGCCACCTCGGGAACCAGAGCGTGCCAGCGGGTGTCACCTGCCAAAATCATCCGGCAGACGTCGCGCCCGGTGTAGGCGAGCAGGGACTCATCCCCGCAGGACACGCCTTGGATGCGGCCGTTATCCAGGAAATGCCGATAGAGATGCAGGCAGTTTTCCGGCGCGCGGAACGTTTCGGCGGTCACCAATTCGCCGGTCCTGCGGTTTTGCCACGGGAAAACCTGCAGGGTCACCCCTTCCTTGAACAAGCGCCCGAACGACTCTAACAGCCCTCCGTGGAGGTTTTCCGACCACTTTGTTTTGAAGAGTTCATTGAGCAAGCCGATGCTCAGCACAATGCCGACGGGCTTGTTCGTGCAGCGGTTGAGAAACGCGGCGATGCGGTGGAACTCGGCGCAGTTCGAGACCAGTACGGTTTTGCCGAGCGCCTGGAGCGCGTCCGAGCGGTCGATGAAATCCACGGGATCGATGCCCGGGCCGCGCAACAGGTTGTGCATCGAGATTTCGCAGAGTTCGATTTGCGATCCGCGGTCCGGCGCGGCGAGTGAGTTGGCAAAGCCGGCGCGGGCGTGTTCGAGCATCGCGAGATGCAGGTTCATGACCGGATCGAAACTGCCGCGCAACAAGAGTACCGGGCGGCGGTAAAGCGCCTCGGAGGGTTGCACGACTTCGCCGTTAGGCAGAAACATCGTCGCGTCGGTGAGGCCGCTCTCGACGAGTTGCAGGGCGCACAGCCGGTTGTCGAAAAAGCCGTAGCCATGGCCGGAGAACTTGAGCAAATCCACCTCCACCCGGCCCGGGGCAAGATTGTCCAAGAGGGACGCGACGAATCTCTTGAGGTGCCCGCGGTGGCGGAACGCCGAGTGGATCAGGTTCACCCCGATGATGCCGACGGCCTCCATCTGGCGGATTGCGCGCGGGTCAAGCAACCTCACATGCAGGATGATATCGGATGGAGGATCACCCGGTTTCATCTGGAAGCGGATGCCCAGCCAGCCGTGGCACTCGCCACTGTCCTCGTAGCCACGGGCGCGGACCGTATTGCAGAACGAGAAAAACGTGGTGTCCTGGCCGCGCCTGGGAGTCAGCCGCTCCAGCAGGATCGCGTATTCGTGATCGAGCATCGCCGCCAGACGGCTGGCCGAGACATAACGCTCGGTGCGGCCGTAGATGGCATCGCTCATCGTCATGTCGTAGGCGGAAATGGTTTTGGCCACGAGTCCCGCCGTGCCCGAGGCCCGGAAAAACCAGTTGGCCGATTCCTGGCCGGCGCCGATTTCCGCGAAGGTTCCGTAAACCTGCGGATCAAGATTGAGTTCCAGGGCCTTGTCGTAAGTGGTCGCGGTCACGGCGATGATTCGGTTTCCTGCACCCATCCTTCGGCGACAACCTTGTCGATGAGCACCTGGTTATCGGAGGTCGCGTTTTCAGGGAATTTCAGTGCAAGCATCAGGGCCATCTGCTTGCTCTCGGGTGGCACAACCAGACGAGTAGCCAACAGCGAATCGCGTTCCGCATAGCCGTAAATCGAGTGCTCTCCATCCGGTGATTGCAAGCGATACGCCTGCCACTTCCGGTCATCGGAAAACGCGAAGTTATAGTAATCGGTAGGACTCAAGTTCAGCCGGAACACCCGCCCGGTGGTCGGCTTCGACGCGAGGAATTCCTCCCACCGCGTTTCCGACCACCCCACCCAGCTTTCCCAATCAATTTTGAGGCCTTGCGGGGTGTCGACAAAAGCGAGCGATTTCTCCTCATAGCCGCGAGTCCGGACCTTGAGGGCGGAGATCGTCCCAAGGCACGAGATCAAGGATTCCGTGTTGAATTCCGCCATGCCGGGAGCCGCGATTTTCCCCTCCGCATAGTGGCGCCGCATCCTTGCCTCAGCCACTCCGGGATTGCGCACCAAGGGCAACAGGTCCTCGATCCGCCCGGCTTCCAGAAACTTTTTCGCCAACGGCTCGGCTTCGGCGAGAAACATTGCCTCGGTCCGCGGGCTCCCGTTAGGCGGCACAGCCTCCGGCTGGATGGCTCCGGCGTCGGGCGGGCTGGCCGTGGGTCCCGCAATTTGGCGGTTCTGCTCACCGCCGCCGCGCATGGCCATCAGCACTCCCGCCACGATCAATGTGAACAGCGAGGCCCCGCCTATGAGCAGCCAGAACATCTGCCGCTTTTCCTCACGCCTGAAACGGCCCGCATGCCCGGTTGAAGTGTCCCACGACTGCCCCGCTGAATGCCGCGATTTTTTCGTCCGGCGATGCCGGCGGGACGGGTGCGCGCCCAAGCCCGGCGACCCTTCTTGCAAGGGCGACGACTCCAATGGCATCATCAAGGGCGGCGGCCGGTCACCCGCAGAGGGAATTTGCAGCAACCGCCGGCAACTCGGGCACACCACGCCATGCCCGTCGTGGTCCTGCGCCACACGAAACACAAACCGGCAATCCGGACACACAAATCCGCTCCAACGGCGGGAGCTCTCCATCGTCTCTGGCACGCCGCCACCCTGCCCCGCCCTGGCCACCGAACGCAAGCTTTGGAATGCCTTATTCCTGCCTTTCGCATCACCAATCTCACCCTGTCCGGACTCTCCGCTTGAAAAGCCCGGATCACCCGACTATTCCTCGCGCGGCCAGCGCAGCCACCCTCCTTATTGTCATGAACGCCCTCACCCGTTGCCTCGATACTTACTGGTCCTCCTCCATCGGGAAAAAACTCGTCGTCGCCCTCACCGGCATCGTTCTGGTGCTCTTCCTGGCTGGCCACCTCATCGGCAACCTGGTGGTTTTCGCCGGACCCGCGGCGTTCAACGACTATGCCTACTTCCTCCATCACATGCTCCACGGCGCGGGCATCTGGCTGTTCCGCGGGGTGATGCTGGTGGTGCTCGCCGCCCACATCGCCGCCACCGTGGCCCTCACCTTGCAGAACCGCAGCGCCCGCAAGGCCTACGAATGCACGGCCACCATCCAGGCCTCGCACTCCTCGCGCACCATGATCCTCTCCGGCCTCACGCTTTTGAGCTTCGTGATTTATCACATGCTCCATTTCACCGCCCGCATCGGCAACCAATACAACACGCTCGAGCGCTACCAGGAAGCGGTCTTGCAGAATGGCGTGCCGGTCGTAGTCCACGGCGAGCCCTTAGTCCGCCACAACGCCTGGCAAATGGTCATCGACGGCTTCAGTTGGTGGCCCGCCACGCTCTTCTACGTCATCGCCATGTCCCTGCTGTGCATGCACCTGATGCACGGGGTCGGCTCAATCTTCCAGACCCTCGGATTCCGCTCCAAGAAAGCCGCCAGTCTGATCCAACAGCTTTCCCTCGGTTACTCACTGTTCATCTGGCTCGGCTTCATCTCCATCCCCATCGCCATCAACCTGTTCCCCGGTTATTTCGCCGCCCTGGCCGGCGGCCATTGAGGATTGAAGATTGATTCAATATCCAATCTCCAATCTTCAATCCTCAATCTCCAATCCTCAATCCCCATCCGCCATGTCCATCGTCCTCGACAGCAAGATCCCGTCCGGCCCCCTTGAGCAAAAGTGGTCCAACCACAAGATGGACTCGAAACTCATCAACCCGGCTAACAAACGAAAATTCTCCGTCATCATCGTCGGCTCCGGCCTCGCTGGCGGCGCCGCCGCCGCCTCGCTCGCCGAAATGGGCTATCAGGTGAAGTGCTTCTGCTATCAGGACAGCCCGCGCCGCGCCCACTCGATCGCCGCCCAGGGCGGCATCAACGCCGCCAAGAACTATCAAAACGACGGCGACTCGGTGCGCCGCCTGTTCTACGACACCATCAAAGGCGGCGACTTCCGCGCCCGTGAGGCCAATGTCTACCGCCTCGCCGAGGTCTCCAACGCCATCATCGACCAGTGCGTCGCCCAGGGCGTGCCTTTCGCCCGCGAATACGGTGGTCTGTTAGACAACCGCTCGTTCGGCGGCTCACAGGTCTCCCGCACGTTCTACGCCCGCGGCCAGACCGGCCAGCAACTCCTGATCGGCTGCTATCAGGCGCTTGAAAAGGAAATCGGCAAGGGCGGCGTGACGATGTATGCGCGCACCGAGATGCTCGATCTGGTGCTCGTCAACGGCCAGGCCAAGGGCATCGTCGTGCGCAACCTCGCCACCGGCAAGATCAGCAGCCACGCGGCGGACGCCGTAATCCTCGCCACCGGCGGCTACAGCAACGTGTTTTTCCTCTCGACCAACGCGATGGGCTGCAACGTCACCTCCGCCTGGCGTGCCGCCAAACGCGGCGCGCTCTTCGCCAACCCCTGTTATACCCAGATCCACCCGACCTGCATTCCGGTCAGCGGCGATTACCAATCGAAACTCACCCTGATGTCCGAGTCGCTCCGCAACGACGGCCGCATCTGGGTGCCCAAATCCAAGGACGTCGCCAAAAAACTGCAGACCAAACAGATCAATCCCGCTGACGTGCCCGAGGACCAGCGCGACTACTATCTCGAACGCAAATACCCGTCCTTCGGCAACCTCTCGCCGCGCGACATTTCGTCGCGCGCCGCCAAGGAAGCCTGCGACGACGGCCGCGGCATCGCCCCGACCGGCCTCGGTGTCTATCTGGATTTCCGCGATGCCACCAAGCGCCTCGGTGAGCCCGTCATCCGCGCCCGCTACGGCAACCTGTTCCAGATGTATGAAAAAATCGCCGGCGAGGACCCCTACAAGGGCCCGATGATGATCTATCCGGCGGTCCACTACACCATGGGCGGCCTCTGGGTGGACTACAACCTGATGTCCAACGTCCCCGGCCTCCATGTGTTAGGCGAGGCGAACTTCTCCGACCACGGCGCCAACCGCCTCGGCGCCTCCGCCCTGATGCAGGGCCTGGCCGACGGCTATTTCGTCATCCCCACCACCATCGCCAACTATCTGGTCAGCCAGAAACCCGGCACCGTCACCACCGACATGCCCGAGTTCAAGCAAACCGAGGCCGAAACCCGCGAGCGCATCGGCAGGATGTTTTCCATCAAAGGCAAGCGCACCGTCGATTCGTTCCACCGTGAGCTCGGCATGACCATGTGGGACCACTGCGGCATGGCCCGCTCCCGCGAAGGACTCGACACCGCTCTCACAAAAATCCCGCAAATCCGCGAGGAATTCTGGAACAACCTCATCCTCCCCGGCTCCGGCGACAACGCCAACATGGAACTCGAAAAAGCCGGCCGCGTCGCCGACTTCCTCGAGTTCGCCGAAATGATGTGTTATGACGCCCGCGACCGCGAGGAATCCTGCGGCGGCCACTTCCGCACCGAACACCAGTTCTTCGACAACGACCCCGAAGTGCTCGCCGGCAGCACCCAGGCCGGCGAAGCCAAACGCGACGACGACCATTTCTCCCACGTTTCCTGTTGGGAATACCAAGGCCCCGGCCAAGCCCCGGCCCTCCACAAGGAACGCCTCATCTACGAAAGCGTCCACGCCTCCATCCGCAGTTATGCGTGAAATGCCGCTGGTTTTCGCCCATGGCCAGGTGGCGCGGCCTCGATGAGGCCGCAGCCAAAGAATGGACAAAGGCAAGCCAAAGCACGCCGGTTAGTCCGCAAGATTGGGACAACCATTGGCGACCTTTTGGCATGCGCTCTCATCGAGAGCGCGCCACCTGTCGGGTGCAAGGAAAACGCCCTGCTCTGGAAATTGGAATGGCAGTTAGATCGTTCACCTTCAGGGTGAGCAGGCACGGCGGCATAACCTTTCCATATCAGTTCAATCAATGAAACATGCGCCTGCCATTATCCTTTTTAGCGCTCAAACCCGGCGGGCCAGCGGGTGTGAAATCAGGCGCAACTCATCTTTCCGATACCGAATATTGATGCGATCGCATCAATATTCGGTATCGAGTTGCTCAGGAGGGCTAGAGATCGGCGGCGAACTGCGGTGACTGCGGGACCCCGGATTCGGGTTGTCGCTCAAGCCGTCCACAGGGGTGCCAGCCGCGATTGGCGGATCTTCCGGTCATGGCTGGCGAGCGGCAGCTTGAGGGCGCGGGCCGTCGCCACGATCAAGCGGTCCGCGGGGTCTCGCTGGAATCCCGCCGGTAAACGGTTCATCTCTGCGACGATCGCCGGCGTGATGGGCTGGATGCGAACGGTCGCCGGTGAAGCGGCCACTTGCAGCCAGGCCTCCACCGGGCCATCGATTTCCACCCGTCCCAGATCCACCAGCGTGCCAAACTCCCACAGACTGATATCGCACAACACCGGTCTGCGATCCGGCGGCAGGTCATCCAGCGCTTCACGCTCCCCGGCCTTGAGCCTAGCGTCGCCAAGCATCCACCAGATCCATACATGCGTGTCCAACACGGGGGCCGGCTTCATCTCAGTGCGTCGATTGCGGATTCCTTCACCGCCGGTTCGAAGGCATCGCCCTTGAACCGGCCCTTGCCCCGCAGCGCCAACCACGGCTGTGAAATCGGTTCCGCCACCACCCGCGCCACCGGTTTGCCGTGCTTTGATATCACCAACCCCTGGCCGGTCCTCTGCACCTCGTCGAGCAGATGCAGGCACTTGGCCTTGAATTCGGTCGCACTGATCGTCATCATGTGACCAGTCTAAATGACCAGTTTCTAATTGCAAATCAAATTCAAGGTACAAGGAAACCGCCCCGTTGCGGCCAGGATTGAAGGTCGGCAATTTTCTTGATTCAGCGCGTTAACGGCTCAGGATTCAGCTGTGATTGCCCGCATTACCTCCCGGATTTCCACTGGCTGGCGCCTGTGGATGCTGGTCTTTAGTGCGGGGTTGCGACCCTGTCCGCCCAAGGGTGCCGTTGGCGGGATTTTCTTGGGAACCCGGGGTCAAAAATAACACTCCGTCTCTGGGGTTCCCGCAACGGAACAATTTGGCGCTGCCATTAACTGCGGAACCGGACGATTTGCCCCTTGAACAAGCCCGGTTCCGGGGTATTTCTAGCGCCGCCATGAACGACCGCAAGACCCTCGACGAACGCCAGCAGATGACCGACCTGGAGCGCCTCCGCCACTCCTGCGCCCATGTCATGGCCACCGCCATCCTGCGGATTTGGCCGGACGCCCAGTTTGCCTACGGCCCGCCCATCGACAGCGGCTTCTACTACGACTTCGAGATGCAGCACCGGATCAGCCCGGAGGATTTCGAAAAAATCGAGGCCGAGATGAAAAAAATCGCCAAGGACAACCAGAAATTCGAGTGGCGTGCGCTGACGCGCGCTGAAGCCAAGGCGATGGCGGCAAGCGGGCGCCTCGGCGGGCTGAGCGAACGCCCGGGCAACCCGTCGCGCTTCAAGCTCGACCTCATCGACAAGATCCCGGAAGGCGAGGAAATCTCGTGTTTCCAGAACGGCGACTTCATCGACCTGTGCGCCGGCCCGCACGTCGGCTACACGTCCAAATGCAAAAACATCAAACTGATGTCGGTGAGCTCGTCGTTCTATCTGGGAGATGAGTCGAAGGGCCAGCTCCAGCGGCTCTACGGCACGGCCTTCGAGAGCAGGGAGTTGTTAGAAGAGCACCTGACCCGGCTGGAGGAGGCCAGGAAGCGCGACCACCGGCGGCTCGGCCGGGAGCTCGGGCTGTTTCACATCGACGAGATGGTTGGCCAGGGGCTGGTGTTGTGGAAACCGAAAGGCGCGCTGGTTCGCCGCGCGCTGCAGGAGTTCATCACCGAGGAACTCGACAAACAGGGTTACTCGCAGGTGTACACCCCGCACATCGGCAAGCTTGAGCTCTACCGCACCTCCGGCCACTTCCCTTTCTATCAGGAAAGCCAGTATCCGGCCATCGCCGAACGCGACGTGCTGGAAAAGCTCGCCGACGAGGACGCCAGCTGCGCCACGCTGATCAACGGTCTGGCGGACGGCACCTACGAAGGGTATCTGCTCAAGCCGATGAATTGCCCGCATCACATCCGGATTTTCGCCAGCGAACCCCATTCCTACCGCGACCTGCCTGTTAGATTGGCCGAGTTCGGAACCGTCTACCGCTGGGAACAATCCGGCGAACTCGGCGGCATGACCCGGGTGCGCGGCTTCACCCAGGACGACGCGCACCTGTTCTGCACGCCCGGGCAAGTGGCCGCCGAAGTCACCGGCTGCCTGGACCTGGTCAAGAAGATCCTCAGCACGCTCGGCATGCACGACTACCGGGTGCGCCTGTCGCTGCGCGATGCGGCGAGCGACAAATACGTCGGTTCCAGCGACAACTGGGACAAGGCCGAAGCCGCGCTGCGCGAGGCCGTGCAAACCCTCGGCGTTGACTACACCGAGGAAATCGGCGAGGCCGCATTCTACGGGCCGAAGATCGACTTCGTCGTCAAGGACGTGATCGGCCGCGAATGGCAACTGGGCACCGTGCAGGTGGACTACAATCTCCCGGTTAGATTCGGCCTCAGTTATGTGGGCGCGGACAACCAGCCGCACATTCCGGTGATGATCCACCGCGCGCCCTTCGGTTCGATGGAGCGCTTCACCGGGCTGCTCATCGAGCACTTCGAGGGCAAGTTCCCGACCTGGCTCGCGCCGGAACAAGTGCGCGTCCTGCCGATCTCGGAGAAAACCCTCGCTGAAGCCGAGACCGCCGCCGCCCGGCTTGCCGACGCCGGCGTGCGCGTCACCGTGGACCGAGACTCGGACAAGATTGGCGCGAAAATCCGTCTCGCCCGCCTCGCCCGCGTGCCCTACATGCTCGTCATCGGTGCCCGTGAGGCCGAAGAAGGCACCGTGTCAGTGCGCCACCGCGACAAGGACGATCTCGGCGCGATACCATTGGACGAGTTCATCGCTAACATCACGGGGGAAATCCGCAGCCGCAGCCTGTAAGCAACTGTCTGCCTGGCGCTGCCACGGCAGGGTCGGTTTTTTACGCGGTCCATTCGCTAATGACGCTCACAGAGCGCCGCTACAAGGCGGTCCGCCCGCAGGCTGTAGCGGCATTCGCGCTAGTGTGGCCCGTCTTACAGAAAACACTTTAAGCGGTTTGATTTCCGATTGGTGATTGTTGATTTTTGAATGCTGATTGGATGTTGAGATGGCGTTCCGTCACTTCAACAATCAAAAATCAACAATCGGCAATCATCAATCGAAGGGGTTTCCGAATAGTATGCAATCTGCTTGGCGGGCTATACTAATGGGTGAGGCGCGAGACCATGGCGTAGATGATGAGGACCAGCAGGACCAGGCCGATGCCGAAGAAGACGAAGCCGATCGGGCGGGCGATGGTTTTCCAGCGTTCCCATTCGTCGCGGACGCGGTGTTGGTCGAGACGGCCGGTGGCGACCAGGCGGTCGTACCAGCGCTTGCGCTCGTGGAGCATTTCGGTTTTGGAGATGCGCCCGGAGAAGATGACGTTGTCCATCGGGAATTTTTCCAGGCGGAAGTGGGTGTTGAAGAAGTGCACGGTGAAGATGAAACCGGCGGCCAGCAGGGCTTCGTCGGAATGAATGATCAGGGCGATGTTGATCACCCACCCGGGCAGGAAGGAGGTGAAGAACTGCGGGAACCACATGACCATGCCGGACAAACCGATGGCGAAGACCCCCCAGAACACGGCGAAGTAATCGAATTTTTCCCAATACGTCCAGCGGTCGAACTCCGGTTTGGGTCCCTTGCCGAAGAACCACTTTTGATGGGCGACAAATTCGCGCAAGTCCTGCAGCGAAGGCACCATGGAATCCGGTCCGAAGAGGGCGCCCCAGACGCGCTTGAGCTGCCACTTGCCGGTTGCGGGATCGCGCATGGCGCCGCGGTTGAGCCAGGACGACTTGAGCAGGTCGATGAGGTGCAGGGCGAAGTAGAGGAAGGTGATCAACGCGCCGAAGCGGTGGAGTGCGCGGGCGGTTTGGGCCCCGCCGATGAAGTGGAACAAGGTTTGCGCCCAATCGGTGTAATAGAACTTGAGCGGCATGCCGGTGATGACTAACAGCAGGAAGCTGGTGACCACCAGGAAGTGCAGGAAGCGGTCAAAGGGCGTGAAGCGCGTGAACCATTCGTCATCGCTCTGGATCTCGAATTTCGTTTCGCGATAGGTCTTCGAGTCATGCCGGTAGATCCACACCGAGCGGGCGAGCCACAGCAGGGTGTGGCCGCCAAAGAACGCGAACACGCAAAGCAGCAGGCCGGTCATCAGCACGAAGGTGAGGTGCAGCGCGGGGTATTTCTTGCCGTCGAGCGGATTGGCGTGCGGGACGTATTGGGTGAAGCCGACGGTGGCGCCAGGATGGCACTTGGCGCAGGTGGCCTGGATGTTTTGTTGGGATAGCTGGGACTCCGGATTGGAGACGGGCAGGATGTTGTGATCGCCGTGGCAGTCATAACAGGCGGCCACATCGCTGGCGACGTTCGGCTGGCCCAGGGCCATCGCCTTGCCATGATAGGTATCGCGGTAATGCTTGAGGCTTTCCTCGTGGCACTTGCCGCATCGTTTGTCGCTGAGTTGTTTGAAATGCGCGGTGCTGGGGAGTTCGATTTCGTGGGCGGTGTGGCAGTCGACGCATGTCGGGCCGTTGGGGTCGCCTTTTTTCAGCAACTGGCCGTGCACGCTGTTGTTGTATTTTTCCTCGATGCCGAAGTGGCACTTGCCACAGGTGGCGGGGAGGTTCGCCTTGTTGACCGGCGAGCTGCGGTCCATGCTGCGCATGATGTCGTGGACGCCATGGCAGTCGTTGCAGGAGGGTGCCACGATGAGTCCCATGTTTTGGACGCCGCGGCCATGCATGCTGTCGCGGTATTGCGCGGCGACATCCGGGAAGCGCATGGCGTATTCCTTGTTGATGCGCTTGTTGTCATGGCATTTCGCACAGGTGCGGGCCAGGTTCAGTTTGAACACCGGGGAGTTGGGGTTTTTGGACGAAAGCATGTCGTGCGTGCCATGGCAGCTCGTGCACGATGCCGCACCGGATGAGCCCTTCGAACGGCTGTAGCCGTGAATGCTGGTGGCGTAAATGTCCCCTTCTTCCTTGTGGCAGGAGGCACAATCCACCGGTTTGGCGGCTTTGGTGTCGTCCGGGTGCTCTTCCGTTAGGTCGGTGTGGCATTCCGCGCATTGGACCTTGGCATGGACCGACGACTGGCGGATCTTCTCATCCACGAACATTGATAGCTGCTTGCCGCCCGGCAGGTCCTTGGTCAGGTCCTTGTCGCTGTGGCACTCAAGGCATTTGTCGTTGGGGATCAACTCCTTTTTGGCAACGGCTTCGGCGTCGGCCGCAAACGCGGCGGTAGGCCAAGCCAGGAGCCAGAAGGTGCCGAGCAAGCGGGTGGTGATGCCGAAGGGATTGCGCATAGGATTGGATTCAATGAAACGAACACCAGAGGATGCGAAACGCGCCTGCGAATCGATTGGCCTCCTGAGCAGGCAAGCTTAAGAATTCCAAACGCACTGGCAAGATTGGAAAAGCGGTGCCACCCGAAAGCGCATTGGTGCGCACTTTTTGCAAAGCTATGCACAGCGCGCTGCAAACATTGGCAATTTCATGCAAGTTAAAGCTTGCCGGGAACGCCGGATGGCTCACGTTGGCGCGGTGGAATCGGTTAGTCCGGCATGCGGCGGATGGCGAGAATGGCCGCGGCTGCGGGATTGCCATTGCCAGCGGCGGAGGCTGCGGACCGGTTTCAGAATTCTTGCAACTTTTATGAAACTACAAGCCATCATGCTAGTGTCCGCCATCGCCCTGTTGCCATCTGTGGCGCGGGCCGCCGACGAGAAGATTCCGAACGACAAGTGCCTTGAGTGCCACAGCGACAAGGATCTGACCAAGGACCTGGCGGACGGCAAACAGGTTTCGATGTTTGTCGATGAAGCGAAACAGAAGGCTTCGATCCACGGCAAGACCCAATGCTCCGAGTGTCACAAGGACCTCACGGCGGAGCATCCGGATGATGCCAAGACAGCCAAAGCGGTGGATTGTGCCGCATGCCACGAGAAGCAATCGAAGAGTTTTGGTGCCAGCGTGCACGGGATTGCGTTGCACAATGGCAGCGACACGGCGGCCACCTGCAAGGACTGCCATGGCACGCACGAGGTGTTTCCGCGGAATTCCCCGAACTCGCGCATCCATATGAGCAACCTGGTCAAGACCTGCGGCGAGTGCCACGGCCAGGAGGCGGATGACGTGACCGCGAGCGTGCACGGCCAGGCGATGCTCAAGGGCGAAGGCGAGGCGGCGACCTGCATCGATTGCCATGCCGAGCACAAGATCGTGGGGCTCAAGGATCCCGCGGCGTCGTACCAGACGGCCGAGGCCTGCAGCAAGTGCCATGCGAGCGAGCGGATCAACAGCCGCTTCGGGATGCCCAATGACCGGGTGAAGACGTTTTTCGAGAGTTACCACGGTTTGGCGGCGACCGGTGGTTCGACCACGGCGGCGAACTGCGCGAGTTGTCACGGGTATCACAAGATCCTGCGCTCAACCAATCCCGACTCGATGATCCATCCGGCACATTTGACGGAGACCTGCGGCAAGTGCCATCCGGGGGCCAGCGAAAGCTTCGTGGGCGGCAAGATTCACACCGATGCCGACAACGGCAACGGAATTGGCATGGTGGTGAACCGCTGGGTGAAAAAGATCTATGTCATCCTGATCGTGCTGACGGTTGTGTTGTTAGGAACGCACAACGGGGTGTGGTGGTGGCGCAAGGTGGTGGCGCGGCGGCGGGCGCAAGGCGAGATGGTGGTGCGGATGGACCGCGGGCAGCGGATGCAGCACTTCATGCTGATGTCGAGTTTCATTGTGTTGGCGGTCACGGGGTTCGCGCTCAAGTTCCCTAACACCTGGTTCGCGCACCTGCTGGGCAGCGAGGAGATCCGGAGATGGATCCACCGCATCGCGGGGCTGGTGCTGATCGCCGGCGGGGTCTATCACATCTATTACGTCGTGTTCACCGCCAAGGGGCGCAAGTTGCTGGGCGATTTGTGGCCGCGCTGGCGCGATGCGCGCGACGTGGTGACCAATGCGGGCCATCTGGCCTTCGGCAGGCCGAAGGCGCAGTTCGGGCGTTTCGGCTATCCGGAAAAAATCGAATACTGGGCGGTGGTGTGGGGCAGCGTGGTGATGGGCGTCACCGGCCTGGCGATCTGGTTCAAGCTCGACGTCACCCGTTGGTTCCCGCGCTGGTTGGTCGAGGTGGCCATCACCATCCATTATTACGAGGCGATTCTCGCCTGCCTGGCGATCATCGTCTGGCATTTCTATCACGTCATGTTCGACCCGGATGTCTATCCCATGAACTGGGCCTGGCTGGACGGCAAAGTGCCCAAAAAATGGCATGCGGAAGAGCACCCGTTGGAGGAGGCGGAGGAAGAGGAAAAGGCGTGAGGCAAGGCCCTTTTTGCCCGCGCTTCACTCACGCCATGCCAATTTGGCCTGCGGCATTTTGATCTCGCCGATCCAAGGACCCTGGATATCGGGCAAGCGAGCTTGCAACCCGCTGTAATGGCGAAGCGCTGCCCCAATGCCGCAGGTATGGTCACCATGTTTTTCCGTGTAACCGTCGTTTGCAGGGAAAAACCCTAGCCCATGGGTATTTTTTTTAATGGCAAAAGTTGCCAATGCGGGCAAGATCCAGGATGGCGGCTTGTGCCGGGAGTCCGGTCCGTGCTAGAGCTTCGTCCGAACGAAAATTTCACCATGGCACAACACATCGGAATCCTAACAAGCGGCGGGGATTGCCCGGGACTCAACGCGGCGATCCGCGGCTTGGGCAAGGCGGCGCGGGAGCACTACGGAATGCACGTGATGGGTTTTCTCAACGGCTTCCGCGGTTTGGCACAGGACCAGACGGTCGAACTCGACGGCGCGATGTTGTCGGGCATTCTCACCGATGGCGGCACGATCCTGGGCACCAGCCGCGACAAGCCCCACCGGATGAACATCGGCGGCAAAGAACTCGACATGACCGACGCGGTCGTCGCCACCTATCATCGCCACCACCTCGACGCCTTGGTATGTATTGGCGGGGGCGGCACGCAGAAAAACGCCCTGCGGCTGGCAGAGGCGGGTTTGAACGTCGTGACCCTGCCGAAAACCATCGACAATGACATCGCGATGACGGACCGCACGTTCGGCTTCGACACCGCGTTGCAGATTGCCACCGAAGCAATCGACCGCTTGCATTCCACGGCGACGAGCCATGAGCGGATCATCATCGTGGAGGTCATGGGGCACCGGGCCGGTTGGCTGGCCATGGAGTCGGGGATCGCGGGCGGGGCGGATGTGATTCTGCTGCCCGAAATCCCTTATGATGTCGAAAAAATCGCCGCAGCCATCCGCCGCCGCACCCAGAGTGGCAAGCGCTTCAGCATCGTGGTGGTGGCGGAGGGGGCGATGTCGCGCGACGAGGCGTACGAAGTGAAAGCTTTGGTGCAAGCACGCGACAAAGCGGACTCGAAGCAACGACGCCTTGAGGCCAAGGATGCACTCCGGCAATTCCATGACGAACATGTCGGCCACACGATCCGCCTGACACAGGATTTGGAGCAACAGACCGGGCAGGAGACGCGTCTAACAATTCTCGGACACTTGCAGCGCGGCGGCACCCCGTCGGCCGCGGACCGGGTGTTTGCGACCTGGTTGGGAACCGAATGCGCCGCGGTGCTCGAGCAGCGTAAATATGGTGTGATGCTGGCCTTGCAGGGAAGCGAGTTGCAACTCGTGCCGCTGGCCGAAGCCGCGGGCAAGATCCGCCAGGTGCCGCCGGACCATCCGCTGATCACATCCGGCCGCCGGGTGGGGACGTCATTCGGCGATTGAGCCGTTAGGTTCGAGTTTCTCTTCGATTTCAGTGCGGAGCTGGTCGAAAACGACTTGGACACCCGTGGCGCCCTCCAGCACGCCGACGGGCAGGCCGCGAGCGCTGGCCCGCACGAACAAGTCATCCCGCGGGATCTGCGTTTGGAAAACCATTCCGGGCGGTAGCAATTGGCGCAATGCGGATGCGGCCTCGGTGCTTTCCGCGAGCTCGTGTTGCACCAGGGTCAGGCACACGCCCAGCACATTGAGGCGGGGGTTCATGATGCGCAGCCGGTTCAATCCTTCGAGCAGCTTGGGCACCGAACGGATGCCTAAGGGTTCCGCCTGTTGGGGGATCAGGATCGCATCGCTGGACGCGATCACGTCACCGGTGATGCCGAACAGCCCGGCGGCGGTATCGAGCAAGCAAAGGTCGAAGCCACACGCGGCGACGCCGTGCAGAAACGCCCGGACCCGGGCAAGGTGGGCCCCCATGCCGCCGCCGCCCGCTTCGTAGTCACTGGCCTGGCCGCTGGCCACCAGCGCCAAGGTCTGCAAGCGGGTGGCCACGATCAAGCGTTTGAGCGGGAGGCCGGGATCTGTCAGGTAATCGTAAAAGCCCGCCAGCAGGCGGGATTGGCGGGTGAGCGACAAACCCACCGACCCTTGGGGGTCGGTGTCGACGAGCAGGGTTCGCACGCCGGCCCGGGCGAAGGCATGGGCGAGATTGATCGCGACGGTGGTTTTACCCACCCCTCCTTTTTGGCTTGAAACTGCGATACTGATCACGCGACGTCGGAATTTGTTGCGGGAGAATAGCTTCGGCTTGCCACAGCGGAAGTTTTTTATTCATGATGAACGCCCGCAGGGAATGTGCCATAGTGCGTCCGCCGTGCGAGCCATCATGAAAACCAGATATTGCTTAGCCCTGTCGCTCTGCGGTTTGGCTCTTGTGACGAGTTCCTGCCGGAAAGGGACCAGCGTGGCTGCGGAAAACTCCGGGCCGGTGGCGGTGATTGCACCCGAATTGCAAGCCAACGGGCTCGGGTCGCTGCCCGGGGCGGTCTATCGGAACCAGGCCGCTTCGCCCATCCATTGGCAACCCTGGACGAAAATCTCGCTGAAGCGGGCGAAGGATGCGCGCCGCTTGGTGTTTTGTGTGATTGCCATGCCGCAACAGCCCGGTTTCCAAAAGATCCTGGCCGCCTTGGCCCACGACCCGGCCGTGGTGGCGGCGATCCATGAGCAATACGTGCCAATTTTGGTCGATGGCGACGCGGCCCGCGAAATCGGCCTGCTGAGCGCGGACTTGTGTGCGGAAATCAAGCACCCGCTCCAGTTGCCCATGTTTGTCTGGATGACGTATGAGGGAAATCCGGTGGCATGGATTCCGGTGGCCGGGGGGGATTCGTCCGGGGTGGTGGAGTTGTTCAATCAGTCCCACTCGATGGTTTCCAAGATGTGGGAGGAGGACTTGAAGCTGATGCTCAAAGAGAAGAAGCTCAGTTACGTGCTTAACAACAGCAGCTTGAACAACGCGAGCCGCCGCAAGCGCTTGGCGCAACGCAAGGCCTCCAAGGTCATGAGCGAGCAACCTGCCCTGGACGTGGTCCGCAGCATCCGTCAACTCGCTTCACTCTATGATCCCTACTCGCGCAGCTTTGACGAAACCGGCGGGTTGTTTCCATCCGGCGCGCTCGAGTTGTTAGCCACTGCGGCCATCCATCCGGGACTGCCTCCCGACGTCCGGTCCCGCGCTCTGGAAACCACTCGCGAGTTGCTGGTGGATTTGCTGCCCAGCG
>Ga0268284_1000650_pt1 | contig 21752 bp, 17 predicted proteins | sample saktaG_14_FD_190137 | JGI IMG/M metagenome (GOLD analysis project Ga0268284, IMG submission 190137) | Saline water microbial communities from Sakinaw Lake, British Columbia, Canada - sak_2013_06_06_40m | ecosystem: Environmental > Aquatic > Non-marine Saline and Alkaline > Saline ...
TTCCTATTTTCCTATTTTCCTAATTTCCTAATTTCCTAATTTCCCTTTACCTAACCAACGCCCTGAACAATTCCTTAAAGTCCACCAACCCCGTCACCTTCAACGCTGCCAGAATTACAGAGGCAACAATCACCCACCGGATAAATTTGCCCCCTTTTTTGATGGCCATCATGCTGGCAATATAGGCTCCTACTATGCTCCCGATCGATAACAATATCCCGTAAAGGTAATAAACCTGATCACTCAGGATAAAGATCACCAGTGAGACAGCGGCTGAGAACAGGATCACCAGGTTTTTAACGGCATTGGCCTTTACCAGTTCGAAGCCAACACCCAGAACCAATGCCATCAGCAGGAAATAACCGACACCTACCTGCAGGAATCCGGCGTAACAGCCAACAACAAAGAATAAAAGAACTTGCCACCACTGGATTTTTTTCTCCAGGAAAGCGGTATTTTCCTTCAGCCACCGTTCGGGATTCAGGAAGATAAAGACCAGCATAAAAGCCATCACGACCACCATGGCGATCTCCAGCGCTTCCGATTTGATCCCTGTAGCCAGCCAGGCTCCGGCAATCGATCCAACAGCAGCTGGTAAAATAAGCCACCAGATCTTTCGGGTTGTAAACATCTTCTTGCGCCAGAACGTGACTACCGACGAAGAGGTCTGGAAAAAGACACTAACGCGGTTGGTTCCGTTGGCAATGGTGGCCGGCAGTCCGAGGATTAGCAGGAGAGATAGAGATATCACAGACCCCCCTCCCGCCAGGGTGTTTATAAAACCGACAAGAACGCCGGCGAGGATTATGATAGTGTACTCGATGATCATGTTTCCCTACGTAGCTTACTGTGTCTCACTCCAAAGGTAAAATAAATCGCCAAACCAATTAACAGCCAGATGCCAAACCGCAGCCAGTTTGTGGTTCCGAGTTGTGCCATCAGGTAAAGATTGGTCAACAACCCCAGAACCGGGATCAGGGACCATTTTTTCCAGATGCCGAAGGCCGTGATAATGATCGCGATAACGACAAACAGCAGGATAGGGATTTCGTGATATGTAAGATCCCGGATCGCGGATCCCGGATCCCGGATCAGTGTAGGATCAACATACAAGATTAAGATCCCGATTCCCACCCAGATCACAGGAAGGAAATAGCGTGTATTCAGATAAGGGATGTGAAACTCTTTCTTGTCGGGCGGTGCAATGCGCCCTTTGCCTCGTTCGTCAAGGACCAGCACTCCTCCCGAAACAAGCACAAAAGCAAACAGGGTGCCAATGCTACAGAGGTCGGTCACTTCGGTAAGATTCATGAAGAGGGCGGGGATCGCAACGAAGATGCCTGCAATGACTGTTGCAAAAGCAGGGGTTCGGAACCTTGGATTAATTTTTCCAAAACGCTTTGGCAGAAGTCCGTCGCGACTCATACTCATCCAAATACGGGGCTGTCCAACCTGGAAAACAAGCAGCACGCCTGCCATCGCAATGACGGCGCTGATAGCGATGATCCCCGATAGTTTTGTCAGGTGCAGCTTGTTGAAAGCAAAGGCAAGCGGGTCGCCAACAGCCAGTTCGCTGTAGTTGACCATGCCGGTCAGCACCAGGCTGATGGCCACATAGAGGATCGTAGTGACGATCAGCGCGGCGATGATTGCCCTGGGGAGGTCTCGTCGCGGGTTACGGCACTCCTCGGCCGTGGTGGAGATGGCATCGAATCCTATATAAGCGAAGAAAACGCCGCTTACCCCTCTCAATACTCCCGTGATGCCATTGGGTGCAAAGGGACTCCAGTTTTCGGTGTTCACATAAAAGGAGCCCACGGAGATGATCATCAGCAGGATCCCGATTTTCAGCAGTACCATGGTATTGCTTGCCACTTTCGTTTCGTAGATGCCGATATATACAAGGGTACAGATAATCACTACGATAGAGAAAGCCGGGATGTCGGCGATCAATCGCACACTGCCAAGCATCGGAGCACTGGTCCAGGCAAAGTAAGCCTCCTTCATGGAAAAACTCAACTGGTCGACAGAGATGCCGCTGGCCAGTTCGGTGAGGGCTGCCTGGTATCCGCGGGCGGCAGATAGGTAGTCAACGACAAGATACTCGGGCAGATGCACGCCGATCCCGCTCATCAGTCCGGAGAAATAGTCAGACCAGGAGATGGCCACGGCAATATTTCCGATTGCATATTCCATGATGAGGTCCCACCCGATAATCCATGCAATCAGCTCTCCGAAACTGGCATAGGCGTAAGTGTAGGCGCTTCCGCTGATGGGGATTACCGAGGCAAAACGGGCGTAGCACATGGCGGAGAATGCACAGGCGACGGCAGTAAAGAGGAACAGCAGGGAGACGGCTGGCCCGCCGTGTGAAGCAGCTGTTCCAATAGTGCTGAAAATACCGGCTCCAACTACGGCTGCAATCCCCAATGCAGTGAGGTCAACCATCCGTAGATTCCTCTTCAGGGAACTCCCAGATGCCTCATGAACCTTCACCTCCAAAAGGATCTGGTCAATGGATTTCCTGCGGAAGAGATCGGAGAAGGACAAAGGAAAATTTTTTGATAAAAGTATAAAAAAAATGCACCATCACCTCATCACCTCATCACCTCATGACTTTATCCCAGATTTTGTACCTTCGCCAAAAAATATCACATGAAGATTGCTGTTTTCGGAGCCAGTGGGAGGACAGGCATTTTGACAGTTTACCAGGCTCTCGACAAAGGATATGAGGTGAATGCGTTTGCCCGGGAAGCGCAAAATGTTACTATCCAGCATCCGAAGATCAAAATTATCCAGGGAGAAATCCTTGAATATGAAAAGGTAAAGCAGGCAGTTGATGGTACGGATGCCGTGATTGTGACCCTGGGACAGGATGGAAACAAGCCACTGCGCACTCTTTCAGAAGGTACAGCCAACATCATAAAGGCGATGAAGGAGACCGGTGTGAAACGACTGATCGTCATGTCGTCGGCCGGAATCCTGGGCAACGATACCCATCCCGTTTTCGGGAAGATCATTGTGCCGATACTATTGAACAATGTGTACAAGGATAAGAGACGTCAGATGAAGGTGATCAGGGAGAGCGGTTTGGAGTGGATCATCATCCGGCCGCCCCGACTCACACAATCGCCCAAGACGGGGAAATATCAGTTAACAGAGGGGCGGCCGGGAACAACCTCGGTGCCCCGTGCCGATGTAGCAGATTTCATGCTGAAGCTGCTCACCAACAAAAAGTATGACGGCACGATGCCGGCGATCGCATCCTATTAATCCTGTATGCTCGTACGCTAACCCCTTTCCAAAAGTGTTTGTATCTTTGTTGACAGAAACCGGAGATTAGGAAATTAGGAAATTAGGAAAATCGCTGAACAATGTCCGATCTGAAAATCCATATCACCGATCTCGCCTCCAGATATTTTCAGGATACTATTGGGATTCGTCGTCACCTGCATCAGCATCCAGAGCTTTCCAAGCAGGAGGAGCAAACGGCCGCCTTTATCTGCGATACCCTCGACAGGTTCGGCATTTCATATAAAAAAGGCGTGGCCGGGTTTGGGGTTGTGGGACTGATAGAAGGGAATAATCCAGGCCATCGGTGTATCGGCCTCCGGGCAGATATGGATGCCCTTCCGGTGATAGAACAGAATAACGTTTCCTATGCCTCGATGGACAAGGGGAAGATGCACGCCTGCGGACACGATGTCCACATGTCGTCGCTCCTGGGAGCCGCACGGATTCTGAATGAGCTGAAAGATCAGTTTGAAGGAACGGTAAAACTCATCTTTCAGCCTTCGGAAGAGAGCTATCCCGGTGGAGCTATCGAAATGATCAACGAGGGGGTCCTGGAGAATCCCGATGTTATGGTAGTCCTTGGACAGCATGTCATGCCTACCCTTGATGTCGGCACGGTGGGATTTAATCCTGGTCCCGACATGGCTTCGACCGACGAAATTTTCTTGACCGTCAAAGGGAAAGGAGGCCATGCCGCTGTTCCTCAGCTGGTGGTGGATCCCATCGTAATCTCCGCCCACATCATCACCGCCCTCCAGCAGATCGTGAGCCGGCAAGCTGATCCGGGAACACCTACTGTTCTCTCATTTGGCCGTATCATTGGCGAAGGCCGCACCAACATCATCCCCAACGAGGTGAAGATCGACGGAACGGTGCGGACTTACGACGAAGCATGGCGGAAGGAGATCCACAAGCGGATCGAGGCGATCGCCACCTCTATTGCCACAGGCATGGGTGGAAGCTGCGAGGTGAGGATTGCCCATGGCTATCCCTACCTTCACAACGATGAAGAGCTCACCATACAATTACAGTCATTGGCCACAGAATATCTGGGCGAAGAGAACGTTATTGAACTGGAGAAGCGCATGACGGCCGAAGACTTTGCCTATTTCGCCCAGCGGGTTCCATCATGCCTTTACAGGCTGGGTGTGAGGAATGAAGAGAGAGGGATCACATCGTTCCTTCATTCACCCACCTTTGATGTAGACGAAAAATCGCTGGAAACAGGTTCCGGCCTCATGGCCTGGCTCACAATCAATCTACTGGAAACGGGCGAGTGATTTGATATGAAGTATGCATCTTTCATCCTCTTGATTATTCTTACGTCTCACGTCTTACGTCTCACGTCTTACGGTCAGAATCTTCCATCTTCTGCTCCAAAAGTCCTGCCCTTTCAGCAACAGGCACAGCCTCAGGTAAGTGACCAACAACTCGCCATGCGGTTTTTTCAGGCCAGGGACTACGAAAAGGCGATTGAATTGTATGAGAAGCTATATAAAGAGCAACCATCCTCCTTTTATTACATGTACTACTTCCATTGTTTGATAGAACTGAAGGAGTACAAGGAAGCCGAGAAACTCATCAAGAGACAACGAAAGAATGACCCAAGGGCAATTAAGTATCTGGTGGATCTGGGGTATCTACACTACAGGGAGGGAGATGTGGATAAAGCCCGGAAGCTTTATGATGAGGCACTGAAGGAGTTGGGTCCAGACCAGCAGCAGATCTTTGACCTGGCTAATGCTTTTATCCTAAAGGGAGAAAACGGCTACGCCGCAGAGGTCTATCTCAAAGGGAGGGAGATGCTGAAAGGGGCTTATCCGTTCAGCTTCGAGCTGGCGAATATTTATCAGCGGACTGGCAACTTCACCGGGATGTTTGAAGAGTACCTCAATCTTCTGGAGGTGAACGAAACCTATTTGAATACAGTTCAGGACAGGTTGGCCACCGTTTTGGTTGATGATCCGGAGAACACCAAAAACGAGCAGTTCAGAAATGCCCTGCTTACGCGTGTTCAGCGGAATCCTGACAATCCTGCCTATTCCGACCTGCTCTGGTGGTATTCCATCCAGCAGAGGGACTTTGAACTGGCCCTGACCCAGGCGAAAGCACTCGACCGCCGGAGGCAGGAGCAGGGGGATCGTATCCTGCAGCTAGCTCAGCTAGCTGTGGCCAACGATCAGTATCAGGTGGCTCTCGACGCCTATACCTATCTGGCAGGGAAAGGGGAGGCCTATCCCTATTACGACATCAGCCGGGTGGAACTGGTCAATACCAGGTTTCTGAACCTAACCACGCATGGGATTCCATCGGAGAAGGAACTTTCACATCTGGAAGAAGAGTTTCTTCAGACCCTGGAGAATGTGGGTGAGAACAGGACATCGGTAACCCTGATGCAGAACCTGGCTCACCTGGATGCATTTTACCTGGCAAAACCAGATGAGGCACAAGAGATTCTATACCGCGCCATTGAGATGAAAGATATAGGGACGAAAGAGAAAGCTTTCTGCAAACTGGAGTTAGGTGATATCCTGCTGCTTTTTGGGGATGTTTGGGAGGCGACATTGCTCTACCAGCAGGTATACCAGGATTTTAAATACGATGTGCTGGGGCAGACAGCCAAGTTTAAAAACACGAAACTCTCTTTTTACATCGGCGAGTTTGGGTGGGCCAAAGCACAGGCCGACATCCTGAAAGCTGCCACTGACAAGCTGATCGCCAACGATGCACTGGCACTTTCTATCCTGATCGGGGAGAATTTCGACCCCGACTCCACCACCATCGGCTTATTTATATATGCCAGGGCCGACCTGCTTTCGTTCAAGAACCAGAACCAGGAAGCTTTGGAGCTACTGGACTCAATTCCACTTCTTTTCGGATACCACCCGTTGCTCGATGATGTGCTGCTTAAAAAAGCCGGCATCTATATGAAACTTGTCGAATACAACATCGCCGACAGCCTGCTTCACAAAATCACTACTGACTTTCCGGATGAAGTCACTGCCGACCGTGCCCTCTTTCTTGAGGCCGGACTGCGTGAACGGGAGATGAACGATCCGACTGCTGCCATGGAACTCTACGCCCGCCTACTGGAGAGATATCCGTCGAGCATTTACACGATAGATGCGAGGAAGAGATACAGGATGCTTCGGGGGGACAACGTTTCAATTACGAATTAATAGTTAAGAATTACGAATTATTTTTTCGCTATTTCACTATTTCACCATTTAATTATGACCGTTCGCCCCAAAAAATTCCTCGGCCAGCATTTCCTGAACGATGAAAACATAGCCCGGAAAATCATCGATGCTCTTAATCCGAAGATTCCGCTGGTTATTGAGGTCGGTCCGGGGAGAGGAGTTCTGAGTAAATACATGTTGCAAGAGACAGCTTTTGACCCCTGGTTTGTTGAGATCGACCGCGAATCTGTCGCCTACTTGAAACAACTCTATCCAGCCATTACCGAACGGCTGATCGAGGCAGACTTTTTAAAGCTAGATTTGGAGGAGTTCGCAAAATTACACACCCCCAGCCCCTCCCTTTTAAGGGCTGGGAGTAAGTCCCCTTCAGGGGATTTAGGGGTACCTTGCGGCATCCAAATCCTAGGCAACTTCCCCTACAACATCTCCTCCCAGATCCTCTTCCGGGTGATGGAATACAGAGACTTGGTAGATGAGGTGACCGGGATGTTCCAGAAAGAGGTGGCGCAACGGATCGCCTCCCCGCCCGGGTCTAAGGCTTATGGCATCCTGAGTGTGCTACTGCAGGCATTCTACACAATCGAGTACCTCTTCACCGTAAATGAATCGGTTTTTACACCACCGCCTAAAGTGAAATCAGCCGTGATCCGCCTGGTGCGAAATGAGGTTCAGTCGCTTGACTGCGATGAGACCTTCTGGGTCATTGTGGTTAAAACCGCTTTTAACCAGCGCCGGAAAACACTACGGAATTCTCTCCGAAAACTGGTACCTGTGGAATTCACACAGCTAAATGATCCCATCTTTGACCTTCGGCCTGAGCGCCTGTCGGTGAGTGATTTTGTCAGACTGGCACAGATGCTCCATCCTGAGAGGATAGAAAAATAGTACCTTTACGATCAAATTTCAGGGAATGAAGAAACAGGCCTCTCCCGAAAAGATAAAGAATATTAAATCTAAGGCCATTGGCCAGATGCTGAATGCTCCCTATAATTCCAGAAAGGCCAACTGGTACATCGTTCTCTTTTTCTTTGTTTGGGCTTATATTCTTTACGGGAATACCATCCTCAACAAATACGCCGTTGATGACGAGTTTGTCACCAACAACGAGATGATCCGGAAAGGGTTGGCTGCAATCCCTGAGATTTTCACTACCCATTACATCGATCAAAAAGGGAATGTGAGCGACAACGTAACCGACTACCGGCCCATCGTAAAGCTCACCTATGCCATTGAATATCAGATCTATAAGCAGGATAGTCCTGGCAGAAGCCATGCTGTGAATGTTCTGATCTATTTTCTGCTCTCAACACTCCTCTTTTTCATCCTGAAGCGGATGCTGAAAGACCACAATATCCTCTTCCCATTTTTAATCACCTTGGTCTTTATGGCGCATCCGGTACATACCGAAGTTGTGGCAAGTTTGAAGAATCGGGATGAGATGCTGGCGTTTCTTTGCGGACTGGGGACTCTCTATCTCCTGCTAAAATATGCAGATACCCGAAACCTCTGGTACATTCTGCCGGCGGTGATTGTTTTTGTTGTGGGCTACCTGTCGAAGGCATCGATCCTCCCCTTTGTGCTGATCTATCCAATGGCACTCTATTTCTTCACCGATCTGAAGCCAAAACAGTACATTCCGATTTTTGTCGTATTTGTTGTTCTGGCAGTGTTTTCCCAGATGGGACCGAAATGGTTCCTGCCGGCAGGTGAGCGTATGACCAGCATGATGGAGAACCCACTCTTTGTGGAGAAGGGACTGCTTTACCGATTGGGAACAGGATTGGTCTCGCTTCTATTTTACCTCAGAATCCTGGTCTACCCGCATCCTTTGCTATTCTATTATGGATACGACATGATTCCGCTCACAACACCGACCAGCATTTGGGCGTTCCTTTCTTTCATCCTCTATGTTGGAATCCTGATCTATGCACTCTTCAACTTGCGTGAGAAGAAAGTAATCTCATTTGCCATCCTCTGGTACCTGATCTTCATTTCGATGTATTCGAACATCCTGATCCCGGTGGTTGGCATCATTGGGGAGCGCTTTGTATTTGCTGCTTCACTGGGCTTCTCTATTGCTCTGGTTTGGTCTATTTTCAAGATCTTCAAAACCGAACCAAACTCTCTCACCATCGAGTTTGACGCCCGTGTCAAGATACTTGTTGTCATTATGCTGGTTCTGATCCCATATGTCGCACTCACAGTTAACCGAAACCGCGAATGGAGAAGTCTTATGGATCTCTATACCAAAGATATTCCATACCTGACGAACTCAGCCATGGCGAATACACAGTATGCCGGTTTACTCATGCGTACAACATACCAGGATCCCAATTTCAGACAGTATGGCAACGTAAATCAGTTCAAACTGGAGACCATGAAGAACCACTTCCTGCAGTCGGTGAGGATCTATCCCCGGAACTACCAAACGTTGAATGACCTGGGCACAGTTTACCTCTACTTCGACAAAGACCCCGATTCGGCAATCCTTTTCCTGAAAAGGGCTATCGATGTAAACAGGGACCTGGAACCCGCCTGGGTAAATCTCGGCATGGCTTACAAAGAGGTCAGGAAATTTGATAGTGCCGCCTGGTGCTATTCGACCATCCTCCGGGGAAATCCGCAGCAGATAAAAGCCTACTTCGCGCTTGCCAATGTATACAACGACATGGGCGATATCCAGAAAGCCATCGATATGAACCTGGCAGTGCTGAAAAGCTCGCCAAACATGGATGTCCCATTCATCAACATCGGAAACTACATCCTCCAGACAGGAGATACAACTGTAGCCATTGAATACTACGAAGAGGCCATCAACCGAAGGGTAACATTCGAAGGATGCGTGCATCTGAGTAATCTCTACAAGAGCCAGGGCGATATTCTGAAATCGGTCTACTACCAGCAGAAGGCTTCGGAAGTGGTCGACCAATAAAAATTTTCATTCGTTGCTATGAGCATTCCAGAATTACTACCAGATCTGTTGATCAATGCAGCAAAGAACTTTCCCTATCACGGAGTGGGATATGTAAGGCCCAATGGTTCAATCCATTTTGACACATATCCCGAATTACTTGACAAAGCAAAGCGGATTCTTCAGGGATTCTACTTGACTGGAGTTACAAAGGGTGATAAAATAATATTATCCCTTACCGATTGCGAGGAGATTATTCCTATCATATGGGCCTGTTTTATTGGGAGCATTGTGCCAGCACTTCTTCAGCCGCCTTTTACATTTACAGAATATAATCCAGCTGCAGAGAAAGCACAAAAAATTTATAAGATTCTTCAGGATCCATGGGTGATATTATCGCATGAACATCTGAAGAGTTGGTCAAATAGTGGAATCCCGGAGTCAAGACTGCTGGATGTTTTAGCTCTTTCCAGGGAACATCCGGTACTGGATTTTCCTGAGCAAAACCCGGATGATCTTGCATTAATTCAGTTTTCTTCCGGAAGTACTGGTGATCCAAAGGGTGTCATGTTGAGTCACAGGAATATCATTATCAACACTGCCGATATAATTACAGGCTTGGAGATGAAACCTGAAGATGTGATTACTAGTTGGATGCCATTATACCATGACATGGGATTGATTGGATTTCACATATCCCCGCTTCATTGCGGGGCTTCGAATTACTTGATCAATACTATGGATTTTGTGAAAAATCCTCCGCTCTGGTTGGATATGATGAGTGAGATAGGGACGTCGATCAGTGGTTGTCCGAATTTCGGTCAGATGTTGGTAAATAGATCTGTCAAGCGAAGAAAACAGGGTGACTGGGATTTATCTCACCTTCGCGTCGTGTTTAATGCCGCCGAACCCATTTCTGTCCCTATAATGTCCGATTTTATTCATAATCTAAGTGAATTTAATTTGCGTCCCGAAGCCATGTTTCCTGCTTATGGCCTTGCCGAAGCAACCTTGGCGGTAACCTTTGCTCCGCTTGAAGAAGAGGCTGGTGTCATACGCTTCCAACGGATTTCATTGCTACGGGATGGACTTGCAGTGGTTGCTGATCAGGAAGATGATAATGTAATTGAACTTGTTAATCTGGGACGTCCTCTTTTGCACTGTAGGGTAAAGATAACCAATGATTCCGGAGCCGATGTTGGAGAAAGGGTTGTAGGCTCGGTTAAGGTTTCCGGAGAAAATGCCTCTGTGGGATATTACCGGAACAGAGAAGTGACGGAACAAACCTTCCAGGATGGTTGGTTGCATACCGGAGATCTTGGATTTTTATTGAATGGAGACCTCTTCATCATGGGCCGGTTGAAGGACGTAATTTTTGTAAATGGCATCAATTTCTACGCGCACGATCTGGAAACAGTAACCCACTCCATTGAGGGAATAATTTCCGGGAAGGTAGTGATTGCAGGCTATTTTGACGAGAAAGAGGGACGAGACAAACTGCTCATTTTCTTGGTTGGTTCCGATAATGAAGCCACCCGCGAAACCTTCCTGAAGATCCGCAACCATCTGAAGAATACCCTCGGACTGCACCCGGATACCTTCATCCCCATTCGTTCAAAAGACATCCCCCGCACCTCCAGCGGCAAAATTCAACGATATAAAATGGTGAACCGGTTTTTGCAGGGAGAATTCTCGTCTGGCATGCTAATTGTATAGAATGAATCTAAATTATCATCATTGAGCAAAACTACATGAAATCATATAGATCCATCATTTTATCTGCCATTTTTTCAGTTTTTCTTCTCTCTTCGCAACTTTTGGCACAAACAGGCGCAGTGAAAGGACGCGTGTATGATCAGAATAACAACGAGCCGCTTCCCTTTGTCAACATCATTGTAGATGGAAACCCAACCCTTGGTACTACCAGTGATGTTGATGGAAACTATACCCTCTCGGGGATCGATCCCGGATATGTGAGACTGGTTGCTTCTTTTGTGGGTTACCAGAGATTCACCACCACCGATTTCCTGGTAACCCGCTCGCATCCTGTTTTTGTTGACATTCCCATGAATGAAGCGGCTGTAACCCTTGAAGATGTGGTGATCAAGCCCGATGCCTTCATTCGCAAAGAGGAGAGTCCGCTGTCGCTTCAAACACTTTCAATCCAGGATATTGAACGGAGTCCTGGTGCAAATCGTGATATCTCCAAGGTGGTTCAATCACTTCCCGGAGTAGCCCAAACGGTTTCGTTCCGTAACGACCTTATCGTTCGCGGAGGGGGCCCTGGCGAAAACAGCTTTTACCTCGATGGCGTGGAGATCCCAAATATCAATCACTTTGCAACTCAAGGGGCATCCGGAGGCCCGGTTGGCATCATCAACACCGACTTAATCAGGCAAGTTGATCTCTATACCGGCTCTTTCCCTGCAAAGCGGGGAAATGCACTCAGCTCTGTGATGGAACTTTACCAGGTTGATGGAAACCGCGAAAAGTTCGGAGGGCGTTTTACCATTGGGTCAAGTGATATTGGTCTTACCATCAATGGCCCCATCACTAAAAATTCCAGCCTGGTCTTCTCCGTCCGGAGATCATACCTGCAGCTTCTTTTTACCGCCCTGAAACTCCCCTTTCTGCCAACTTATAATGACTATCAGCTGAAGTACAAGATCAGATTCAAAAACAAGGACCAACTCTCACTTATCTCCATCGGCGCACTGGACAAATCCAAACTGAATACAGGCATCAAGGATCCGGATGCCGGCCAGACCTATATCCTGGGATACTTGCCCCAATACAACCAATGGAGCTATACCATCGGACTCGTATATACCCATTTCAGAAAAAAGGGATATGACAACTGGGTGGTGAGCCGGAGCATGCTGGACAACGAGGAGATCAAATACAAGAATAACATAGAGGTTCCCGACAGCCTGCTGCTGAATTACAAATCAAGGGAGATAGCCAGCCGTATCCGTTACGAGAATGTCACCCAACTTTCGAAATGGAAGATCAACTATGGAGCCGGGCTTGACTTAGTGGAGTATAAAAACCAGACGTACCAGAAAGTTTATCTGGCCAACGAATTGAGAACCCTCGACTACTCCTCCTACCTGAGTTTCTTCCGCTGGCATCTGCACGGACAGGTATCGCGAAATTTCTTCAGGGAGAAGCTGGAGCTCTCGCTGGGAATCAGGATAGATGCAAACAGCTATGCAAAAAGAATGACCAACCTTTTGAATCAATTTTCGCCTCGCTTTTCGGCATCCTATGCCATTACCGACAAATGGTTCCTGAATTTCAATATCGGTCGCTATTACCAGTTACCACCCTATACCACCCTTGGATTCAGGGGCAATAGGGGAACCCTCATCAACGATTCCCTGGGAATTCGCTACATCTCATCCGACCAGGTAGCCCTTGGGATTGAGTTTCTTCCGCGCAGAAGCTCCCGTATCTCTTTAGAGGGCTTCTACAAAGGGTACAACCATTATCCCTTCTCACTCATCGACTCCATCTCAATGGCCAGCAAAGGCGGAGACTACGGGGCTGTTGGTGCCGAACCGGTTACACCCACTTCGTCGGGACGGGCCTATGGGTTTGAAGTACTCTATCGCGATACCGATCTCTTCAAATTCAATGTCATCCTCTCCTATACCTTCGTGCGCAGTGAATTCACTAACGCATTTGGGGATTACATCCCATCGGCATGGGATAACAGGAACCTCTTCAATATTACAGTGGGACGGAAATTCAAGTATCACTGGGAGATTGGAGCAAAATGGCGGTTTGCAGGAGGTTCGCCTTACACGCCTTACGATATAGACAAGTCAAGCCTGGTCGCGGCCTGGGATGCGCAGGGCAGGGGATACTTCGATTATGAAAAGTTCAACACCCTTCGGTTATCCTCCTTTAACCAGCTCGATATCAGGGTCGACAAAGGGTTCTATTTTAAAAAATGGTCGCTGATGTTCTATCTGGATATTCAGAACCTGTTCAATTTACAGGCCGAACTTCCTGATATCCTGATCAATACACAGCCAGACGGATCGGTGATAAAATACACCGATTTGGAAGGAAACGAACGCTACGAATTGCGCACCATCCCTAACCTAACCGGTACAATCCTCCCATCAATCGGGATTATGATTGATTTTTGATAGTGAAAAAAGAGTTACTTTTACTGTCATTAAACCATCGGAAGGATGTCGATTGAAGAGTTTATCACTTGTATCGAAAATGAATTTGAGGATCTGAAGCCTTGTACACTGAAACCATCCAGTAATTTTCGTGAAGAATTTGAATGGAATTCGATTCATGCATTGATTCTGATAGCACTGGTAAAGATTGAGTACGATGTGACGCTGACAGCTTCGGACCTGGTGAAATTGCAAACTGTACAGGAAATGTATTCACTTATCAGGAGTCGTGTAAAAACATAATGGCCCTTTTTTCAATACCCCACATTCGTATATCAGGGATGGCAGCCTGCGTTCCCCGCAACAGGGAACACAATTCTGAATATCACTGGATTTCAAAGAAAGAGCGAGACCTCTTTCGAAATACCGTAGGAGTGGAAGTTAGACGGGTGATCTCTAACGGAACTACAACATCTGATCTTTGTCAGTTTGCAGCCCAGAGGTTGCTCGCTGATCTTGCCTGGGCGAAAGAAGAGATCGGGTTGCTGATCTTCGTTTCTCAAACCCGGGACTACCTGATCCCGGCAACAAGTGGGATACTTCAGGATAAACTTGGACTGCCCAAATCCACGATCACCATCGATATCAACCAGGGATGCTCCGGATTTGTTTATGGCCTTTCCATTATTAGCAGTCTGATGAACTCTACTGGAATCCGAAAAGGATTATTGCTTGTGGGGGATATCTCATCACTCAATACCTCGTACCGCGACAAAAGCACACACCCACTCTTCGGAGATGCAGGTACTGCTACTGCCATCGAACTTTCCGAACAAGCACCCAAAATGTCTTATAACCTGGAAGGCGATGGGTCAGGATACGATGCGATCATAATACCCGACGGCGGGGTACGGAACGGCCTATCAAAAAAGTCATTTGACTATCGACGATATGGGAATGGGATTCACCGGAATAACCTCCAGGTTGCCTTAGACGGTGTGAGAGTCTTTAACTTTTCTCTCAGGGAGGTGGTTCCCAACTTGAGAACCCTCCTTACATTTACTGACAGAACAATAGATTCCGTTGATTACATTGTGTTCCACCAGGCCAATAAACTGATCAATGAAACTCTTAGAAAGATGCTGAAAATCGATCCTTCGAAAATCCCATACTCCATCCAGAAATACGGAAACACTAGCTCCGCTTCCGTCCCGCTAACCATGGTGTCAGAACTTGGTAAAGAGTTGACATCAAAGAAAATAAACCTGCTGCTCTCAGCGTTTGGAATAGGATTGTCATGGGGTTCCGTCTTACTTGAAACGGAAAAAATCATTTGCCCGGAAGTACTGGAATTTTAGGAATTGTGATTTGATGCTTTTAACTTGATCTTGATGACCAATCCGTTTACTCTTACCGATAAAATAATCCTGGTCACAGGAGCCTCCTCAGGCCTGGGGAAGCAAACTGCCATTACAGTTAGCCAGCAGGGAGCTCAGGTTATCATCACCGGCCGCAACCCCGAAAAACTAAATGAGACATTCGTTCAGCTTGATCGTAGCCTTAGTCATGTTGAACATTTACAGATAGCAGCAGACTTGACTTCTCAACAAGAGATTGATATACTCACAAACCATCTCCCTATGCTAAACGGCGTGGTTTTCTCCGTCGGGATTTCAGATCTTTTACCAACTAAATTTCTTACCCAAAATGACCTCGTAAAGAATTTCAGTATCAGTTTTGATGCTCCGGTGATGCTCATGACCTCTATTCAGAAAAAGAAAAAACTACAAAACCAGCTCTGTTCAATTGTTTTCATCTCTTCTATCTCAACAAGGTATCCATTCGTTGGTGGAGCAATGTATATCAGCGCCAAAGCAGCCCTGGAAGCATATGCCCGAGTGCTGGGGCTGGAGTTATTGCCAACAGGAATACGGGTAAACTGTATCTCACCAGGTTTCGTGAAAGGACCTATGTTAGATCAAACCCAGGAGAAAATATCTGCAGAGACCGTAGCCAAAATAGAAGAGAGGCAACCACTGGGACTGGGCGAACCAGAGGATGTGGCAAATACAATAGTCTTCTATCTTTCTGATGCGTCAAAGTGGATCACCGGGACAAATCTATTTCTTGGAGGAGGTTAAAATGCTGAAGTTCATATGGATGATTCTCTAAAATATTCCGTTATTGTTCCGGTTTACAACAGTGAGCCCTCCTTGAAGGAGCTATTTTGCGAATTGGAATCTGTTTTTCGGGAACTGAATCTCTCCTTTGAAGTAATTTTTATAGATGACAATAGTCAGGACGATAGCTGGCAGGTTCTCAGAGAACTGAAGAATGACTACCCTAATGTTATCAAGGTTGTTAGGTTGGCACGGAATTTTGGACAACACAACGCGACTCTCTGCGGATTTTCGTTTGCCGATGGAGAGCGGGTCATCACCATCGATGACGATCTTCAAAACCCTCCTTCAGAGATCAAAAAAATCCATGAAGTAGCTGAACAAACCCAAGCGGATGTAGTATACGGTGTCTATAAAACAAAAAACCATTCTCTCCTCCGGAATATCGGGAGTCGGTCATTGAAACATTCGGCACGATTCATTCACCATTCAACAGGTAATGGATCCTCTTTCAGGCTGATTAGTCGTGATTTGATGTTGAAGGTGCTGAACCACATTCACCATTTCATCTTTCTTGATGAAATTTTCCAATGGTATACAAACGATATTGTATTTATCGAAGTTGAACACCGCACCAGGAAATACAGCAAGTCGGGGTACTCTTCACGGAAACTATTCCGGTTAATGGGGAACATCTTGTTCCAGTACACGACACTACCGCTGAAGATATTAGTTTATGGAGGGCTAACAGGCTCTTTGATCACCTTTGCCCTGGTTGTCTATTTTCTGGTTCTGAAACTCTATTTTGATGTACCTCTAGGTTACACCTCCCTGATCGTATCCATACTCTTCTCAACAAGCATCATACTTTTTAGCCTTGGCATTATTGGGGATTATTTGCGAAGGATCTATTTGGTGCAGAATAAAAAACCACCCTATTCAATTAAAAAAGTACTCTGATTCAATCATCTCAACGTATCCATATGCAATACATAAAATATGGAATTACTCTGAAAAATCTCACAGAAAAGGATCTCGAGCAGGTCAGAACCTGGCGGAATAATCCATTCGTTTCGAGAAATCATGAATACCGAAATTTCATTACACCTGAAGAACAGCAACATTGGTTCAGATCGATCCAGAATATCAACAATGCCTATTTCGTAATCCTATACGAAAGCAGCAACGTGGGAGTGATCAATGCCAAAAATATCGAGTGGGAGAAACATACATTTGAATCAGGGATTTTCATCCCCGACCGTGGGGTATACCATACCTTTGTTCCAGCCATAGTCTCTGTCATGATGACAGATCTCTTCTTCAGAGTCTTCAATTGGGAGAAGATCTATGCACATATTCTGAAGACAAATCTACCGGTTATTAAATATAACCAAATGCTGGGTTATCAGCTTTGTGATGGACAAAAAGAGGTCGAAAACCAGTTGTACGAACTAACCTTGCAACGGTTTAATCAAAAGGCAGGAAAATTATTGAATGCCATCAGGCATTTGATGGGACAGGATGATACATCTGTCATTCTCATAGAGCCAGACGACGAAGGTTATCCGGTGGTCATGCATTTTGAAACACAATTAATACAGGGAAATCCTTTCCTTAAAAAACAGACGCTTACGGAAGCAGGCAGGGCCTACTATTTCTGATATTAAGTCGTTCTGGTTTCAACTATTATTTGTTCGGCTTTTAAACAGCAATGTTTTCATATCTCTGAAAAAGTAAAAATCGCTCTTCCGGAAGGTGAATATCTGCAGCGCCGACATCTGTGTAATTCGTGCATAAACAAACAGAAAGGCGATAGACCCCACGGCGTAGCTAACATTGGTGGCCCACGCTGCTCCTATACCTCCATACCGTGGCAGCAGGATAAGGTTGAGGATAAAGTTGATGAGCAGCGCCGGGACAAATGTATAGATGGCAACCTGTGGTTTTCCCATCCCGGTGAGGCGGCTGTTCAGGATGCGGAATCCGACCAGGATCAATATCCCCGGGAGGATGGTACGAATCATCGTGGTGGTGGGAATGAACTCCTTTCCAAAGATCAGCGGGACCAGGAGTGGAGCCAGGAAGAAGATCACAGCGCCAAGGAGGAGCCCGATGATCAGTGATACCCTGAAGATGGATGCCACTGTTTTATGCAGAAACTGGTTGTCGGAAGTGTTGGCACTACGGCTAAGAATGATCATCTCGATGGCAAAAGGAATGTGCCACAGCTGCTCAGCGATCTGTGTGGCAAGCGAGTAGTAACCAACCTGTTCGAAGGTGGATAACTGTTTCAGCATCAGGATGTCCATTCGGTAGTTCAGCTGCATCACAAAGATGGCAATGGCATTAACCAGCCCCAGCTTGATCATGCTTTTCATCACGGGTTCCTGGTATTTCCAGTTGATCTTCACCATGCTTTTAACAAGCAATTTCCTGAAAACAAAGAAGAAGGTGATCAGGTTCGCCAGTCCGATGGCGATAAACGCTCCCAAAACTGACAGCGGTATCACCCATACGAATAACACTGTAAAAAGGAGGGTTAGCACTATGGGACTTGCATTCACGATGTTGGAGTTTCGGATATCCTCTTTCCCCAAAAAGATTCCGCCGGCAAACACATTAGCCAGGAGAAGGGGTATGGTTAGGAGTACGATTCCGATAATCAGCGGGTCGAAATTTTGGGTTCCATAGAAGAAAAATGCGATCCCGCAGATGATGATGCTTAGGGCGCTTGTCCATAGAAGCAGTAGAAAGAGGGCAGAGATGATGTTTTCTTCAGGCAGGATTTTATTGCCGATATGATAGATAGTTGATCTCCGGATGCCAAATTGTGTAAACCCGATCACGATGATTGGCAACACGATGATGGAGGAGTAGATTCCGAATCCGGCAGCCCCAAGGATTCTTGAAAGCATAATCCCGATCAGCAGATTGCTGATGGTAACAGAAAGGTTACTGCCAAAAACACTTATGATATCCTGAAAATACGATCGTTTCGCCACAAGAAGTGATAAACAATAAAACCCTAATAATTGCGTACAAAAGTAAACTATTTCTTAATTTCGCTTTCATGAATATCCCTTTCAATAAGCCGTACCTCCCTCTGACATCCATCAAATTCATGATTCAGGCAGCGCTGTCGGGTACCATTGCCGGGAACGGGAAGTATACAGCATTATGCCATCGGTTTTTCGAAGAGGAGTTTGGCTTTAACAAAGTGCTCCTTACCTCCTCCTGCACCGATGCCCTGGAGATGGCTTCTATTCTGACCAACATTCAACCAGGCGACGAGGTGATTCTTCCCTCTTTTACTTTTATGTCTACGGCAAACGCCTTTCTGTTGAGGGGAGCAAAGCTTGTTTTCGCCGATACACTCGGACCGGTTCCCAACATCGATCCTGCGGAAATTGAAAAGCTCATCACTCCAGCGACCAGGGTTATCGTGGTGTTTCACTATAGCGGACTGGCTTGCGAAATGGATCAGATCATGGCGATCGCCAACCGGCACAATCTCCTGGTGGTGGAGGATGCAGCGCATGCTATCGAGTCGTACTACAAAGATGAACCGTTGGGTTCCATTGGCCACCTTGGAGCCTTTTCGTTTCATGAAACCAAGAATATCACTTCAGGAGAGGGAGGGATGCTGACTATAAATCATAAACCTTTTCTGGATCGGGCAGAGATCATCTGGGAGAAAGGGACCAACCGTGCTGCTTTTCACCGGGGCGAAGCGGATAATTATCATTGGATGGATATTGGTTCATCATTTCTCCCTTCCGACGTATTAGCTGCTCTGCTCTATGCCCAGATGAAGCAGTTCCGGAAAATTCAGCGACAGCGGAAATGGATCTGGTGGGAGTACCATGAGCGTTTTCTAAATTTTGAAGAGAAGGGAAACCTGCTCAGGCCGGTAATCCCTGAGCATGCTACCGTAAATGGGAACATGTTCTATGTAACCCTGCCCGACAAATCAACACGTGATGCCCTGCTCGACCACCTGAGAAATAGCGGCATCCAGGCTGTATTCCACTATTTCCCCCTCCACAGCAGTCCCTATTTCAAAGATAAGCATGACGGACGTGCCCTTCCGAACACCGGCCGCTTCTCCGATACAATTCTTCGCCTGCCGTTCTTTTACAATTTGAAGAGGAGGGAGATGGAGTATATTGTTAAAGCGATTGAAAAATTCTTTAACCCCTAAGTTCCGCGGTTACCCCTAAATCTCTTGCTTGCCCCCAAACCCCCTAAAGGGGGCTTACTCCCGCTTCGCGGGGCAACCTCACCCTAACCCTAATGTCGGTTTGTCTAAATTCGTCTTAGATTCGTTATATGTTCGTCTTGATTTCGTCTTGCAAGTAGTTTTCTTTTAGTTTAGCTTCGGGTAAAATCCAACTTTTTCATTTGAATTTGTGTCTTTATAGAAAACGCTCGATATGAAAGTCACAGGTCAAAATGCCATTTTAAAAGGAGTAAGCGGGAAGTATGGCGATCAGTTGGTTATCCGGCAACGGAAAGGAACCATCGTAATCGCCTCCATTCCGAAAAAATCATCGAAGCCTCCCACAATTGCAAGAAAGAAACGGATGTCTAAATTTAAACGTGCCGTGATTTTTGCCCAACACGTCAAGGCAGATCCTAGCTTATTAAGCATTTACGATATCCGGGTAAAACGCAATCAAACCGTTTACCACGCTGCAATATCAGCATATATGCGATCAGATAATGAAATGGTCATTCCACGACAGTGGAAGTAAGCCCCCTTGCGAGCGAAGCGAAGCAACCTCGAATCAACTTTCGGCCTCAATTATACCCGCGAAGCGGGAGCAAGTCCCCTTTAGGGGATTTAGGGGTAAATCATTTCCTCCAAACCGGCAACCTCCCCGGTGTTGCCGGTGCACCCAACGCTTCAGCTGCTGCTTCCAGCGCCGGAAGTTCAACCTCTCCGATCTGCTTCACCTGGTCATATACCGGTGGGAACTCCTCTTCCAGGATCGAATAGGCTGTTTTAGCCGTTTGCGTTGGATCTCCGGTCGAGGACCAGGAGGCCCATGTCAGCTTGCCCAGCCGGTCATTCAATGGTACCGGGGCTGGCGGATTCTCTTCGTCGCTTGGCTTTCCGGTACGCCGGTTAAAGGTTACATTGATGATCGAATCCAGCTGAAGTTGAATCTCCCTCGCTTGTTTCATCAGGTCAGGAGCCCCGCCGGGGATACTGTTCAGTGAAAGAAGCAAGTCGTTTGCACGTTCCAGCAGTTTTTCGGCATAGGACTCGGTCCCACGCATTACCCGTGATAACTCTGCAACTTTGGTGTTAAAGGCAACCATTGCCTGGCGGTCGGCCGCTGGCAAGGTGGTATTATTCAACGGTACTACCTGAAATTCTACTGGTCCGGCAATCTGCTTTGTCTCACCTCCGGCTGTCATGGACAGCGATACAGAATAGGTCCCCGGCATCGCTAGCACACCACTCCCGTTTTCTTTCTTAGGATCCCATGTCTCGCCTGCATCCACCGACCGGGTTGACTGGTACCTCAGGTCCCAGTTTTCGCGACTGATGCCTTCGCTGGCCGACTTGTGGAAAATCCGCACAGGCGTATCAGAGGCATCGGCTATGGTGAAAGTGATGTATGGGGATAACTCCAGTTTCTCCTCCCTGAGTTCCGCCTCGGTAGGTTGTGGGATCGGTTTCCCTGCTTTGAATAACTCCTTCTCTTTCTTTATACGGATCTGTTTCTTCGTCTTTGGAACCTCCTTGATATGATAGGTAAAGATGGCGCCGAAGTCGGGGTTTTTGGCTTCAAAAACAGTCGATCCCTGTCCGTATTTTCCGCCGGTCGGGAGGTACATCAGGGCATCTTTCACCGGGAAAATGTAGCCCTCCATGTCGAGGGTCTCTTTGTTCAGCTTCCTCAAGGGTGAATAATCATCGAGGATATAAAATCCCCGGCCGAAGGTTGCCAGCACCAGGTCATTTTCACGTTTCTGGATGGCGATATCTTTCACTGCGATGGTTGGAATCCCTGACTTCAACTGGATCCAGTTCGTACCGCCATCAACGGTAAAGAAACAACCAAACTCGGTTCCAACGAAC
>Ga0268284_1000652_pt1 | contig 21679 bp, 21 predicted proteins | sample saktaG_14_FD_190137 | JGI IMG/M metagenome (GOLD analysis project Ga0268284, IMG submission 190137) | Saline water microbial communities from Sakinaw Lake, British Columbia, Canada - sak_2013_06_06_40m | ecosystem: Environmental > Aquatic > Non-marine Saline and Alkaline > Saline ...
ATATTAATGAAATGAATAAAGATGAATATGTATTGTCAATGTTTAACAAAGAAGAATACGTACAATTTGTGATTTCGGTAGATAATTATTCAATATTATTGCTGGATAAAAATATTGCTGAATATTTAAAGTTTTATTATAAACATTATCAAACAAATAATTAGGCATGGCTAAGAATGGAATTGTTGAAGCTCCATCCAGAAACGCAATCGGAAATGGAACTATTATTAAAGGAGACATTGAATCCAACGGTGATTTTCGTATAGATGGTGAATTAACTGGAACTATTAGGACCAAAGGAAAGGTTGTGATCGGATCTACAGGAAAAATTGAGGGCGAAATATTTTGTCAGAATGCGGATGTTGAAGGCATTGCAAATGCAAATATGACTGTTTCGGATTTGTTAACACTCAAATCTACTGCCCGATTAAATGGTGATGTTTCAACCAGCAAGCTTGCTATTGAGCCGGGAGCGCAATTTTTAGGATCTTGTAAAATGGGTTCGAACGTTAAGAGCGGAATGAAATATCCTGTTAATGAGACTAAATTATAAGAAAAGGAATCTAAATGATAGCCTGAAGCTTTATTCAAGATATTCCAGTATTGCAGTTCAAATGTTGCTGATTATCTTAATTGGGGTCTTTGGCGGTATTAAAATTGACCAATGGATTGCGTGGGAATTTCCAATTTTTACAACTATTCTATCAGTTTTTGCAGTAATTTTGGCCATTTATATTGTCACAAAAGATTTAATAGGAAAAGGCAAATCCAAATCGAATTAAAACATGAAATAGCCATGATTAAAAGATCACCAACCGGAATGATTATATTCATTATGGCTATTCCATCTGACAATTAAAAACAAATTATAAACAGATGAAATTAGCATTTAATATATTTATCAAAAAATTAGTCATATTCACCTTCCTGATCGGATTAATGTCTTTTGTGGTAGGATATTTTATCCCAAAACAGTTTGTGACTCCGGCTATGCCTTATCTCCTTGTTTTTTTCTTTGCCATCACTGCTTTCACTTTTTATCTGGCATTAAACGCTTTTACGCAAAAAACTTCCCGTTATGCGAATTTTTTTATGATTTCAGTGTTTGCAAAGTTGCTGCTTTATGTTTCAATCATTATCATTTATGCATTTATTAACACAAGTGATATCATCAGTTTTATCTTCACCTTCTTTATCTTTTATATCTTTTTTACATCATTTGAAACCTTTGCAATTATAAAAGCTCAAAAGGCGAACCGATAAATGATAACTATAATAACACGTTTTAAAGGTCTGTTTTTTATAATGATGATTTTGCCATCAATCATTTGTGCGCAAAATTTAAATGAGAAGCATGTTAATTCAAAACTTAATCCTGATTACATTAAGGACTACAAGCATTTATTTACAACACGTTTTTACTTGTTAAGCGAAAGCGTGGGATTTAATATTACACCAAGTAATCAGGAAGTCCCACTTCGATATATGCCAAATAATGACATCAAAAATGGGCTTGCATTTTTTCATAAATGGTATGGTGTTGGACTTGCTGTCAATAATCCATTCGCAGGCAACGATGTTGCCATAAAAGGGAAAAGTAAAATTGTTGATCTGAGAGTAAATGCCTATGGACGTGCAGTTTCGGCTGAGCTAGCCTTGCAGGATTACCAAGGCTTTTTCTTAAAAAACATGCTTGACCAACCTGTTACCTGGAATCCAGAAAGTGCATACTTACTTCGCCCTGACATGCATATATTTTCTACAAGTGCGATCATGTATTATGTCGTTAATCATAAAAAACATTCATTCAGAGCGGCCTATATACAAAATGAGCGTCAGCTTAAAAGTTCTGGATCTCTTATCTTCATGCCTTCATTTGTTTATTTGAAATTGCAATCTGATTCAACACTAATCCCCGATTTTTACAGTTCAACTTATTTGGTACAGGATAATGAACACATTGAAGATGGAAAGTTTTTTACCTATGGAGTATCTCTCGGATATTCCTATACTTATGTATTCATTAAGAATTTTTATGTAAACCTTTCTTTAATCCCGGGAATATTTATGCAGAATTACGATTATAACTCAGAATTGGGATCAGATAAAGGGGCAAAGTTATCAGCCTTATGGCTTGGCAGGGCAGCATTTGGTTATAATTCAGATTTTATATATTTGGGTATCGGAGGAGTTCTTGGGTTTAATCCCAGCAAATTAAATATTAGTCAAACAAATTTTAATTATGAAATGAATCAGATAAGAATTTGGATTGGAACCCGCTTTTAATTTTTTCATGAAAAATGAAAACGGATAAAATAAATAAGCATTAATTTCCTTCCTGAAAAAAATAACATTTACTTTTATAAAAAAAATTATGATTTTCATCACCAGACGAGAACGATTTAATGCTGCTCATCGACTTTTCAGGAATGAATACACTGATGAGCAAAACCTTGAGATTTTTGGAAAGTGTTCCAACCCCAATTGGCACGGACATAATTACATCCTATATGTCACTGTTAAAGGTGAAGTAAATCCTGAAACGGGTTTTTTGATCAATTTGAAAGAATTAAGTAAAGTGATAAACCAATATATAATTGAGAAGGTAGATCATAAAAACATTAATCTTGAAGTGGATTTTATGAAAGATAAACTTGCTTCGACTGAAAACTTAGCTATTGCAATTTGGAATGAATTGAAAATGCCGTTACAAAGATTAAATGCAATGCTTCATTCAGTTAAAATTTATGAATCTGAAAATAATATTGTTGAATATCAAGGGTCAAACAAATAACTTTGGCTCCTGAAAAATGATTGAAAATAATGGAAGAAAACGAAGGAAGATTAGGATACGAAAAAATTGAAAAACACGATCCAAAAGTTATTGAAGAATTAGCTGTTCATTATAAGAGAATATTAACTTTAATCGGAGAGAATCCTGACAGAGAAGGATTAATTGATACTCCTGTAAGAGTTGCAAAAGCAATTCAGTTTCTAACGCAAGGCTATGATCATGATCCTGTTGAAATATTACGATCTGCTAAGTTTAAGGAGGATTATCGGGAAATGGTCATCGTTAAAGACATCGAAATATATTCGCTTTGCGAACATCACATGATTCCTTTTATCGGGAAAGCGCATGTTGCTTACATTCCTAATGGATATATTACCGGTTTAAGTAAAATTGCCAGAGTAGTCGAGGCATATGCCAGAAGATTACAGGTGCAGGAAAGACTTACAACTCAAATTAAAAATGCCATTAATGATACCTTACATCCCTTAGGTGTGGCAGTTGTTATTGAGGCACGACATTTGTGTATGGCGATGAGAGGGGTTCAAAAGCAGAATTCTGTCACAACAACCTCTGATTTTATTGGCGCGTTTGAAAATGAAAAAACCCGCGCTGAATTTATTCACTTAATAGGATCAAAACTACATTAGTAGAAAAAAATATTTTTTATTTATTATGTAAATGGTAAAATTATGAACTTACAAAATAATACTTACGAAACAGCTAATCAGACTTATAAAGTGGGTGCTGTCGCATCTTCATTTATAGCAAATGTATTTTCATGGATGTTTTTGGCATTGGCCGTAACAGCTGTTACCTCGTACTTTTTTGCATCAAGCGAGAGCTTGATCAGTAGTATGATTAGTCTGGAAACAGGCAGAATGAATACGCTTGGGTGGGTTGTCACTTTGTCACCTTTCGCCTTTGTCATGATTATTACTTTTGGATTACAGCGACTCTCTTTTAGCACTTTATCATTCCTTTTCATCGTGTTTTCAATATTGATGGGAATGAGTTTGAGCTTTATTCTATTGGTTTATACGGCAAGCTCAGTTTTCCTGACATTTATTGTGACCTCGGCAACATTTGGAGTAATGGCGTTTCTGGGTTATACAACTAAAACCGATTTAACCAAATTCGGATCCTTGATGATGATGGGTTTATTTGGGATCATAATTGCCAGTGTCGCTAATTTCTTTATGCATAGCAGCACACTCGATTACATGATTAGCTTTATTGGTGTATTGGTGTTTACTGGGCTTACAGCCTATGATGTGCAAAAATTAAAACGTATTGGAAATGGTCAGGTTTATGGAGCTTTACCCAAAAGCAAACTTGTTATTTTGGGTGCATTAAATCTATATCTTGATTTTATAAATTTATTCCTATTTTTGCTTCGCTTTTTAGGTAACCGAAAATAAGGGTAAAAGAGAAGCATTAAAATTACTTATTATCTAATTAAATACTATGAAAGCGTTTGTATTCCCTGGACAGGGAGCTCAGTTTGTTGGAATGGGGAAAGATTTGTATGATAAATCTGTGCTCGCTAAAACCCTTTTTGAAAAGGCCAACGATATTTTAAAATTTCGAATTACAGATTTAATGTTTGATGGTACTGAAGAGGATTTGAAACAAACTAAAGTTACACAACCTGCGATTTTTCTGCATTCAGTTATTCTGGCAACAACAATGGGTGAAGATTTTAAACCGGATATGGTTGCAGGTCATTCGCTTGGTGAGTTTTCTGCATTGGTTGCAAACAAAACTTTATCATTTGAGGATGGCTTAAAACTCGTTTATGCCAGGGCAATGGCCATGCAAAAAGCCTGTGAAGCTCAACCCTCTACAATGGCAGCCATCATCGGTTTGGAAGATGCAATTGTTGAGGAAATATTATCGAAAATACATGAAGTGGTGGTGCCTGCCAATTACAATTGCCCAGGTCAACTTGTTATTTCTGGTACACATGAAGGCATTAATATAGCATGTGAGCGATTGAAAGAAGCGGGTGCTAAAAGAGCAATCGTGTTAAATGTAGGTGGAGCATTTCATTCCCCTTTAATGGAACCAGCCAGAGCAGAATTAGCATCTGCAATAAACGGAACAAAATTTAATAAAGGCATTTGTCCTATTTATCAAAATGTGACCGGACAATCAGTAGCTCAACCGGAAATTATAAAAACGAATCTGGTTTCTCAATTAACTGCACCGGTTAGATGGACTCAGATTATGAAAAACATACTGGCTGATGGTGCGAAAACTATTGTAGAAGTTGGCCCCGGAACCGTATTACAGGGTCTCTTTAAAAAAATGGATCGAAATATAAACACGTATAGTGCATAAGCTGAGATTTTAAAAAGTGCAAAGTTATTTGCACTTTTTTTTATTTGATTTTTTGATTTATTAAGAATTATTAGCTCTATTCAATTAAGTGTTTCTGTATTTTTGTTGACTGTTACACTTGAAATGAAAAACGTAATATTTAGGCTCAGAAAAAATATCTATCACCGTTTAAACGCAAGTTCGAGGTATCAGCTACATTCGCCATTTCTTTACAAATTAGCCACAGAAGTATTTTCTGGCAAAGCCAATAATGAGTTGACCAACGATCATCAATTGCTAAAAGTTAAATCATCTGAACATTCTAAAATTTCATTAAAAAAAGCGCAAGTATTATCACGTTTACTTGTCTTAATTGAGCCAAAAAATATTCTTTATATTGGAAATTCAGAGGTGAGTACAAGTATAATAACTCAGGCTTTGCCGAATAGTAAAGTAATTTTAGTAGAGGATAGTTTTGATTTTATTAATGTGGTTGTTGCAAATCTTGATGAGGTTGATACCTTCGATTTTGTTTTCTATGAAGGAGAAGAGATTCAGGTTGAGAAAGTGAAGGAGATATTTGATAAATGTTTGAGATACAAAAGCAATAATAGCGTATTTGTTTTTAATAAAATTTATCATACTAGTGAAATGAATAAAGCTTGGAATTATATTAAAAATCATCAGGAAACTATTGTTAGTATTGATTTGTTTCATATGGGTATCGTTCTATTTAGAAAGGAGATGAGTAGGCAACAAATAAAATATCGCTATTAAAATTCTTTTGCTACTTTTGTATTTATTAATAAGACTACAATGAATAATGAAATTATTAAATTAAGTGGAATTCAACGCCACTTTCATGTTGGAACAGAAACCGTTAAAGCACTAAGATCAATTGATCTGGCAATTAATAAGAATGAATTTGTGGCATTAATGGGACCTTCCGGTTCTGGAAAATCCACTTTAATGAATTTATTGGGATGCCTTGATACTCCAACTGCAGGCTCGTATGTTTTGAATGGCCAGGACGTAAGTCAGATGGATGATAATGAGTTGGCAGAAGTTAGAAATAAGGAAATAGGTTTTATATTTCAAACTTTCAATTTATTACCTCGCTCCACAGCTCTTGAAAATGTGATGTTGCCATTAATTTATGCCGGATACCCTAAAAATATACGCCTTGAAAAAGCAGAAAAAGTGCTAAACGATGTAAGTCTTTCAGATCGTATTACACACAAACCAAATGAATTATCAGGTGGTCAACGACAAAGGGTTGCTGTTGCCAGAGCCTTAGTAAATGATCCATCGATTATATTAGCTGATGAACCTACAGGTAACCTCGATTCTAAAACATCAATTGAAATAATGGGATTGCTTGAAGAGATTCATAAAAAAGGAAATACTATTATTGTTGTTACTCACGAAGAAGATATTGCTATGCATGCTCACCGCATCATACGATTAATTGATGGAATGATTGCATCAGATGAGCTCAACAGCAATATCAAAACATTGGCTGATTATAAGAAATCATAAAGATTCTGTAAAGATTTTCCAATGAGCCAGGAATGGAAGATATACACAAAAACAGGAGATAAAGGTGAAACCTCTCTTATTGGAGGAAAGCGTGTTCCAAAGTACGATGCTCGGATTGAAGCCTATGGTACAGTGGATGAGTTGAATTCGTATATTGGATTAATCAGAGATCAGGATATTAGCACAGCATATAAAAATCTGCTTATTGAAATTCAAGATCGTTTATTTACTATTGAATCATCATTAGCTACAGATCTTGAAAATCCTCCTGAAAGAAAACTCCCATCGATTCAAGAATCAGATATTAAATTACTGGAAAATGAAATTGATACAATGAATGAAGAACTCCCTACATTGAATTCTTTTATATTACCGGGAGGAAATTTAGTTTCATCACATTGTCAGGTTGCCCGTACTATCTGCCGCAGAGCGGAGCGTTTGACCATTAAATTAGCTACTAATACTGAAGTTCAGGAAATTAATATTAAATATCTAAATAGGCTTTCAGATTACCTTTTTGTTCTTGCCCGAAAATGTATTTACGATTTTGGCGGTGAAGAAACAAAATGGAAGGCCAGAATCTGAGTGAATCATATCTATTTCTAAAGACTTTCAATGATTCCAGATTGCTAGGAAAATCAAATAAGGGGCGATAATTTGATCTTAAAGGCTCACTTAATATTTTATTATTGAAAAATTAGTAAAATATATCTTGATATATATCGAAAAAAAATTATTTTTGCAAAAAAGTAAACCTTAAATTTCTTTACTATGTATTGGACACTAGAATTAGCCTCAAAATTAGAGGACGCACCATGGCCTGCTACTAAGGAGGAGTTGATCGATTTTGGAATCAGATCAGGTGCCCCGATGGAGGTAATCGAGAATTTGAGAGAAATTGAAGATGAGGGCGAGATTTACGAAAGTATTGAAGACATCTGGCCCGACTATCCGACAAGAGAAGATTTTTTCTTTCATGAAGATGAATACTAACCCCAAATAGCATAATGCCATTGTTCAACTTGAATGATGGCATTTTTGGTTAATCAATCGGTCTTGCAAAAAATGAAAAGTTAACATTTCCGTATTTTCGGTGCTCACTAAAATAAGGATGGTCGACGAAAGTTAAATTACGCGAATGTTCCATAATTAAAAAACCACCTTCATTCAATAATTTGTTTTCAAAAACCAGATCAGGAATATTGATAGATTCTTCTAGATCATAAGGCGGATCTGCAAAAATAAAATCATAAGTCTCAGTAGCATTATTGAGGTATTGAAATACATTTGATTTAATACAATTCAGGTTTGTTAAATTTAATTCTTGAGCTGTTTTGCGAATGAAATCAACACAATGGCTGTTAATATCAACAGCTTTAACGGATAAAGTACCTCGAGAAGCAAATTCAAAGGAAATGTTTCCGGTACCGGCAAATAAATCCAAAACCTTAACCTTTTCAAAATCAAGCCTGTTATTTAAAATATTAAATAAGCTTTCTTTTGCAAAATCAGTAGTTGGACGAACAGGTAGATTTTTTGGTGGATAGAGTTTCTTCGCTCTGTATTTCCCACTTATAATTCGCACGAGCTTGCATTTAAGAGGTTATAATAAAAATTGGAAGGGACTTCATCCAAAGCATAACTGTAAGTAAAAAAGTCATTTCGTTCAATAAATTCAATATTACGAATGTACTTAAATAAAATTTCGTAATATTTTGAATTTTTATCAATCTCGCCAAGCATGATCAGGTCAATGTTTTCAGGATTAAGTTTTTGTTGTTCTAAAACATAAATCAGGAAATACGCGAGATCTTCAGGGGTTTTGTATCTGAACGTATTAAAGAAAACAAGTTTAGACCCTTCAATAATTAAGACATCCAAATGGTTAGAGCGGATATTAACAAAAACCTGATTATTTAAATCCTGATTTTTATATTTAATTAATAAGCCTTCAATTAATGTGCTCGAAAAATGATTGATTTTGTAATTGATAAATTTTGATTTAATCAAATCTTTAATGCATGTAGGAATTGAAAATACATTATAGGCCTGAAGAGAATTCAATTTATCGAATGAGATCTCTTCGCCATGCTCTAATTTATGATTGAATTTTAAATAGTGTTCGGATGCAGCATCCTCAAATAAAGGGAAAGGTATTAATGTTGACTTAGTTCCTTCAAATAACACATTAATACGATTGAACCTTCTTTTAAGAATATCTAAATTATTAAATAATTCCCCCAAATCTTTTGCTAAAATTTCATAATCATCTATTTCTTGAACGGCATAAGTTTCAAGTGCTATTAATTTATTCCTTTCATCGTCAACAATACAAAAAGAAAATCCATCCAGAGAGATCTGGATGGATAGTATGTAGTTTTTGTTAAAATCTGAATAGTCGTTGTTGGTCTTTGCCAGAGCCTTATCTATGTAAGTATTTAATTTTATTATGTTTAAAGACATCTGACAGGAATTTTGTTAGAATTCCCAGTTACCATCAGTTGAGGCTTCAGTTAATGATCCTACTTTCAGACCCGGAAATCTTTCATATTCTTTTTGTTTTTTGATCAAATTTTGTATCAGCTGTTCATCCATCCCAAATAAAATCAGACTGTATTCTGCCGTGATTTCAAATACCGGTACTCTAACTTTACTGATTTCAATAACCGAAGCAGATAAACTGAATTTTTTACCCCCAGAAAAAGGAATGTATTGAATGCTTTCCGGATCGAAGTTTTTCCTGTTCTTAAAGATTACATCTCCTACACTGGTATATCCTGTTGTGTCGTTAATCGTTTTGGTAAATGTTGTATCATTCGGATCTGGAATAATGTTTACAACCGGAAGTTGACCATTTTTGATAAAATCAATCAGGGTATCAAAAGTTGGGGCATACTGCTTATAAACACCTTTATAGGCTATTTGCGCCTCTCTAATTTCTTTTAAGAGATTTATTACAACTTTTTCCCTTGCGGCCTTTTCATTTTCAAACCTAACTGGTTCCATGATACTACTAACTACCAGGTAACCTAAAACGATGATGACTACTGCTAAAAATACTTTGAGGATAATGCTTTTCATTTTTATAGGAATTTTAAGTACATGCAAATTTAAAATATTTTTTAAATAAATGAATTATTTATTACTATTTAAACATTTTTTAAGTAATTAGAATTCAATATAGAGATTAGAGGTTTAGTGTTTCGAAATTCGGAATATCTTCAAGAAAAGAAAATGATTTGTTTTCAATGTCAATTTTACAACAAAAGTGTTCAAGTCCATTAGATACAAGTAAGTAATCAACCTTTAAGGTCATGTTGTAACGTGCAATTTGCTCAAATGTGTTTTGATCAATTGTTATATCAGGCGACTTACATTCAACAATCATACAAGGGTTCCCTTTTCGTGTATAAATTAAAATGTCGGTTCTTTTTTTTAATTGGTTTAGAATTAATCCTTTTTCTACAACTATTAATCCTTTAGGAATATTTTTATCAGAATGAAGATATTTTAGAAGATTTTGACGTACCCATTCTTCAGGAGTTAATGCAACATATTTTTTTCTGAATTCATCAAAAATTTCGGTTTTGTCATTTAATTCTCTAAATCGAAATTCAAATTCGGGAAGCTTAAGTTTTTTCATTCGTTGTAATTCATACTAATCTTACAAATATATTTAACTTATTTGGTTTCATCTTTGATTTCTGATTGAATATCTAATTATTGATAATTTCAATTAACTTTGTTTCATAGAGTAAAATTAGCTGTTAAAACAGGTGTTATTGTACAGAATTTAGCCTAACATGAAAATTCAAATCCATGAAATAGCCATTTGTAAAAATTCTCATGGTAAAAGAGAAGTTTATGTTATGACGTATTCTCCCGATTAATCGGGACAAGCTATCTGACCGATATAATAAAAAATTAAAAACATACAGATGAAGACAAAAAAAGAGATTGTTGAAAATTGGCTTCCCCGATATACAGGAACGGCCATTGAGGAGTTTGGAGAATATATATTATTGACAAATTTTAGCAATTATGTTGAGTTATTTGCCAAATGGAACAATGTTCCTATAAAAGGCGAGCACAAAGCAATGCCTAGTGCTACAGCTGGCAATATAACCATAATTAAATTTGGAATGGGAAGTCCAAACGCAGCTACAATAATGGATTTGTTAAGTGCGGTAAAGCCAAAAGCATGTTTGTTTTTAGGTAAGTGTGGAGGTCTTAAAAAGAAGAATAATCTAGGAGATTTCATCCTGCCCATTGCAGCCATTAGAGGAGAAGGAACATCAAACGACTATTTCCCGAAAGCAGTTCCCGCACTTCCGGCATTTAATCTGCAAAAGGCAATATCAACAACCATTCGTGATTTTAAACAGGATTATTGGACAGGAACTGTTTATACAACTAATAGAAGAGTTTGGGAATCGGATGATAAGTTTAAGGAATATTTGATGAAGACACGCTCAATGGCCATTGATATGGAAACTGCAACCATTTTTATTGTCGGTTTTGCTAATTCAATTCCGACAGGGGCATTGTTAATGGTTTCAGATCAACCGATGATTTCAGATGGCGTTAAGACAGAGATAAGTGACAATATTGTAACCGAAAACTTTGTTGATGTGCACCTGAAAATTGGGATAGAATCGTTGAGACAATTAATAGAAAAGAGAGAAACCGTTAAACATCTGTATTTCGACTAAATTATTATGACTTATAGCCAAATTCTTGCCGATCTTAAGAATAAAAAATACTACCCAATCTATTTTTTGTATGGGGAAGAATCGTACTTCATCGATGTAATCTCTGATTTTATTGAAAACAATGTTTTAGATGAAGGGCAAAAAGAGTTTGATCAAACTGTGGTTTATGGAAAGGATACCGATGTAGCCACCATCGTTAGTCATGCGAAGCGTTTTCCCATGCTCGGGCATAAACATGTGGTTATTGTTAAAGAGGCTCAGGACATTAAAAAAATTGATGATTTATTGTCTTATGTTAATCATCCGCTTGAATCTACCATTTTGGTGTTTTGTTATAAATACGCTAAGCTTGATCAAAGGAAACAATTGGCAAAAAGTTTAAGTAAAATTGGCGTTGTTTTTGAATCAAAAAAGTTATTTGAATATCAAATATCAGAATGGATCAATAAACAATTAAGTATTCGTGGTTATTCGATTGAGCCCAAAGCAGCATTGCTGATGACAGAATTTTTGGGTACTGATTTAAGCAAAGTTTCAAACGAAATTGAGAAATTATGCATCAACCTGCCTAAGGGAACAGAAATTACTCCAACTCACATCGAAGCAAATATTGGCATCAGCAAGGATTATAATGTTTTTGAATTACAAAATGCATTAGGAAAGAAAGATGTGGTAAGAGCAAATCAAATCATTAATTATTTTGCGGCTAATCAAAAAGACAATCCGATGATAAAGGTAGTTGGATTGCTGTATGGATTTTTTGTTAAAACGCTCATCTATCATCAGGTGAAAGGGAAAAATGAAGATGCGATAGCAAGTTCCTTATCTGTTCCAAAATTCTATTTAAAGGATTATAAAATCGCCTCCCAGAATTATAATATGAACAAACTCACTCGAATTATTTCAAGCTTACGCGAATATGATTTGAAGGCTAAAGGTGTGAATAATGTTACAGCGACAGATGGTGAGCTGATGAAAGAGTTGATTTTTAAAATTTTGCATTAAAAAATAGGGATGGCTTCCTCGAACAGGAAGCCATCTCTAGAACTCAATTATTTTGCTTTATTGTAAAGTTTATCTTGTTGTTTAATCCCTTTTTCCATCCATTCAGGAGCTTCAGTTCCTTTCAAATAGTGATCAAAAAACTGTTTCATCCTAATCTGAAAGTCAATTTGGTTGTTCTTATTTGCCAAATGATGATTCTCATCGGGATAGGAAAGAAATATCACCTTCTTGCCAAGTCTTCGGGCAGCATTATAAAACTCAAGTCCTTGATTCCAGTCAACAGCACCATCTACGGTTCCCTGAAGGATCATAAAGGGAGTTTTGATTCCCTGAGCATTCTGTACCGGTGATTGGTCAATATAATTTTGCATATCATCGAACATTCCTTTTCCCATTCGAACCTGTCCTAATTCAAAAATTCCCTGATTATTGGTTCCGCTATTTTTATACAAAATATTGTACATGCTCGTTAAATTAGTGACAGGCGCACCGGTTACCACACAGGCAAACATATCCGTCTGGGTAAGAATAAAGGATGATTGGTAACCTCCCCAACTATGCCCTTGCATCCCGATATGATCAGGATCGGCATAACCCAGTTCAATTACTTTTTTAACGGCAGAAGTAACACAATCAAGCGCATTCCATCCGGGTTGTCCTACATAATATTTAATATCAGGCATTAACACTAAATAGCCATCACTAGCATATTCTGACATATGTGGACGATCATCGTATGCCGGCATTGAATAACGATTGTGCTGATCAGATACTTTTTCGTAAAAATATACCAGCATGGGGTATTTCTTTCCTTTTTCATAATTGGCGGGAAGTGTGAGCGTACCTTGTAATCTATCTCCTTGCTTATTTTTGAATTCAACGAGGGTTCTGCTTCCCCATTTGTATTCAGCCTGCTGTGGGTTGGCATTGGTTTGTTTAACGATATTATTAAATTTTGAATCCGAAGTGTAATAATCAGGAAAATCAACAAAGGATTCTCTGCTAAATAAAAAGCGATCGGCTTTGGTTGCTTTATTCAACCTGCCAAAACTGTAGTCTGCAAAAATCAATTCTTGAGGGGTTTTCCCATCTTTAAGTTTAAAGTATCCCGATTTTTTTGTCCATTCTCCGTAAGCTGAAAGGTATACAGCTTTTGTCAGGTCAATGTATGGGTCTTCTTGTGGGGACGTAACCCTTGAACGGAAACCTCCGCTTCCACCATTGGGGGATTCAATTCTGAAATGTATCTCGTTATCCGATCCATAGTTACCTGTCAGGTTATAACCACCGCTTCCATCGAGGGCTACTGCCCAAATATCGTAAAGGTGGTTGAGATAAACTGATTTTCCGTCCTTTGACCAGCCAGCTACTCCGTATGATGGGTTTTCGTAAGGGTGGTCTTCATTGATATCAATAAAACTGACATTTATCGCCTTGGAAATATTAGTGAGGTTTTTCTTTATCAGATCGTAGGCAAAGAAATGTCCTTCTTTAAAAAATAAGAATTGTGTTCCCTGAGGTGATAATCCCATGCTTCTTCCAACCTTTTTTTCAATCAGTTTTTTCGAGCCTGTTTTTGTGTCAATAAGATAATAATCACTAAATCCTCCACCCCAATTTGTATCAGAAATATAAGGTTTAGGATCGCCTCCAATAGCTTGATCTGCATTTCGATTTAAACTGATATAACGCATGTCATCTGATGAAAGCTGCACAAAATTCATCTTGTCTAAATGAAGAATGGCTGTATAAGTCGAATTTTTTTCCCGACTGGCCCTAAGCATTTGTACCGATTGAATATCTTCATCATCCCAATGCCAAACATCAACATTTGAGATGGTATCACGGCTCAACTTTTCTTTTTTGCTTTGTTCTTTAATACCAATAACAAGTCGATTATTGTCAGTACTAAAACTTAATCCGCTTTTCTCACTTAAAATATATCCCTCCGGGAAGTTTTTGTCATTGACAGGATTGTAGGCTTTTTGTTGTGTTTTTGCCGAGTTTAATCCTGTAAATAGGAGCAAAGAATTAATGCGTTGTTCTGTTGTATCAGTGGTATTTCCTTTCAGAACTGCCAACGCAGTTCCTTTACTTCCCCATTCACTGCGATAAAGCATTTCATCATCCCATGTTAACTGGCTATAACTTGCCGTATCAGTGTCGAGGGGAGTGATGTTCCCTTTTAGAAGATCCATCAGATAAACTCCATTTCCTGCTTTACTATCGGCATCGATTATATATGCCAGCAGTGTTCCCTGTTTGTTGAACTTAAAATCGCTGACATTTCCAATATTCATAATTTTGTTATCGCTTAAGTTTTTGATAAGCAAGTCAGAACCATCAATTTCTTTGTTATCATTTTCCTTTTTAATGACCATAAAATTGGAGGATGGTGAAAAAGCAATGCTTTTTATTTTATCCCATTCATTTTTTTTGCCAGTTTCAAGGTTCATTAATACACCTTTAATATAAACCTCCTTTTTGCTCTTACGTAGTTTATCGCTTTCTTTTTTTGTTAAATTTCTTTGATAAACAATCCATTTTGAATCAGATGAAAAATCAGGATTACTACAATATCGATCGGAGTAGAGTTTACCACTTTCAATATTTTTAATATACAAAGTATCATCTCCATCATTGGGTCGATAACTGTAAGTCATCCAGTTTCCATCATCAGAAAGGCTGGTTGAGACAATTCTGCTCCATTTAGGATAGTCTGCAACTCCGAGCGTTTTTTTAACTTCCTGAGAAAAAGTGCCAATGCTGATGGTAAGCATGAACATTACCAGCAACAAATTTTTAATAAATAATCGCATATTATTCTTTTTTAATTTATGTGCAGTAAAAATATAGAATGATTGATAAAAGTCTAATTATTCTATAGAATTTAAATAGAGATGAATGCTTAATTGGTCGATAATTTCATGGGATTTCTTTTGGAAAAGGTAAAGTTTGGATTCTTGTTTAAAATCCTATCCAGCCAATTAGACTCTAATGAAAATTGAAAGCAATGGTTTAGCAAGCCCCACAGTTTTCCGAATTTTCATAAATACCATTAATCAAATCGCGATATTTTCCTGAAATAAAGGTTCGTCGTAACTTTAAGGTAGGTGATAATTCTCCTGATTCGGCACTCCATTCATCCGAAATAAGGGCAAATTTTTTAACCTGTTCGACTTTATCAAGATCTTTATTTAAATTTTTGATTTCGCGCTCGAACCTTTCTAAAATCAATGGATTTTTGATAATGGCATCAATGGTGCTGAAAGGGATTTTTTTTATGGCACACCACGATTGAAGATAGTTGAAGTTAGGTGCAATGATAGCCGCAGGACATTTTCGATTTTCGCCAACTACGATTATATATTCAATAAAGGGGGAAGATTTAAAATTACTTTCGATGGCTTGAGGTGCTACATATTTCCCTCCTGAAGTTTTGAATATTTCCTTTTTTCGATCAGTTATTTTTAAAAACCCATCATTGTCGATCATCCCAATGTCACCGGTATGAAACCATCCTTCATCATCAATTACCTGACTGGTAAGTGTTGGATGATTGTAATAGCCGTGCATGAGATTTGGACCTTTGCATAATATTTCGCCATCACTAGCAATTTTGATGCTTACATCTTTAATAAGCTTTCCAACAGTTCCAAATTTAAAGCCCTTTTTCTGAAATGTTTGTACAGATATTACCGGAGATGTTTCAGTCAATCCGTAGCCTTCAAGTATATGGATTCCTGAGGCCCAAAATATTTTTGATAAATGAGTTTGTAAATTGGCACCTCCTGAAACGATCAGTTTTAAACGGCCGCCAAATACTTTTTGCCATTTTTTATATACAATGATGTCGGCTAAATAAAGTTTAGAACGGTACCACCAACTTTTATTAGGATTCAGTTCGAATTGTTCTGCTAAACCGATGGCCCAGAAAAATAATGTTTTCTTAATCAAAGGTAAATTAAGTCCCGATTGGTAAATCTTGGCATAGATTTTTTCCATTACACGAGGTACTGTACAAAATACTTGTGGTTTTATTTCTTTGATGTCGGTTAAGATGTTTTGAATGTTTTCAGAATAATAAATTGAAACGCCCAGATATTGGTACAGATAGTTTAACATCCGTTCATAAACATGGCATAAGGGTAAAAAACTAAGTGCTTTATCAGTTGGTTTAAGATCCGCAATTGAGGAACAGGTAACAAAATTGGAAATAAAATTTTTGTGCGAAAGCATCACGCCTTTTGGCTTTCCTGTTGTTCCTGAAGTATAAATGATGCTTGCAATATCATCCGGTTTTATTCCTGCTTTATAACAATTTAAATTTTCGCCCTCATATTGATCACCTAATGCCAAGATTTCTCTCCAATTTTTAACCGCAAAAGTTTTTTCTATTGAATATACTTCCTGAATCGAAGGGAATTCTTTGGCTATTAATTTGATGCGATCATATATTTCGTTGTTCTGAACAAAAATATATTTGACCTGAGTTTCTTTAAAAATGTAACTGTAATTTGGTTTGCTAATGTTCGGATAAATTGGAATTTGAATGGCACCAATTTGCATCATGCCCATATCAATAAAATTCCACTCAGGGCAATTCCCAATAATGGTGGCAATCATATCACCTTTCTGTACCCCTAATTGAATCAGTCCTTTGCTGAAGCGATCGGTGTATTCTATATATTCTTTTGCAGAATAAGTATTCCAAACATTTTTAGACTTAAATCCAAACGCATTTTGCTTGTCAGAATATTTAGTTCTGTAAAGATCGAGCAGATCAAAGATGCGTGTTATTGGAATCATGTCATATATATGGATTAATTAAATAATTTGTCGATATGAGTGCGATATTTTTCAAGTATGGCATTCCTTCGTAAACTCATTTTAGCTGTGAGCTCTCCTGAATCTACAGTGAAGGATTTATCTAATATTTCAATTTTAACGATCTGTTCAGTTTTACCAAATGATTGGTTGTAAAAATCTACTTCTTTTTGAATTCTTTTCTTAATTCTTGGAAGCTTGACCATCTTAGCATCAGTCGTGTACTCAATTTCTTTAACCCCGCACCAGCTTCTTAAATGTTCAAACTGGGGGACGATTAATGCAGCTGCATATTTCTGGTTTTCACCAAATACAACTGTTGTTTCAATAAATGGAGATTCATTGAACTTATTTTCAAGTACCTGCGGGCTGATGTATTTGCCGAAAGAAGTCTTGAAAATTTCTTTTTTACGCCCGGTAATTTTAAGCTGACCTTCTTTTTCAAATACGCCTAAATCGCCAGTGTGAAACCAGCCTTCTTCATCAATAGCTTCTGCAGTTAACTCAGGTTGTTTGTAATAACCTTCCATTATATTGGGTCCTTTGCACAGGATTTCTCCATCATCCGCAATTTTTACAGATACTCCGGGTATTGGAGGGCCAACGGCACCGAATTTACGTTCTCCTTTTGTAAGGGTTGAAACTGCAATTACCGGAGAGGTCTCGGTAAGTCCGTATCCTTCCAGAATGGGGATTTCAGCAGCGGTAAATACTCGGGCTAATCTTTCTTGTAAAGCAGCACCACCTGAAACGATCAACTGAAAGCGACCGCCTAATCCTGCTTTCCATTTACTTAAAACCAGTTTTCGAGCAATTTTTAGTTGGATACTATAGAAAAATCCATTACGATTGTCTAATTCATATCTCAACCCAATATTTACCGCCCAGAAGAAAATGATTTTTTTTAATCCTTTAAGTTTTCGGCCTTTCATGATAATTTTATCATAAACTTTTTCAAGTAGTCGTGGGACTGAGGACATCAAGTCAGGTCTTATTTCTTTAATATTATCAGCAATTGTCCCAATGTTCTCGGCATAATAAATCGAGATTCCAACATATTGAAACATATAAGTCAGCATCCTTTCATAAATATGGCAAAGAGGCAAATAACTAAGTGCTCTGCCCTCTTCTCCCATTGGTGGGATATGTTTGGTAGCAAGAATATTGCTTACGATATTATTATGAGTAAGCATTACGCCTTTGGGGTCTCCGGTTGTTCCTGATGTGTAAATGAGGGTGACTAAATCACTTGTTTTAATAGTGCTTTTGATTTGCTTGACCAAATCGGGAGCTGAATGTTTTTTCCCAAGCTCAAGTAATTCATTTAAATGATTTGCTTTTGGCACCTTATCAAAAGTGTAAATTCCCTTTAAGCTTGGAATATCGGGTGCAATATGTTCAATTTTTTTGAGGAGTGTTTTGCTTGAAATAAACACATATTTTACTTCGGCATGATTTAAGATGTACCTGTATTCAGATTCACTAATTGTTGGATAAATCGGAACATGAATTGCCCCAATTTGCATAATAGCCATGTCAACAAAATTCCATTCAGGCCGGTTGTTCGAAATACTGGCAATTTTATCGCCTTTTTCAACACCTAATTTAAGCAATGCATAACTGATGTTGTTTGAAATCTCAATATATTGGTCAATATTATATTTTACCCATTCACCATTTTCTTTTCCGGCTAAAACATCATCTTTTGGCTTATAGCTCTCCTTGTAATGAGGTAGAATCTCAAAAAGTCGTGTAACTTCCATAGTAAATTAATTAGTGCATAAATGTTAGGTTGCACAATAATATGAAAAATTTACTATAAAAAAAATACAAATAATTTATGCTATTTGCGAATAATGGTTGTCCCGTTTGCCTGAGCTGTTGGCATTATCAGCAGATCATTGATATTCACATGTGCGGGTAGTGTTGTTACATAAAAAGCAACATCTGCAATATCTTCAGGGTGTAATGGTTCAAAACCCTTATAAACATTATCGGCAGTTTGCTTATTGCCTTTAAAGCGAACCATTGAAAACTCTGTTTCTATTGCTCCGGGGGCAATTTGTGTAACCTTGATCCCCGACTCTAACAAGTCTATTCTCATGCCTTTGGTTAAAGCGTCAACTGCATGTTTGCTGGCGCAATAAACATTTCCTTTTGGATACACCTCTCTACCTGCAATCGAGCCGATATTAATAATATGACCAGATTTTTTCTCAACCATCATTGGAGCTACATTTCTGGTAACATATAAAAGTCCTTTTACATTGGTATCGATCATTTGATCCCAATCATCCATGCTTCCTTCTTGAATTGGATCGAGTCCGGCGGCAAGTCCTGCATTGTTAATCAGTAAATCAATGGTCTGCCCTTTTAATGTATCAATTGCAGTTTTGACTTCTTCTCTTTTTCTTACATCAAAAGTTAGTGTGGTAATTTCAACTTTGAACTTTTTTGTTAATTCTGTTTTTAACAGTTGAAGACGATCATCTCGTCGACCTGTTAAGATCAGGTTGTAATGATTCTGGGCAAATTTAATAGCACAAGCCTTTCCAATTCCGCTTGTTGCACCTGTGATGAGGGCAGTCTTAATCATGATTTTATTTTTTAAATTTTAGATTAGTTGATAAACCGAAACGAAACCATCTTCCTGGCATGATCACGTTTCCAATATCAAAATAATCGACATTAAATATGTTAGCTACTTCCAAATATACATCCCAATTTTTAATTTCCCAATTAATCTTGGAATCAAATAGCACAAACGGAGCATAGGCAGTTTCCTCATTATTTTTAAAGTGGAAATAAGAACCGGCCCTGTCTTGATAAGTTGCTTGCCAGTTGATATTTATGTTTTTTAAGATTGGATGTGAAAGACTAAAAGTAAGTTTGTGTTTTAAATAATCCAAAGCATATTTCGACAGATATTCTCCACTTTGTTTGCTAACATCAGTATATGAATAACTCAGTCTTAACTGATTTATTGGAAGATTTCGATTTTGAAAGTACTTAGCATTAAATAAAACGGAAACTTCAACGCCCGTTGTTGAAAGTTTGGTAATGTTTTTACTTTCCCATTTTAAACTGTCGGCAACCCTAACCCAATCAATGATGTTTTCCCCATCTCTTTTAAATATTGCCAATTCAGCAGCAACTTCATAATTGATAAATTTTAAGCCGGCTTCATAAGCGATTGCTTCCTCTGGTTTCAGATCGGAATTTCCAATATTTGTAGGTCCGACATAATAAAGATCGGTAAAGGTTGGTAAACGAAATGATTTATTTACAGAACCAAATAACCTGAAATTGTTGCTTAATTGATAACTTAGGTCAATCCCGGGAATCCAGTGCCAATCAAATGCAGAATTGTAATTGACAAGTAACCCTCCTGAAAAGCTCCAATTTGAAGAATAAAAACTATGTTCGATGAAGAATGATAAATTATCTCTGCTATCTTTTTTATTGTAATATGCATCTGCTTCACCTTTAACGGCAATTGGCAAATCCATCGTAATTCCTAAAACATTACTTAAAATTTGTTCTCGTCGGTAAGAAGCCCCAAAAGCAGTTTTCCCCAAGCCTGATGTAAAATTTATTGTTTCTTCCAAACCATAAACCTGAGTTTGGTGATAATTATGACCGCTATACCAACTTGCCGGATTATTGCGAAAAAGCTCAAAGCGATCGTTGTGCTGTTTCCAGTAAACAGATAAATCAGATTTTACTTTGCCGGCATTTTGCCAATTGGCAGAAATGAATCTTGTTTTGGTCTGTTCGTACTGATTTGGATATGCAGGTGTATAGAAGCTGTTGGCACCAAATGATTTGTCCTGATAAGCTGCCTGAAAAGTTAGTTTATTGCTTTTAAGTTTTAATTGCGACAGATAAAAAAGATTGAGTGTTTGATAATCCGTATTCTCAATATACCCGCCGGATCCTTTTTTTGAAAATGTTAATCCATTCGAAAAAGTTTCATTTCCTGTATTTAATGAGGCAGCTGTGCTGTAAAATTTATTTTCTCCTGCGCTCAAAGCTACTTTTACCTCATTGAGTTCGGATGGAATGGTGATAATATTGATAGCACCACTGAATGCATTTGGTCCAAAGGTTCGGGAAGCAGGCCCTTCCAATATTTCAATTCTTTCAATCGATTCCAGATCAATGGGTAAATCGGCATTGTGATGACCCGTTTGAGGATCATTAAATGGGATTCCATTAATCAGGATCATGGTTTGATCGAATGAGCCACCACGGATGCTAATGTCGGCTTGAACACCATTGTAGCCTCTTTGGCGAACATCAACATTCATTGCATATTCAAGCAAATCGGCAAAACTTTGAACCGGAGCGCCTTTGATCTCCGATTTTGTAATAACAGAAACTACTCTTGACGCTTCAGAATAAAGTTCAGGAGTGCGTTTTGCGGTTACTTCAATTCCCGAAATCCAAAGTGTATCTATTTGTGCATAAGTAGATAGAAATA
>Ga0268284_1000653_pt1 | contig 21673 bp, 12 predicted proteins | sample saktaG_14_FD_190137 | JGI IMG/M metagenome (GOLD analysis project Ga0268284, IMG submission 190137) | Saline water microbial communities from Sakinaw Lake, British Columbia, Canada - sak_2013_06_06_40m | ecosystem: Environmental > Aquatic > Non-marine Saline and Alkaline > Saline ...
TTATCACAAAAAATTCGGCGATGAGATCACCTTCATCCCCGGAGCCTACTTCTCTAACATGTATAACACCCGCGAGCAGGTGAACCGCGATCTCCACGATGGCCTCAAGCGCGTTTCCGAAATCGTCGGCGGCGGCTACCGGCCGAAAAGCGTGGTCGCCGGGTTTCTATCAGCGGACAACCTGCGCTACCTCGCGGAAAAAGAAGGCATCCATGTCTGCCAGGGCAACATCTGGAGCCAATACGCGGTCGATAATGGCGACGGCGAAGGCTCGATCTGCTACCCTTACTATCCGTCCCGCGAGCATTTCTGCAAACCCGCCCAAGGCAAGGAGGACTTCATCGACTGCGTGAACCTCGACGGCTGGACCGTCGATTTCCTCTGCGCGCGCATTCCGGGCTCGAAAATGGTCGATGGCGAACGCTGGCGCAGCCGCCAAGGCGTCGGGCCGATCGAAACGCTGCTCGACATGGGGACCGAGCGGGGGCTCAAGGCGATGCTGGCCACCACCGCCGCGCATTTCGACGATGGCTTCCAGCGCAACGGCTTCGCCTGGGTGACCTGCGGCTGGGAGATGAGCCTGGTCGAGGCGCGCAAGATCTACGGCTACGGCGGCCGCAACGGCATGGATGGCCTGCACCTCTGGCTCACCGAAGTCCGCAAGCGCTGGCCCGACGCCAAACTCATCACCCAGGGCGAGTTCGGTGAACTCTGGCGCGCGCATTTCAACAACAACGAAAAGCTCGACTATCAATTTGTCCACCGCGGATGCGGCATCCGCGCCTCGCAGGAGGAGCTTGAAATCCGCTGGTTCATGAACCGGGATTTCCGCCTCGGCCTGCTGCGCAACTGGAAAGACGACGCGCCAGAGAAGGTCATTGATTTCACCCGCTACGATCTCCCGACCAAGGAACCGGCCGATCCGGAACCCGGCAAACAGTCCCGCAACTGGAGCCTGATCAACCGCATCAACCAAAAGGGCACCCGCCCACAGGACCAGCCCGTCGCGCTCACGGAATTAACCGCAGAGGAGCAGGCACTCATCCGCCGGCACTACCCCGAACTTTTCGCTTCCGACACAAAAGACGAATAGCCGACTGATCGGATGATTGCCATCCCACCACACCTCATGCATACCATAACCAACAAATCGTTTCTAACAGCCATCTCCACCGTCCTGCTGGTCGCTCACTTGCCGGCTGCCGAGCCGAAGCCGTTCGTCGCCGAGCTGAAACCTGAAATCTTGAGGTATGATCCATTCACCTGGCCGGGCAAGATCCCCGAAGGCTGCCCGTTCGAGCAGTCCAAGGCGTTCAATGCCATTCGCTTTCTCGGCGTGAAAAGCGGTTTCCAGTATGGCGACACCTGGTATCCCACCTGGGCCGAAAATGACATCCTCTATTCGCCATGGACGGATGGAAAAACCAAACGCCTCGACGGCTACACCGACTGGTCGCAGTCCTGGGTCGATCCCGTACATATCACCACCGGTCAGGGCGTGATTCTCGGGGATGATCCGCTCAACCTGATCGCCTACAGCATTGGTCTCGACAAAAGTTCGCCGGCCGCGCCTTATCCGGGGCGCTATCCATGCGGGTCTCTCATCCACAATGGCGTGTGGTATTACGGCACCTACTGCCTCGGGCCGGGCGATGGCGTGCACTACGGGAAAACGCGCCTCAACTGGCCGTGGATCGGTCCGTTTGTCGGCTTCAGGCATTCCACCGATTACGGCCACAGTTGGACAGCACCGCCGCACACGCCGGAGAAACCGCTTTTTGGTGAATCGGGGATGTGGGGTTACCCGGTCAAGATCGGCGCACCGAAATTCGTCGATTTCGGCAAGAACATGCAACACTCGCCCGACGGCAAGGCCTATCTGGTGGCGCACGGCGCGGATCAGCAGAGTTCATCAAAGAACTGGCGGATGTGGAACGACAGTTGGATCACCGGGGACCAGATCTATCTGTTTCGGGTCACGCCAAGTATCAAGACCATCAATGATCCGGCCGCTTACGAGTTTTACGGCGGCAAAGACCAGGACGGCAAGCCGGTCTGGACGAACGATTTCGAAAAAATCAAACCGTTGCTCGAATGGGACAACAACATGGGCTGCGTCACCGCCACCTACAACCCGGTGCTGAAAAAATATATCATGTGCGTCACCGACGGAGGCAACACGGTGTCGCGGATGAACACCTATCTGCTAGAGTCGGACCGGCTCGACGGCGACTGGAAGATCATCGCCTACATGAAGGAGTTCGGCACCCAGGCCTACTTCGTGAACGTCCCTTCGAAATTCATCGGTGCCGACGGAGCGACGATGTGGCTGCTCTATTCGGGCGGTTTCTCGCTCGATCAAGACGGCAAGCCGCATCCGGACAATCCGCCCGGCGGCCACTACGGCATGACCTTCCAGAAAATTCAATTGCTGAAGGATGAATCCCCAGGGACGGCGCGCGGTTCGGAATGAAAGCCTGGTGCATGGCCCGCCAGCTGCCATGTTCCTACAAACGATGAACCGCGGTGCGTCCAAAAAACAATTTCTATCAGTTTAATCATCATGAAGGATTATCACCCCGGCCAATGTTCGCGAGTGGGGCGGCGGCTTCCTGGCGTCCTGTTCGTTGTTATCGCATTGCAGAGCGGTCTCTCGCACGGCCGTGAGATGGTGAGTGACGCGCCCGCTGCCGGAAAAGTGGCGGAACCAGCCAGGGCCAATGACCGGCTGTCGCCTTCCGGGTTTGCGGAACCACCACTTGAGACGCGGCCCGGCTGCTTCTGGGACTGGCTCAACGGGGCGATGACCAAGGAGCAAATCACCCGCGATTTGGAGGCAATGAAACAGGCAGGCATGCGCGGCGGCGAGATTTGGGACGTGGCAGCTTGCGCCGACCCCGATGGGCGGGTGCCTGCCGGGCCAGCGTTTCTCGGGCCGGAGTCCACGCAACTCATCGTCCATGCGATCCGCGAGGCCGACCGCCTCGGCTTGGAAATCGGCATGGTTGCCTCCAGCGGATGGAATGCGGGCGGCAGTTGGATTGCGCCGGAGCATGCCGGCAAGGGACTCTATCAGTCGAGCATCACGGTGACCGGACCCGTGGAGTTTCACGCGGAATTGCTCCTGCCCGGGTTGCCGGAATTTTGTCCGCGGGATGCGCAGGGCAGACCACTCTATCTGCGCGAAGTGGCGGTGTTGGCCGTGCCTCATGACAAGTCGAAAACGCTCGAAGATGTGAACCGGGTTGTTGACCTAACAAAGATGATCGATGCCGATGGCAAGTTGCGCTGGGAGGTGCCTGCGGGTGATTGGGATATTCTTCGTTTTGTTTGCATGAATCACGGCCAGCGCTTGATCGTGCCAAGTCCGAATTCCGATGGGCCGATGATCGACTTCTTTGATCCGCGTGCCACTGAGTTTCATCTCCATCATATTGTCACCACGATTCTCAAGGAACTGGGACGCAAGTCGTTCGCGGGAACCAGCTTGAAGACGCTGGAGTTCGACAGCATGGAACTCGACGGGTTTACGCCGTGGAACGAGATCATGGCCGCTGAGTTCCAACGCCGGACTGGCTATCCGGTGATCAAGTTCCTGCCTGTGCTCGCCGGGTGGAAGTTAGGGGATGCCACGGCTCAGCAGCAATTTCTCTACGATTGGGGCAAGCTGGTGAGTGACCTGTTGATTGACTCGCATTACGTGACCGGCCGGAAGGTCCTCGAATCATACGGGCTGAAGCTAACCGCCGAGGCGGGTGGTCCCGGGCCTCCGATCTGGGATTCCAATCCGGTGGATGGAATCAAGGCGCTCGGGGCGGTGGATATTCCACGGGGGGAGTTTTGGATCAGGCATCGCGGGATTTTCCTGGTCAAGGAAATCGCCACGGCCGCTCATGTTTACGACAAACGTCTGGTCAGTGGGGAATCGTTCACCACCTGGCGGCGCTGGGTCGATGGGCCTCTGAATCACAAGAATCTTGCCGACCGTGCGTTGTGCGAAGGCTTGAATTGTTTTGCCTTGGCCACGTTCGCCAGTTCCCCGCCTGAGGCCGGGCTTCCGGGTTGGGCCTTCCATGCCGGCACGGATATCAATCCGGCGGCTACCTGGTGGCCGATGGCCCGCAGCTTGATGGACTATCTGGCGCGGTGCTCATACATGCTTCGCCAAGGCTGGTTTGTGGCCGATGTTTGTTATTATTACGGTGATCAGGCGCCGAACTTCTATCCGCCATTGTGCGATGTGCCGGAGAAGCCGTTGTTGGAGGGTCTCGATCCGCGCCACGATTATGACGTCTGTTCGTCGCAGGTGATCCTGCAACGGATGCGCGTTGACAAGGGTCGGATCGTGCTGCCGGACGGAATGAGTTATGCGGCGCTCGTGCTGCCCGGGCAGGATCATGTCCCGTCGGAGGTGCTCGCAAGGATTCGCACCCTGGTGGCCGACGGCGCAACGGTGATCGGCCACCAGAGACCGACCCGTGCCCCGGGCATGAAAGATCAGCAAACGGAAACCCGAAAAGTTGAGCGTTTGGTCGATGAGCTTTGGGGTAGTGAAGAAGTGTTAGATAAACAAGACAAGCCAGCGGTTTTAATCCGGCCGATCGACAAGGGACGGTTTATCCTTGCCAGTGATCGCAGTGCGGCGCTGCGGGAAATCGGCGTGGCCGGCGATTTTGAAATCGTTGGCCACAGTGAGGGAGACCTGGGACCGTTGGACTTCATTCATCGGAAAACCACCGAGGATGACTTTTATTTCATCCGCAACAAGACGATGGATCCGCAGATGCTGACCTGCCGGTTCCGGGTGGCCGCGGAAACCAACGGGCAGGTACCCGAATTCTGGTGGCCCGATTCGGGACGCCGCAGCGCTTGTCGCGATTGGAAAAGCCTCGCCAGCGGCCAGACCGAAGTGCCGGTCACGCTTGGGCCGTTAGGCTCGGTCTTTGTCGTGTTCCGCAAAGCCAGCACTGCCACTGGCGAGCCGCTTGATTCCTTTGCCTGCGACACGTTCGTAGCGGCGGACACACCCACGCCGCTAACCCTCGACGGACCCTGGCAGGTCGATTTTCCGGAAGGTTGGGGCGCACCGCGAATGACAACCTTCGCGAAACTGCAAAGCTGGACCGAGTCCGACAACGAAGGGATCCGGTTCTTCTCGGGCATCGCCACCTATCGAAAAACCTTCGAACTGCCAGAGTCATTGGCCAAGCGCAACCGACTCTTCCTGCAACTCGGCGACCTGGCGGAAATCGCCGAAGTCACGCTCAACGGCAAACGCCTCGGGCTGGCCTGGTTGCCGCCCTATCGGATTGAAATTTCCGGTGCGGTGCATGCCGCCGCGAATCAACTGGAGATTCGGGTCGCCAACCTCTGGGCCAACCGGCTCAACGGGGATTCGCTGCGGCCCGAGAAGGATCGCTTTACGCGCAGCAACCTCGACCGGATTCAAACCGATCCGACGTCGGATAGTTCGTATGGCCGGGTTCCCGGCGGCAAGACACGGCCTGTTTACGACAAAATTCCGCCGCTCATGAAATCGGGCCTTTTCGGGCCGGTGCGGATCATCACTCCCGGAGACTGATTTGAGAACAAGACACAGATGGGTGATCGTCACTGAAAGGAACCAAACTATAAATCAGTAAAGAACCCCTGTAATGACAATCCCCAACCCTAAGCTAATCACCACCGTCGCCGCCCTGATCATTGCGGCAACTCTGGCAACTCCCGCCCCGGCCGCCCCGAATGGCCAGATGACCCAGCCCGACTTCACCAAAGGCGATAAGATCCCCGCCAAGGCGAACCACGACTGGACGCTCGGCGCCACCGGAACCCGCGGCTGGATCTATTGTGACAAGATGGTCACCACCGACGCCCGCCAGATCGCGATCACCAAGGTGGACAAGGGATCCCCCGCCGATGGAATCCTCGCGCCCGGCGATGTCATCCTCGGGGTCAGCGGCAAGCCGTTTTCCTACGACCCGCGCACCGAGTTCGGCAAGGCGCTCACCACCGCCGAATCCGAGGCGGGCGGCGGCAATCTAACGATAAACCGCTGGCGGGACGGCAAGACGGAAGAGATCGTCGTCAAACTCCCGGTGCTCGGTAGCTACAGCGCCACCGCACCCTACGATTGCCCGAAGTCGAAGCGCATTCTCGAACAAGGGTGCAAGGCGCTCGCCGAAAAAGTCGCGAAACCCTCGAATCACCAAGACCCTATCACGCGTTCCCTCAATGCACTCGCCCTGTTAGCCAGCGGCGACCCAACATACCTCCCGCTGGTCAAGCAAGAAGCCCAGTGGGCGTCGGGCTACTCGGAAGACGGGATGCAGACCTGGCATTACGGCTACGTCATGATGCTGCTCTCCGAGTATGTGATGGCCACCGGCGACGAATCGGTCATGCCGGGCCTGAAGCGTCTCGCCCTCGAAGCCGCCCACGGCCAGAGCGCGGTCGGTTCGTGGGGCCACAAGTTCGCGCGGCCCGACGGACGGCTCGGCGGCTACGGGATGATGAACTCCCCGGGCCTGCCGCTGACCATCTCGTTGGTGATGGCCCGCGCGGCGGGCGTCAAGGACCCGGCGCTGGATCGCGCCATCGAACTGAGCTCCCGCCTGATGCGCTTCTACATTGGCAAGGGCGCGGTTCCTTACGGCGACCATCACCCGTGGATTGAGAACCACGACGACAATGGCAAGTGCGGGATGGCCGCGGTCTTGTTCAACCTGCTAGGCGAGGCGCAAGGCGCGGAGTTCTTCTCACGCATGAGCATCGCCTCCCACGGACCGGAACGCGACACCGGGCACACCGGCAATTTCTTCAACATCCTGTGGTCGCTGCCCGGCGTCGCCCAGTCCGGCCCCATGGCCACGGGAGCGTGGATGAACGAGTTCGGTGCCTGGTACTTCGACCTCGCGCGCCGCTGGGACGGCAGCTTCCCTCACCAAGGCCCGCCGGAACCGGCCGGTGACAGCTATCAGGGTTGGGATGCCACCGGCGGCTACCTGCTGGCTTACGCGATGCCGCTCAAGAAGATCTATCTAACCGGCAAACGCCCGGGCGTCGTGCCGCAGATCGATGCCGCCGCCGCGCAGGCCCTCATTCTCGATGGCCGCGGCTGGAGCAACAAGGACCGCAACAGCGCCTATGACAAACTGAGTGGTGACCAGCTCTTCGAATGCCTTGGCAGTTGGTCGCCGATCGTCCGCGAACGCGCCGCAATGGCGCTGGCCCGCCGCAAGGATACCCCGGTCCCCGCCCTGCTGAAAATGTTAGAGTCCCCGCGCCTCGAAGCCCGCTACGGTGCCTGCCAGGCCCTCGCAATGCTGGGGGGGGCCGCCGCCCCCGCCGTCCCGGCTCTGCAAAAAAACCTCCGCCACGACGACCTCTGGCTGCGCGTCAAGGCCGCCGATGCCTTGGCCGCCATCGGCCAACCCGCGATGACCGCCATCCCGGAATTGTTGGAGCGGCTTGCCAAGGGCCCCTCGAAAGACGACCCGCGGGGCATGGAGCAACGATTCCTGTGCTTCTCGGTCTTCGGTGAGATGCTCAAAAAGTCGCTCGATGACGTCGATCGCGACCTGCTCCGCAAGGCGGTGGCCGCAGGCCTCCACAATCAGGACGGCCGCGCCCGGGGCAGCATCGGATCAGTCTATTGGAAGCTCTCTAACGAGGAAATCAACCCCCTGCTGCCCGCCATCCTCGATGCGGTTGTCGAACCGTCCCCCAGCGGCGAAATGTTTGCCGACGAAATCCGCGTGGAGGGACTCCGCGTCCTGGCCAAGCATCGGATCAAGGAAGGCATCGGCGCATGCGTAAATTACACGCGCGACCAGAATCCATGGGACAGCCAGGTGCGCACGCCCAAACTGATGGAGATTCTGCTCAGCTACGGTGCCCACGCGAAGGCGGTCATTCCGGAGCTGACAAAGATTGCCGACTACTTTGAAAAGGACGAAAAGGACTTTCCCAGGGAGCTGATGCTCATGAAGGCCAAGTGCGTCCGCGAGACGATCCGTGCGATCGAAGCCGCGACGGACAAACCGGAGCTCATCAGCATCAAATAAGGCAAGAGCCCGCGCCGAACCGCGCAACACCATCACCCATTCTCCTGCCTTCATTCCTCTGCCAATCCTCGGGCAAATCACGCCACCGATCTCTTCTGTCGAACTAACAAGGACATGAAAACACCAGCACTGATCCTCACCACACTCATAACCCTCGCTTTTCCCACGCATGCGAAACCGCTTAAAGTCTTCATCCTCGCCGGACAGTCGAACATGGAGGGACCGGCGAGTATCGCGACCTTTGACTACATCGGCGACGATCCGGCAACTGCACCGATGCTGAAAATGATGCGTGGTGCCGACGGGAAGCCGACGGTGTGCGATGGTGCGTGGATTTCGTATCTGACCGGAGCCAACGAAAAGAACTTCGAACTCACTGGCAAACTGACGGCGGGCTATGGGTCCATGTGGGGGCTGGACCCCACCAAGCCCGGCGACAAAATCGGCCCGGAGTTCACCTTTGGCCTCACGATGGATGCGGCTCTGGATGAGCCAGTGCTCATCATCAAGGCGGCGTGGGGCGGCAAGAGCCTGCATACCGATTTCCGCCCGCCGGGCGCGGGACCCTATCAACTGAGTTCGTTTCAGCGGGAAAACTATCCCAAACAGGAAGGACATGGAATCCCGAAGGATTTCGCGCAATGGAAAGTCGATAAGGCAAAGGAGACCGGGCACTACTACCGCCTGATGATGGAGCATGTGAAAAAGGTGCTCGCCGACCCGAAGCGGGTCTATCCGGATTACGATCCCGCACAGGGCTGCGAACTTGGGGGCTTTGTCTGGCTTCAGGGATTCAACGACATGGTCGATGGTCACGTCTATCCGAATTTCAACAAACCGGACCGCTTCGACCTCTACTCGGAATTGCTCGCACACTTCATCCGTGACGTGCGCAAGGATTTGGCCGCTCCCAACCTGCCATTCGTGATCGGCGTGATGGGGGTTGGCGGGCTCAAGGACGAGTCTGTGGATATGTTGGGGTTCCGTCGGGCGATGGCTGCGCCCGCAGCCATGCCAGAGTTCAAGGGCAATGTCGTCGCCGTGCAAACCGCGCCGTTTTGGTCGGATGAACTCGGTGCCATTGCCGACAAACACGACAAGGTGCACCAGATGCGCTACTTCCTCGACTCGAAGCACAAGGACCATCCCAACGCAGACGGCCACATGACCGCGGAGCAGAAGGAAGAATACTTGAAATCGTTTGAGGCCCAATTCATCTCGCCGGCGGAGGCAGCCCTGTGGAAACGCGGCGCATCAAATGCCGGCTACCACTATCTCGGCTGCGCGAAGACGTTCGCGCTGATGGGCAAGGGTTTCGCGCAAGCCACTCTCGCCATGATGAAGCAGCAGCAACGCCCGTGATTCAGCATAAGATCGAAGATAGCACAACCAACCACCAACCAACAACAACCTTTGACCAAACTAACCCGGTCTATTTTAATCCTGGCGATCACCCTGGGATCCGCCGCCTTGGGCAAACCGATTCCGGCCAACGGCAAGCTGAAAATCTTCATCCTGTCAGGGCAGTCGAACATGGTGGGCTTCGGTCAACTCGCGGGCAGCCCGGGGACCATGGAGACCTATCTCAAGAGCAAGCCCAAGGATTATGGTCACCTGGTCGATAAGGACGGCAAACCGCTTGTCCGCGACGACGTGTGGATCGTGAACCTGTCCGACGAGAAGCAACGGGCGCAGGGCTGGCTGACCACCGGTTACGGGGCGCCCGGGGGCCATATCGGTCCCGAGTATGCCTTTGGTTTCGTGGTGGGAGATGCCTACGAGGATCCGGTTTTGATCATCAAGTCGGCCTGGGGCGGCAACTCGCTTTGGTTCAACTTCCTGTCGCCGGGTTCGGAGGCCTATCCGAAGCCGGAGAAAGACGGGGACAAGGGGTTTCAATACGCGGAAGTCCTCCGGCACGTGAAAGAGATCACCGGCAACCTGAAGAAATACTTCCCGGATTATTCGGGCAAGGGCTACGAGATTGTTGGTTTCGGGTGGCATCAGGGATGGAACGACCGGGTTGACCAGAAGGCGGTGGATGCCTACGAAAAAAACATGGTCAACTTCGTGAAAGACATCAGGAAGGATCTGGGCATCACGAAGCTGCCGTTCGTGATCGCCAATACCGGAATGGGCGGCTGGGACAATCCCCCCCAGTACAAGGCGAAAGTCGAGAAACTCATGGACGCGCAGCTTGCCTTGGCGGATCCGAAAAAGTATCCCGAGTTCAAGGGCAACGTCGCGGGCGTGGAAACCCGTGATTTCCAGCGGAAACGGGAGGAGTCGCCATCCAAGCAGGATTACCACTGGCTTAGAAACTGGGAAACCTTGTATCTGATAGGCAAGTCCATGGGCGACGCAATGCTTGGCCTCGAGTCCGGTGACACCACGACCTCCAAGTAGGCCGCCCGGCCGGATCGGCTAACCAATCCATGACCATCATCGAAGCATGAAGAAGCTCAGCCCTGACTTGGTTGTCATTAGTCTGCTCGCCGCAGTTCAATCCGACTGCTATCTCGATCCGTATCGTCAAACATACTCCGTAATCATGAAACCTACGCGCCTCCTCACCCATCGAGTTCTTCTCTTGCTTACATCACTCATCCTCGCGGTTCCGCTACAGGCGAAACCACTCCAGGTCTTCATCCTCGCCGGCCAGTCGAACATGGTAGGCCACGCCAAGGTCACCACCTTCGAGCACATCGGCATGGACCCGGCCACCAAGCCGATGCTGGCCGAAATGCAGAACCCCGACGGCAAGCCGAAAGTCTGCAAGCGGGTGTGGATCTCATCGCTCGGTAGCGCCGACACCGAACAGACGGGCAAGCTGACCACCGGCTTTGGCGCCAGCCAGAATGGTCCGAAGATCGGGCCGGAGTTCACGTTTGGCATTTACATGGAGAAGTTCACGGTCGCGCCCATCCTGCTCATCAAGACCGCGTGGGGCGGCAAAAGCCTGAACACCGACTTCCGCCCGCCAAGCGCCGGTCCTTATGTGTTCAATGAGACACAGCTCGCTGGTTTCCAAAAGCAGGGCAAGGACATCGAGGCCATCAAAGCCGCCAAGGCGAAGGAAACGGGCGTCTCCTACCGGCTCATGGTCGAGTATGTGAAATCAGTGCTCGGCGACATCAAGCGCATCGTCCCGAGCTACGATGCCGCACAAGGTTACGAGCTGGCCGGTTTTGTCTGGTTCCAAGGCTGGAACGACCTCGTGGATGGCGGCACCTATGCGAAGCGCGACAAGCCCGGCGGCTACGACGCCTACAGCGAGGTGATGGCCCACTTCATCCGCGACGTGCGCAAGGATTTGAGCGCACCGAAACTGCCTTTCGTCATCGGCGTGCTCGGTGTCGGCGGGCCGACCTCCGAATATGGTCCTGATCAGCAGCGCTACAAAGCGACCCATCAGATTTTCCGCGATGCGATGGCAGCCCCGGCGCAGTTGCCGGAGTTCAAAGGAAACGTCGCCGCGGTGCGGACCGAGAACTATTGGGACCTCGAACTGACCGCCGCGAAAACAAAGGACAACGCCATCAAACAGAAGGCCAAGAAGAACGCCGCCGAGGGCAAACTAAAACCCGCAGAGGAGAAAACCACGCTGGAAAAACTCCGCCTGGATGGCCTCACCGAACGCGAGCGCCTCGTGCTGGAAAAAGGCATATCCAACCTTGAGTTCCACTATCTCGGCTCGGCCAAAATCCTCGGCGGCATCGGCAAAGGACTTGCCGAAGCGATGGCGGAACTCAAACAACTCAAAAAAACCAATCCATGAAAACCGCTCTCATTTCTCTAGCAGTCGTAGCCATTCTCGCCACGCCCGGCCCGGTTTTCGGGGCGGGAAAGCAAAAGGCGATGACCCTTCCCGACTTCACCAAAGGCGAACGGATCCCAGATGGGGCGACCCACGACTGGAACCTCGGAGCCACCGGCGCGCGTGGCTGGATGTATTGTGATAAAATGGTCACCTCCGATGCCCGCCAAATCGCCATTACCAAGGTGGACAAGGGTTCCCCAGCCGCTGGCGTCCTAACAGTCGGCGACGTGATTCTCGGCGTCGGCGGCAAGCCGTTTTCCTATGACCCGCGCACCGAAATGGGCAAGGCTCTGACCCTCGCCGAAGCGGATGCCGGTAAAGGCAGTCTCACCCTGACCCGCTGGCGCGCAGGCAGCTCGGCGGAGGTCGTGGTGAAAATTCCGGTGCTCGGAACTTACAGTGCCACCGCGCCGTATCATTGCCCGAAGTCCAAACGCATTCTCGAACAAGGATGCAAGGATCTCGCCTCGCGCATGGCGGATCCCTCCTACTCGAAACGGCTGAACCCCATCCCCCGATCACTCAATGCCCTCGCCTTGTTAGCCAGCGGCGACCCGAGCTACCTACCGCTGTTAAAGAAGGAAACCGTATGGGCCGCGAACTTCACCACCGAAGCGATGGCAACATGGTATTATGGTTACATCATGATGTTTCTATCAGAATATAAGATCGCAACGGGCGATGATTCGGTGATGCCCGGCTTGAAACGACTCGCGCTCGAAGCCGCCCATGGCCAAAGCGCGGTGGGCTCGTGGGGCCACAAGTTCGCGCAGCCCGACGGGCGGCTGTTCGGCTACGGGATGATGAACTCCCCCGGCGTGCCGCTCACTTCCTCGATGGCGATGGCGCGCATGGCTGGGGTGAAGGATCCGGCCTTGGATCTGGCAATCGAACGCAGTGCGAAGCTGCTGCGGTTTTACATTGGCAAAGGCTGCATCCCCTACGGCGATCACCATCCGTGGATGCAAACTCACGAGGACAATGGCAAGTGCGGCATGGTCGCGGTCATGTTCAACTTGCTTGGCGAGGCAAAAGGCGCGGAGTTCTTTTCGCGCATGAGCGTCGCCTCTTACGGCGCCGAGCGCGATTGCGGGCACACCGGCAATTTTTTCAATATCCTCTGGTCCATGCCGGGGGTTGCCCAGTCGGGACCACAGGCCACGGGGGCGTGGATGGGCGAGTTTGGAACTTGGTATTTCGACCTCGCACGCGGTTCGGCAGGAAATTTCCTCCATCAAGGACCGCCTGAGATGGCGAACGACAAGTATGCGGGATGGGATGCCAGCGGTGGCTATCTGTTAGCCTACGCCATGCCGCTCAAGAAAATCCTGCTCACCGGCAAACAACCGAACCTGGCACCGCAACTCGATGCCACCGCCGCCAAGGCTCTGGTTCTCGATGGTCGCGGTTGGACCAATAAAGATCGCAACAGCGCCTATGACAAATTCAGCCCGGATCAACTGCTGGAATGCCTTGGCAGCTGGTCGCCGATTGTGCGCGATCGCGCCGCCATGGCACTGGGACGCCGCAAAGGTGAGCCGCCAGTCGCCGCCCTCGTGAAAATGCTTTCCGCCACGCGTCTCGAAACCCGCTACGGCGCCTGCGATGCGCTCGCGTCATTGAAAGAAACCGCCGCTCCCGCCGTGCCGGAACTAACAAATCTTCTTGAGCATGACGATCTCTGGATGCGCGTCAAAGCCGCCGAGACATTGTCGGGCATCGGCGCTCCCGCCATGTCCACGGCCCCGTTCCTGCTGGAGCGACTCGCTCGGAAGACCTCTGCCGAAGATCCGCGTGGTATGGAGCAACGCTATCTATGCTTCAATGTCTTTGGAAAAATGTTGAAAAATTCACTCGCCGGCGTGGACCAGGCCCTGCTCCGCAAGGCAGTGGTCGCTGGACTGCAAAATCAGGACGGTCGCGCCCGCGGCCAGATCGGCGGCATCTATACGCAGTTGAGCTATGAGCAAATCAAACCACTGCTTCCCGCCGTTCGCCAGGCGATTGTCGAACCGGCGCCGAGTGGAGAAATGTTTGCCGCCGGCATCCGCCTGGCGGGGATCGGCATCCTCGCCAAGCACCACATCAAGGAGGGTATGGAGCTATGCTTCGTGGTCATGGAAATCGATAAATGGGGCAAGGGCAATCGCGTCCCCCAATGCCTCAAAACCCTCGCCACCTATGGTGCCGCCGCCAAGCCCATGCTCCCGCGCCTGCACCAACTTGAAAAAGACCTGCTCGCCCACCCCGAGGCCAAAGGACTGCAACCCTTGATCGACCAACTCCGCGCATTGATCAAGGACCTCGAGAACGCCACCGGAACCGTCGAACTGAGGAGTCTCAACTGAAGCCCCAAGTCCGGCAGCGCCACGATCTCGAGGTAGGCCGCCCGGCCGGATCACCTAACCATTTCACACCTGTCATCGGATCATGAAAAATCTCATTTGTTTGTTTTTGCTCACCCCGTCCCTGACGCTGGGTCAGAAAGTCCTCATGCAGTGGGACTTCGACAACATCACCAACAAGACTTGCATTGAACCTGGAACCGGGATTGCCGACACGATCGAGGGGAATTTCGAGCAAGCGCCCGGCGTTGCCGGGAAAGGATTGCGCCTGGACGGATTCACCACCCGGGTGGTTCGCAGTGGGGCCGACTTGAAGACCCCGGGCGGCGATTTCTCGGTCGAGGCATGGGTTTCCCTGGGAGAATATCCGTGGAACTGGTGCCCGGTGATCACCACCGAATCGGATGAAGTCAAAGGCTACCGCCTGACCATTGGGCCATTGGGACAGGTATCGCTGGAGGTGGCCATCGGCGAGCAGTGGATCTGCTGCACCAGCGCGGAGGAAACGATGCCTCTCAGAAAATGGATGCACCTGGCGGGCGTCTGCCGCGGGGGAAAGGAAATGAGCCTGTATGTGAATGGAAAACTGGCGGCTACCGTGCCCATCAATGGTTCGGTGACTTACGCCACCAAAGCGCAAGGTATCCTTGGGATGGTGGCGGCCCCCGGAAAGCCATCCGATATCATCCGGACCTGGGGGACGGTAGCGGCCTGTTACGGCTTGGAGGGAATTGTTGACGAGGTCCGGGTGTATGATGGGGCGATGACCGCCTGGCAGATCATGGAGCGGTTTTCGGGATGCACGGTTGGCGCGCCCGACATCCCGGTCCATCGCTTGCCGGTGTTAGAGAAGCACCCGGGCCGGTTCGGGGCTTATTATACCAAATTGAAGTATTTTCCGGGCTGGGACAACACCTGGCCGGTGGACAACGACCCGGATGTCGTCGTCTGCTTCGACAAATCCCCCGTGAAACTGGTGTTCTGGCGGGGAACCCGCTATGGTCCCGCGTGGGTGTCGGAAAACGAAAACTGGATGGCCGACCAGAGCGTGGAAACCTGGGCTTCCGGCAAGAACGACACCGAGGGGTGCTTCGAGCACATGCAGGACCGCCACTGCCGTTTCTCTCACGTGAGGATCATCGAGAACACCGCCGCCCGCGCCGTCGTGCATTGGAGGTATGCGCCGGTCAGTTCGCACGATAACACCTGGAAGCCGGACGAAAAGACGGGCTGGGAAGGCTGGGTGGACGAGTATTATTATGTTTATCCGGACTCGTCCGGTATCAGAAAGGTTTCGTGGAACAAAGGCACGATTGGCCCCCCGGTCCAGTACCAGGAATCGCTGCCCCTCCTGCAACCCGGCCAACGCAAGACCGATCTGCTAGATAAGGATTACGTGACGATCGGCGATTACGATTTCAACCAGCGGCCGGTGCCGCAGGATCTCCCGAGTCAGCCCGCCGATTGGCCTAAGAATTACACCGTGCAACAATTCAATTTCAAATCCGAGAACAAACCATTTATATGCTTCGAGCCTGGAAACCGGATGTTTGTCAGATATGTCGCGCTGGGTTACAATCATTTCCCGGTCGGACAGGCCCGGTGCGACGGGCGGTGGATACGGATGCTCGACCGCCCGTCTCATGTGTCCAGTTCCCCGTGCTCTGATCCGGTCATCCACGAGAACGGAAATCGCGGCTATTGGAACGGACTTTATGGGATGAATCGGATGAGCATGAACGAACTCATCCAATTTGGCCGTTCATGGGCTTACCCCGCCGAATTATCCCTGACCGGATCGGGATTCGCGTCGCGGGGGTACGACAAAAGTCAGCGGTGCTATCAGATTGAGGGGAACGATCAGACGAGCAACTCCCTGGAAATCGACCTCCAGGGCAGCAAGGACTCTCCCGTCGTCAATCCCGCCATCCGGGTGAGAAACTGGAACTCGGATGGGGCGAAGATCCTGGTAAACGGAATACCCAGCGACCATTGCCGAATGGGCTTCAGCCATGAACTCGATGGAACCGACCTGGTTTTATTCGCGTTCATCAACCAGACGGCGCCGGTGAAAATAACCGTTGCAAAGTGACGATTCCATGGTGCGGATGAAACACCGCGCATCCCGCGCGAGTATCCGCTTCTACCCACACCGTCTCTCCTTCTCAAACGCACTCAACCACAATCAACACGATGCCTCATACCAACCGCCGTAACACTCCCATTTTCCCCGTCCTCTGGTCCCGCCTCCGGCTCTATCAAAGGCCTTCGCCCCGCAAGCGGTATTCCAGCAGACCGCCACTGTTTTCATCCTGCCTGCTCCTTGTTTCCGTCCTGCCGCTGACGGCGCTGTTCGCTGCGGATGACACGGTCCATCAAGGACATGTCGGCGGATACACGTCTGTGGAAAAAAAGAAAGCGGATGAATCCTACAACGCGGGATTTTCGCTGTATGCGGCGGCGTGGCCGTTGCAGCGCGAGTATCCCGGGCAAAATTTCCAGTCGGGGCTGTTTGGCACCTGGATGTTCCCTCAGCATGACAAGCCTGCGCCTGTCAAATTTTATTCAGATATCGAAGGCGGTCTCGGTTGGTGGCGAGGCACGAGCTTTCCGACGGAAACCCCGCTATTTCACATGGGCGGGGTGCAGCAGAACTTCAGCGGCTGGGCGAACGGACCCGGCGCGGGTGCTGGAAGAGACTGGGATAAGCCTAGGGGTGGATACGGTGTGGCACAACTGAGTCCCTGGCTGCTGTTTCCCCTGGCTGGCCTGAGTCTGAAACAAGGAACCTGCGGTGAACTGTTCGGCTACGGCTACCTGCCGCTGCCGCTCACCGACGCGAAATCCACCACTGCGGGCAAGAACGTTCCTACGGGAAACCAATGCTGGACCTTGTTTCTGAACACTCGAAACTTCAAAGGTCCGCTTGCCTTCTTCACGCCCTATTTCTGGTCCCGTGCGTCGGTGGATGATCCCAGCCTGAGCGGCATGTTTTTGGACACTCGCCCCTCGCAAGCGAATAAGCCCTTCTCGATGGAAACGCAGCATATCGCCTGCGCTCAAGCCACTGACTCCAAAGGTGAGACTTACGCCCGGATGGCCCCGACCCAGTATCCCATGGGGTCCAATGGTGATTCGGTGGTACTGCACCGCCTTGCGGTTTACAACAGGAAGGCCCTCTGGGATGGCGTGAAGGCCTGGTTCGATGGCGGTGCTCCGGTTGACGGCGCGATCACCCCCGAGGGGACAAGCGTGCAGGAATTCGAGGGGCGGGGCGGAGCCAACTGGAAGATCAACATGAGTCATGTCCCCAAGGAGGAACTCGCCGCGATCGCCGCAGACGTGTTCATGCAACCTAGCGTGCCTGATCCGGCTACCTTCGCGTTCCGCTGGAATAACAAATTGGTTGCGAGAACCAATACCAAAGCCGGTTCTCTGGTGACACTGCCGGAATACTATCACTTGGTGAAAGACGATAAGAATAAGAATGGCAAGTGGGTTGCGGTGACGGCCCGCGAGGTGCCGACAGAAACCGGACTGGCCAAGGTTAGCTTCAAACGACCCGAGGAAAAGCCCTTGCCGCCCTTGGTCACTCCAGAGGACGCGGAGAGTTGCTGGAAGAAGCCCGGCCCGAAGGCAGGGCCTTTCAAAGCAAATCCTGGAGACGGCAGCACGGTGACATACTATTGGTATCGGTTCGCCGACCAACCCGCGTTACTCAATGCGGATTTGACTGATGCCGAGCGCGAAACCCTGCAGCAGCGGGTGGAGAAACTCCATCGGCACTGGACCAAGGACCGCAATTACCTGGCACCACCCACCGTCGGCAAACTGGCGGATATTGACCCGGCCCTTATTGTGAAGCCGCCGGCCGGCCTGGAGGTGGGATATGTGCCTATCGCCACACGGCAGGAATTGAGGAGCAAGTGATGTGTCAGGGGGCATTGTTTCGACCTGGCCAATGCCACCATCACCATTCCCCAACCCGGCACGCAGCGGCTGAAAGGTGAAACGCAGCGGAGCGATGGTGGAACGCGGCGCCGCGCTGCCGCCCGCCGGTCTGTTAGGTCATGAGGCGATCTGGATCGCGGCCTGCAAGGGCGAGGGACCGGTTTCATCAGACTTCGCTTATGCCACCGGCCTAACGGAACTGACTCATCTCGGAAACCTCGCCATCCGTCTAGGCGGAAGGATCGAGTGGGACGCAGCCGCATGTCGCGTCACCAACCGCCCGGAGGCGGATGCGCTGGTGCGCATGCCGCGAAGGAAAGGCTGGGAGCTTTGAAAATGAATTTCAACCACATGATATTCTCAGGCGTCTGGAGAAATGGTGAGAGCTTCGAATTCACTGTCCTGTATATGCCGTGACCAACCGGCAAATCCCTACCAAAGCCACCCCTGATTCCGTAATCCATCCTATCAAAATGAAACAACCGCTACTCATCTTTCTCGTCGCCGCCGGGATCATTGCAAATGGCCTCTGCGCCGATCCATCCGCCACCCCGCTCGCTGGTCTCACGCCTGCGGAGATCGCGCACACCGTCAAAGCCGGCGGTTTCTCCCTCAATCTATCGAAAACCGGCAGCATCATCAGCGGAAAAATCGGCAACACCGGGTGGCCTCTCTCCGGGGACACTCGGCTCCGGGGCTTCCGTCCACAGGGAGAGACCGTGGTGAATAGCTCGCTGCCTAACCAAGCCCTCGCCTTCACCCGCACCCTGGTGGATGCCAATGGCCACACCTGCACCGTCACCGACCGTTTCACCCCGACCCGGGACAGCATCCGCTGGGAAGTGGCAATCACCAGCGCCGGCAAACCGTGGAGCACCACCATCACCACCGGATTCAATTATGCCGCTACCTCTAACAGCCGTTTCTGGACCACTTGGGGGCACCCGGACAATGACCCAACGGCATGGGCGGACCCATTGGCATGGCAGCCCTTCGCCAACCGCACCTGGGGCTATCAGTTTCCTGATTACACCCAGATGGGATCCACCGCCAAGTGCAACCTCAGCATTCCCATGTTCACCGTGGCCGAGCCCGGGCAGGACATCGCTCTCACCTTCATGCAATCCCCCGAGGACACGTTGCTGGATCTCAGCCTGAGTGAAACTTCCAGCGGCAGCATCCGGTTCCAACGTGACAATTACCGCTTGGGAGAAGGCCGCACCGTCAAGTTTCATATGGATCTCGCCCCACATCCGGCGGACACCCGTGCCGGCCTCGGTTGGGTCGTGGCGCGCTACCCGCAATTCTTCAATCCCGGCAACCCTCAAGCTGACGAACTGTCCGGCAGCGCGGCCTATTCCGGCAGCGAGAATCCGATCGATGTTGCCGCCTTCAAGAAGATGGGCTTCGCCTACAATTGGAAACTCTCCGATGATTTCCCCTACATGGGAAACTTCATCCCTCCGGTCAAAAGCATCGATGAAAAATGGACCCGCTCCTGCGCCGAACCCGCGCCACCCGGCAAAGGCACTGAGACGTCATGCCGCCAGTTGAACGATTATGCAAAATATATGAAAGACAACGGCTTTCATGTGTTGAGCTATTTAAATGTCACCGAATACGGGAAAAACATGCCCTGGCCCGTGCCGCCCAGACAGGCCGCAACCGCTGCCGACCTGTGGAAAAATCCCACAGACTATCTCTATCACGGCGGCATGGAACCCGCAGTGCTGATGAACGGCGACAAGCCGTTCTACTCGAATTGCTACGGCGCGGTGATTGTCGATCCCGGCGAACCGTCCTACATGAAACACATCGTCGAGCAAGTCCGCCGCAACAACACCCTGCTGCCGGATGTGGCTGGCATCGGCATCGACCGCCTCGACTGGCTCGGCCATTACAACGAGCGCGGCGATGACGGCGTCTCCTGGGTCAATGACAAGCCCGCACGCTCGATGTTCGTCTCATTCCAAAAGCTGGCTGATCAGATCGTTCCGGAACTTCACCAGGCCGGCAAGGTGCTGTTTCTCAACAACTGCACGCCGCGCATCGAAATTGTCGGTCGTGGTGATGGCATCTTTGCCGAATGGGCTTCCGACATGTTCGGTCTGCCGCACTACATCAACTACGCAGCACTCGCCGGTGTGCGTAAGCCCACCAACCTGTGGACGGATGCCGGCGAGTGCACGGACTTCTACTTCCAACGCTGTCTTTACCTCGGCGTTTTCCCGATCGCTCCCTATCCGAATAACAACCATTGTCTCTCGCCGTCCGCAGAAGGTCAGAACATGGTGAAAAACATGTATGCCAAAGGCAAGGAGGACGAATACATCGCCACGCCCGCCGCCACCGCCAGCCCGGAAGGGATGTCCATGGCTTACGGCCCGCTGCTCACCGCCATGCGCGCCAGGAAATGGGTGCTCGCCCCGCACTGCGTGGAAACCACGACCCCCGGCGTGAAGGTCAACCTCTTCGAAGTCCCCGGCGGTTATGCCTTGCCGATCGCCTTCGGCGGCAAGCTGGAATCCGCCACCGTTCAAGTTCGCAACCTGCCCGGCTTGGCCAAACTCAAGGCCGAGGCCATCCATCCCGGTGCCGGGCACCCACTGCCGGTCAAGCCACAGTTCAAAGATGGAATCCTCGAACTCACCGTCCCGCTCAAGCGGGGTTGCGCGTTGGTTCGGTTGATTCTCCCAAAGTAAGTTGCTGAAGGATGGGCTGAAGGCGGCCTTCATACGGGCCGGATTGCGGAGAAGAAATTCGCCTGCGCGATGAAATATCCGCGGTCTGCGGGCAGTATCAACCCCGCTAACACGAACCCCACCAATTTGAATCTCACCAACCCGGGCAGGATCCTGCCACCCCGTAACTTTCCGAGGAACCGGGTCGCTGGAGCCGCCGCGCTGCTGCTGCTGCTCGCCACCGGCCTGCAGGCCCGCACCTGGACCAGCACGGACGGATCCAAGACCTTCGAGGGTGAACTGAAATCGTATCTGGACGTCGGTGAAGCCATGGCCAAGGCCATGGCGGATCTGTTGAAGAACCAGAAGTGAATCCAGCGGCCGGGACACCGGGAAATTCATGGACTTTTTTATGGAATAATAACAACAATTACAAACAATATGATGGGAACAAATAAAGTGTTAGTTTGGGCATGTCTGCTGGCAGTGACGCCACTGGGCGTCGCCACCGTGGCGGCGGCAGCGGCAAAAGCGGCGCCGGAAACCAAACTCACCCCGGGCGGAAACATGCTGGAGAAAAAATACGCCGACCTGCTCAAGGCGTCGCAAGCGGAGATCGGCAAAGCCCTGCCCAAAATCGATGCGTCCAAGCAAGCCGCCTTGGTGAAGGCCTGTGAAGCGGCCAAGGCGGCGGAGGCGGCGGCGAACGCGGCGCAACTATCCCTGGGTAAGCTTCAAACGGCGAAAGCTTTGGTCGATCACGCGAAGGGCAAGTGGATCGGCGGTGCCGAGAAGGGCATTGCACAGGCGGAG
>Ga0268284_1000655_pt1 | contig 21642 bp, 18 predicted proteins | sample saktaG_14_FD_190137 | JGI IMG/M metagenome (GOLD analysis project Ga0268284, IMG submission 190137) | Saline water microbial communities from Sakinaw Lake, British Columbia, Canada - sak_2013_06_06_40m | ecosystem: Environmental > Aquatic > Non-marine Saline and Alkaline > Saline ...
GGGGGCAGGCAAGGAGGAGGCAGGCAAGGAAGAAGCCGGCAAGGAAGAAGCCGGCAAGGAGGAGGCAGGCAAGGATGAAGCAGGCAAGGAGTAAACCCTGGCTGCTGCCAGCCCACCGAGTCTTGGCTCCCGTCCTCCCGGCGTGAAGTGAGGCTAACCGGCAAGCGCGGGATTGTGCATGGCCCGCCGCCGTTCTTTTCCAACTCAACCAGTCAGGGATTCCCCGCATTCGATATCTTTGCTTGAGTCCGCTCGCCGTCCGCCGGATGCTGCGCCCATGCGCATTGAGGTTCTCAACACCGGCACCGAGCTTCTGCTAGGGAATACCGTGAACACCCATGCGGCTTGGTTCGGGCGGGAGTTGTTCCAACTCGGTCTGCGCATCGCCCGCCAGACCACCGTGCCGGATGGCGCTGCGATCCGCGATGCGATCGGCGAAGCCGTCGGCCGCGCGGACGTGTTGCTCGTGACTGGCGGGTTGGGTCCCACCAGCGACGATCTGACCCGGGAAATCGCCGCGGAAGTTCTCGGTTTGGCCTTGGTCATGGATGAGGCGGCACTGCGATCACTGGAGGCGTTTTTCGCCATGCGCGGGCGGCCAATGGTGGCAGCGAACCGCAAACAGGCATTCACTCTGGCAGGCTCGGACGTGTTGCCCAACCCCAACGGCACCGCCCCGGGAGTCTATGTCCCGCCGCGCTCGAATGGCCAGGCCAAGTGCGCGGTGTTCCTGCTGCCGGGGCCGCCACGCGAACTCTATCCGATGTTTCACGCCGAGGTCGTCCCGCGCCTGCGCGCCCTGGCCGGAACGGCGATCGTGCCTGCCGCGCTCGAACTCAAATTCACCGGCATCGGTGAAAGCGATTTCCATCAGGGTATTGATGCCAAACTCGCGGCAATTTCCGGTCTGGAATACGGCTACTGCGCAGCCATCGGCGAAGTGGATCTGCGCTTGATCGGGCCGCCCGATGCGCTCGCCAGCGGCCGCAAAATCGCGCTGGAGCCTTTCGCCGCATTCCTCGTCAGCGACGATGGATCGTCGTTGGAGACTGTGGTCGTGCGCTTGCTCACGGAGAAACGTCTCACCATCGCCACCGCGGAGAGTTGCACGGGTGGCCTGATTGCCAACCGCCTCACCGACGTGCCCGGGGCCAGCGCGGTCTTCACCCACGGTTTTGTGACCTATGCCAACACTGCGAAGATTGGATTGTTAGGAGTTGCCGCGGCGGACCTCGCAAGCCACGGCGCGGTGAGTGAAATCGTGGCCTGCCAGATGGCCGCCGGAGCCTTGCGTGTGAGTGGTGCGGATCTTGCGGTGGCCGCCACCGGCATTGCCGGGCCGGCCGGCGGCACCCCGGAAAAACCGGTGGGTACCGCATGGATAGGCCTTGCGGTCAAGAATGCCGGAGCCACCGCTTTCCGGGTCCTTCATCCACGCAACCGGCATGACTTCAAACTCGCCGTGAGCCAGGCGGCGCTGGATGCGGTGCGACGCAAGCTCCAGGGCAACTGACGCCGCAGGCTCTCAAGTAACCGAACCAACCACAGAACAACCATGAAAACACCACCCATTGTAAAACGCGCCTCAGTCATGTTGGCAATCGCCTGTTTCCTGCCAGCCGCCCGGGCCCAGGAAAGCACCGAGGATCCGGCTACCGGCCCGGTCGAACAGCCGGTCACCCAGGACCGGTTTGAAATCCGTAACATCGAAGGCTGGATCATTTACACCAATCGCGATGTCATCAAGGAGTACCCCGGGCTATTGGCCAAAACCTACGAGCACTTGAAATGGGACCTCTATCAGACCAAACTGGCGGTTCCTGCCACGGCGGTTGCCAATATGCAGAAGCATACTCCCATCTGGACCGAGTATGATGAAAAGGTCAGCTTGTCCTATCATCCCGAAACCGCGTGGCTGCTCGAACGCGGTTACAAGATTCCGAGAGATCCGGATTCGATGATGTCCCTGAGCGCCAAAGAATACTATGGCGACAGCTACCGTCATCCCTTTGTCATATTCCACGAACTGGCGCACGGTTATGATTATCATTTCATCGGCAAGGGCAAAGGCTATGGCAACGACGAATGCGAGGCGAATTACCAGCGCATGATGAAATCGGGAATCAATGAGAAGGTGAAAATCTGGAGCGGCAACATCGGCTCCCATTACGCGCGGAGCAATCGGATGGAATATTTTGCCGAAAGCTCGGAGGCCTATTTCGCAGTCAACGATATTTACCCGTTTGTGCGGGCGGAATTGCGGGAACAGGATCCAAGGATGGCACGTCTGATCGAACGCTATTGGGGAGTGGATCCCCGGCAAATCCTGCGCTTGGAAAAAGACCTGGCAACCTATCAGGACGAACTGGAGCAGGGAACCCTCCCGGCGATATCCAGCGGTCCGGCCAACAAGAAATTTGTCCCAACCAAGAACTACGACAAACGGGACATCGACGGATGGACGGTCTATGTCAACCCGCAATTGGCTGCCCAACCAGGACTCTGCGCATCCATGGTGGAAATACTCAGCTACAAGCTCCATGTCATGGATCACTTCATTTCCGAACAGGGGCAGAAGCAGTTGCACGAGATTCCTGTTTGGCTGGAGTACGGACGCAAGGGACCCTACTTGCAGTATTGCGACAACCGTGAAAAATTGGACCGCGAAGGATCGAACCCCGATAAGCTGGGGGCCATCGAGGTCGGCGATCCGCAACGAATGATGAAGTGGTCCATGCTCCAGCAATCCGATGTGCTCCACCAAGTGGCCCTCGCTTACTATGATCGCCACGCAATCAAGGATTCCGAACTGGGCAACAAGATCACGGCTGCCTATGAGCAGGCCAAAAAGGACGGCAAATACACCTCGGTCCTCCGCTTTGACGGCAAGCGCCTCCCCCTGCCTGCCATGACCAGCGAAAAGGAATACTTTGCAGAACTCATGGAGAGCTATTTCCTGGTCAACGACCACTACCCGTTCATCCGTTGCGAACTGAATGACCAAGACCCCACGGGCTACAAGGTGATCGCCGACTTATGGGAAGGCAACCCGCGCCGCTGAATTGAAGTCCGTGCTGCTCCCCATTCCGCAGAGGCTTGATCGAAGCCGCGCACAGCCACCTGTGCGGACTGCTCATCACCGCACCAGGATGGCGTTTTCGGGGCAGACTTCGCGGCAGGCGTTGCAGCGGGTGCACAGGTCGTCGATGATGAAGTGTTTCTGATAGGGTGCCATCGGGATCGCATTGACCGGGCAATGTTGGGCGCATAGCGTGCAGCCGATGCAGGCGTCGGTGACCGAGTAGGTGATGAGCTCGCGGCATTTGCCCGCCGGGCAACGGCCGTGGAGGTGGGCTTCGAATTCCTCGCGGAAGAAACGCAGTGACGACAGAACGGGATTGGGTGCGGTCTTGCCAAGACCACAGAGACTGGCGCGGCGCACCATCGCGGAGAGCTCCTCCAATTCCGTTAGGTCGTGGGCCTTGGCCTTGCCCTTGCAGATGCGCTCGAGAATGTCGAGCATGCGGCGGGTGCCGATGCGGCAGAAGGTGCACTTGCCACAGGATTCACATTGGCAGAACTCGAGGAAATAGCGGGCCATCTGGACCATGCAATCCGACTGGTCGAGCACGATCAGGCCGCCCGAGCCCATGATGGCGCCCACCTTGGCTAGGGATTCGTAATCGATGGGGGTGTCGGCGAGCGCAGCCGGGACGCAACCGCCGGACGGGCCGCCGACGAGCACGGCCTTGAACGGTGTGCCCTCGGGCGTGCCGCCGCCGATGTCCTCGACCACCTCGCGGATGGTGATGCCCATGGGCACCTCGATGAGTCCGCCGCGGGCGATCTTGCCGGCCAGCGCGAAGACCTTGGTGCCCTTGCTCGTCGCGCTGCCGATGGCCGCGAAGGCTTCGCCGCCGTGGCGCAGGATCCACGGCACGTTGGCATAGGTTTCCACGTTGTTGATGAGCGTTGGTTTCCCGTGATAGCCCTGCTCCGCGGGGTAGGGGGGCTTGAGCCGCGGAATGCCGCGGCGGCCTTCCATCGACTCCAACATCGCGGTTTCCTCGCCACAGACGAAGGCGCCCGCGCCCTCGAACACCTCAAGATTGAAAGCAAAACCCGCGCCAAGAATGTTAGACCCGAGCACTCCGCGCTCCTTGCACAAGCGCAGCGCTTCGCGCAGTCGTCTAACAGCTGACGGATATTCGGCACGCACATAGATATATCCTTTGCCGGCACCCACTGCGAAGGCGGCGATGGCCATGCCCTCGATGACGCGGAATGGAAACGACTCCATCAACATCCGGTCCATGAACGCACCGGGGTCGCCTTCGTCGCCATTGCAGATGACATATTTTTCGGTGGCGGACGTGCCTTGGACCACCCGCCATTTGCGGGCGGTGGGAAAGCCCGCGCCGCCGCGGCCGCGCAGGCCGCTGCGGTCTATCACGTCGATGACCTCCGTGGGTGTTAGACCGTCGAGGCACTTGCGCAGGCCGGCGAAGCCGTCGTGGGCGAGGTATTCATCGAGCCCGAGCGGGTCGAGTTTGCCGTAATGCTCGGTGGCGATGTGCTTTTGGCGGCCGAAGAACGCGGCCACCCGCGGGCTCGGTTGCTCGGCGGTGCGGCCCGCCCCGGGATCGGTGGCGCGGGATTCGCCGGACAGCCAGTCGAGTGCGTTGGACGTGCTGCGGCGGAGCCATGGCAGGATGCCGTGCGGTTTGAAGTGTTTGCGCAGCAACGCCTCGACGCGTTCCGGATGGATGCCGGAAAACTGGAGCGGGGCAGTGCCGGGGCGGGCGATTTCTATCAAGGGGGTTCGGTCGCACATCACGACGCAGCCGACCCGTTTGATGGTGGCGTTGAGTTGGCCGCGTGCCACGGCGGCTTGCAGCGCCTCATGGGTCTTGCCGCAACCACGGGCGATGCAGCAGGAATCAAGGCAAATGCGGATCTCGGCCTCGGCCTTGGCGGGAGGCGTTAGAGCCGGGATGCGCACTTTGCGCCGCTTGCGTTCGCTTACCTCGCGGCGCAGGAAATCATCCAACATCTTTGGCGCGGTGCTCCTTGTCAGGTGGGCGAAACTGGTTTCATTGATCTGCACCACCGGTGCCAGCGTGCAACAACCGACACAGAAGACTTTTTCGAGCGTGAAGATGCCATCCTTGTCGGTATCCTCACCTTGGTCCAGATGGAGATGTTTGCACAACGACTCATGAATGTCTTCCGCGCCATGAATGTGGCAGGCGGTGCCATCGCAAACCTTGACGTGGTGGTGCCCCATCGGACGGTGGCGGAACTGCGCGTAAAAAGTCGCGACCCCGGCGAGCGTGGCGGGCTGGATCGTCGTGAGTTCGCAGACCCGGCGCAACACCGCATCGGGCAGGTAGCGGTAGTGGGCTTGCAGCGCCTGCAGGATGGGAATCGCCTGGTCCTCCTTGCAGCCGAGACGCTCGACGACTTCTTCGACAAAGGCCAGGTCGAGGTCGGGTGCGGGTGGTGGCGCGGGTTGTTGCTTACTTGCCATCCTTGGATCCGATGCAGAACAGGTTCTTTTTACCGCGCAGATAGATGCGGCCCGGGGCATAGGCGGGCGAGGCGCCGGTGCCTTCACCCAGTGCGGCGCGGCCGGTTTCCTTGAAGCCGTCCTTGCCGGCCTCGCCGATGATCATCACCCCGTCTGTTGTTAGAAGGTGGATGCGCCCGTTGACCAAGGTGGGCGAGGCCTGGAATTTGGCCTTGGTTTCAAGTTCCCACAGGTGCCCGCCGGTGAGCGCGTCGAAGGCGTGGAAGGTGCCGAAAACCAGGGTGTAGAGCCGTGGTCCGTCGCACAGCAGGCTGCACATGTCGGGCAGGCCGGAGTCCTCCTGTTTCCACACGATCTTGCTATCAGTCACGGTGCCGGAACCATCGGGCCGGATGCCCGCAATGCAAGTCTGGTCGCAGGCGACATAGACCAGATCGTTGGCATAGACCGGCGAGGTGGCGACGTCACCGCGCATGCATTTCGCCTGCCAGAGATCCTTGCCGGTGGCCGGATCATAGGCAATGACCAGCGGATCGGCGGAAGTGATGATTTGCTCGCGTCCCTGGTGCTGGATGAGGATGGGCGAAACCCATGAGTTCGCAACCGCTCTGGGCGTTGACCACACGGGCTCACCGGTGGTGGCGTCGAGCGCCATGATCCGCGACTTGCCGGCTTTGGCGTCGGCTTGATCGAAAACGACGATCACGCGGTTGCGCCACATGGTTAGAGAAGTGGCGTGGCCATACATGTTTTCCGGTGTTCCCAGGCTGCGGACCCACAGCCGTTTGCCGGCGACGGTGAAACCGGCGATGTCGCCATTGGCGAAGATCGCGAATACCCGGCGGCCGTCGGTGGCGGCGGTGGGTGCCGCAAACCCGGTGTCCTCCATCACTTCCGGTGGTTCGGCGCGCTCGCTTTGGGGTGTGGTCACCGGCTCTTTCCACAGCAGGGCCCCGGTGGTGGCATCAAAACAATACAACTCGCGGCGCTGCGCCGTGGCTCCAGTTAGAAAAACGTGCTTGCCCCAGACGATGGGGGAGTTTTCGCCGGGCAGGCCGATCTCCGATTTCCATAGTACATTCTTGCCTGACGCGCCGTCCCAGGTTTCCGGCAGGTCGGTCAAGGCGGTGATGCCCGAGCCATCGGGGCCGCGGAAATACGGCCAGTTCCCGGCAACTTCCGCGGCACTGGGGAACCAGGCCGGGTCGCTGGCGGAAGAACCCGCCGCGGCGCCGGTGGCGGCGGTCGCGGATACGGCGGACTGGTTTGTCAACTCGCCCTGCCATTGTCTGCCGGTGCCCCAGACGAGGGCCATGGTGAGACCGGCGAGGGCGAGGGTGGTGCCGGTCACGGCCATTGCGGCGTGCGTGGCGGCGTGCCCCGGATCCGCGGGACGCACGGATATGTTAGGGATCGGGACAAGCGGTCGCCGCAGGTGCCGGGCGAGTTGCAAGGCGGCGAGGAAAACGGCCGCGCTGCCTAACAACAACCACCCGCCGCGGCTGGCGAGTTGTTCGCGGCGGAAGTATTCATGGCGGAGCTGCTGGTCGAGTTGGCGGATTTGTTGTTTGAGCGGCTCGTTTTTCGGGTCTTCGCGCAAGGCGGCCTTGAGCGGCAGCAACTCGCGGGCCTCGACGAGGCGCACCTTGCCATTTCCCGGCCCCCGATAAAGCCGGAAGGTGTTGAAGATGAGCAAAGCGCCCAGAATGAGCGCCAACACCCCGGCGATGAGCGCGATGCGCGTGCAGGTCCGCGCCCACAACTGGCGCGCGGCAAGGGGCGGCGCTGGATTGTTAGGTCCGCGGCCGTCGGTGTCAGGGTTTTCAGCCATTGCGACCTCCTTCCGGCGGCAGTTGCACCGGCACACCCCGGCGCACGAGTTCATAAGGACAGGCGGCGAAACACCTGGCGCACGACACGCAGCGGCCGTGGTCGGTGGCGTAATCGGTTGCTCCATCCGGGAAGAAAATGCGGGCGAGTTTCAGCGCGAGGACGAGCCCGAACGCGCCGCCGATCCAGCGCCCGAGGAGGCAAAAGCGCGATTCCAGGACACTCGCCGTGGTGAAAACCGTTAGCCGGTCCAGGGCGTGCTGGCGGAAGGCGGTGAGTTCGTCGGGCGGCGGCGTTGGCACTTCACCGCGTACCTGCTGCAGGACCAGCGCGGCCAGTTTGCCATCAGGATGGAGCGGCAGGGAGGCAATGCCGACCATGCCGCCGAGCCAACCAAAGAGCAGCGCGGCGAGCGGCACGATCAGCGCGAGCAGGACGATCCGCTGGCGCCCGGAGGCGATGCGTTCCTGCCCTTGTTTGACAGGCGGCGGCGGGTGGAGTGCGTCGAACGGACACGAGTTTTCGCACAAGCGGCATTGGGTGCAGATGTCCGGGGTCACCGTCGGCCGCCATTTGGCGCAACGCGCCGCCGCACCTAACAAAGCGCCGTAGGGGCAGAGGTAACGGCAATAAGGCCGCCCGACAAACATTGAGAGTGCCAGCAACCCGGCCCCGGAGATGAGCATGCTGCGCGGCCCGGCCATGCGGAAGATCCCGACGAAGGGGTCAAACTTGCAGATGATGAACAGACTGCCGGTCGCGGCTAACAACACCGCGAGCGCAAGATAGATCCACGGCAGAACGCGCAAAATCTCATCGAGCCAGTCGGGCACTTTGTGCGGTTTGACCAGCACCAGATCCTGGATCGCGCCGTGCGGGCAGACGCCGGCACAAAACCCGCGACCCCAGACCAGCGCGACCACCAGGGGCAGCGTGAAGAACGCGATCACCGCCAAGGGCAACGCGTAACCTGGCTCAGCGATGCCAAGGGCGACGTTTTGGATCGACCCGATCGCACACACGCAACCGCGCCGCCAGAAGCCGAAATAGGCGAGCGAAACAAGCGACAGGATGACGATCCCGCGTCGTGACCGGCTTTTCAGACTGAGCCATGAGGCGACGGCCAAGCCGAGTGTCAATGCGGCGACATCAAGCCATGCGATGCCGCGTGTTGGCGGGTTGGGCACGACGGTTTGAGGCAGCGCGTGGCTGCTGAAGTCGGGTGGCGGAAAGCGTTCGACACCGGGGGCGGAATCCAGGCCGGCTAACAAGATCAGCGCGGTGATGACGACGATCCACGCGCGCCTCATTTGCTGGCCGCCCCCTTTCCGCGCAGCAGATAAGGTTGGGTGGCAGGGACCTGGCGGAACGCCTGCGCCGGGCAGGCGGTCGAGATCGCGCAGATGTTGCAATTCACGCAACGGTCGTGGCTCACCTGCAGGTAGAGCGAGCCGTTGCCGAACATGTTGCATCCTTTCACACACTTGCCGCAACCCACGCAGAGGTCCTTGATGATACTATACTCATAGTAGGGGTCCTCGATGAACTTCCGCTGGATCGCGCCGGTCGGGCAGAGTTGGTTTTCGGCCCCTTCGTCGAGGTTGATCGGTTCCGGTTCAAAGAAGCCGGTGCACAGCTTGCAATAGCCGCACATGCCGAATGAGTGGGTGCATTTCACCGCCGAAATCTCCAGCACGCATTCGGTGGCGCAGCGGCCGCACTGGATGCAGAGGTCCGGGTTGATCTGCCAGCGGGTTTCGGTTTTGCTTTCGCGGCCGGCCAGCAAGCCCGCCGCCGCGCCGAAACCTAACAGTCCAGCCCCGCGCGCGCTGCTTTTGAGCAACTCGCGGCGGCTGAGTTTGGCGGGTGGTTCAGTCATGGTTGGGTTTTTTGGGTTGCATGATGCGCACGGTGCCGCTGATCACGTCGAGGACCAGCACGCGGCCCTGCGGGGCGATGGCGGCATAGATGCCCGAACCCAGGGAATCCGGGGTGCCCGCGTTGGCGGCCTGCAAGTATTCCGGGAAGGCCTCCGGTCCGGCCACCAGGCCGGTGAACTCGCCTTGTGAATCATATAACTTGACCCGCGGCAGGCCTTTTTCGCAGGTCACGAAACTGCCGTTCGGGAAGATGTCGAAGCTCACAGGATTGCAACACCCGCAGAAGCCTTCGACCGCGAACGACCCTTTGCCCCAGGCCACTTCGAGGTCGCCGTCAAGGGTGTAGGCTTCGATTTGGTGTTCACCCGGGTTGCTCACGCGGAGCAGTCCGTCGGGGGCCATGCGAACACAAAAATACGGGCTGGGCACCACGAAGCCGCGGATGTTGCGAGCCAGGTCGCGCCCGCCGATGACCCCGACTTTTTTGCCCGTGGCATCAAGTTTGAGAACCACCCGGTTGCCGGCATCGGCGACGAAGATCGACTCGCCTGCGATGGCGATCGAGGTGGGCAACATGCCGTCTGCAAAATCGTTCCAGATCGTCACCACCGTGCCGCTTGCGTCGAGCACCAGGATTTTTCCGGGCTGGCCGGCGAGGATTTCACCGTTAGGGCGCAGCGCGATCGAATAGACCGGCTGCTCTAGCGGAATGGTCAGGACGGGTTCACCTGCGGGCGAAAATTTCCGGATCCCGCCGGTGCCGCCGACGAAGATCGCGCCGTCGGCAGCCACGGCGAGGTTGCGGGCGCGTTCGAGGCCGGCCGGGAATCGCGCGATTTCCTCGTAGCGCAACAGCGCCGGATCGGAGGTTTGGAAACGGGCGACGTCATAGGTGAATTCCGCCCCAAGGGCGGGCTTGGAACTTGTGCCTGTGGGCTGGTCCGGGGTGGTGAGGCGCCTGACGGCAAACCCGGCCAAGCCACCGAGGCCGGCAAGCCCGCCGCCCCATGCCGCGGCACGCAGGATTGCGCGTCGCCCGGCACCGGGTGGGTGGTCAGGGTCGGGTGGCTGCGGGATAGATGGGACTTCAGGCATGGTAAGAAGTGGGTTTCTCCGCTCCGGTTTTCACGCCCCGGGTGTGTTGGCTTTTCGCATCAAGGGCCTGCGGCAGTCCGCAGCCTGAAAACAAAGGGCAACCGCCGCACGGGCCGGTCCGCAGGCACTTGCCGTGGAGACCGCGCCACCCCAACGCCGAAGCAACACCGCTGAGGGCGAGCAAGCCGCCACAGCGCAGGCAGCCCCGCAGGATGTCCCGCCGATGATTCATGATGGGCATACCATGGACTTCGTTCATTTCTTTCTCAAGTCCAGACAGATCATGCGAGTCAGGTCTCTAACAATCAGCCGGCCGCCGGCCATCGCCATCGGCCCCCAGGCATCGTGGCCGTCGAGCACCTTGGCCTGGGCGAGCAGTTTGAAACCCTCCGGGGATGCTTGCGCCATGGTCAGCCCGCCGCTGTCGTCCAGCACGAAAATCTTGCCGTTTGCGACCATGAACGGGCCGAGGCCGAAGCGGTGGTTCATGCCGCTGGCCCAGCGTAATTTGCCTTGCAAATCGAGGCAGACCAATTCGCCGTTAGGGCGCACCCCGTAGAGGTGGCCGTCGTGGAGGACCGGCGTTTGTTGGGTGGCCCCGAAGGTGTCCGCATCGAGCCGGAAGACCGGCTTGGCCTGCCATTTGCCGGCTTGTTCGCTGATCTCTAACATCATACTGCCGGCTTCATAGCCGCCGGAGAGGAAGATTCGGTTGTCAGGCACCGGCACTGGCGACGACACGGTGGCGATGCTGATTTTCCACTCGGTGGTGTCCCACAGCAGCGAGCCGTCGTCGGCCGCCACGCCGGCCACGCCGCGATGGCCGCAATAGACATAGGTCTTGCGGCCGGCAATCTCCATCGGCGTGATGGAAACGTGGGTCATTTTCCAGTCGCGCGGGTTGGGCGTTTTCCACAGCACCTTGCCGGTGGCAAGATCCACCGCGATCATCAGACTGCTGCCCGCCGGCGCGAGGATCACGCGTTCGCCGTCGATCAACGGGCACTGACCCGCATACCATGCCGGCACTGTGGTGCCGTATTCCCTTACCAGATCGATGCCCCACTGGAATTTGCCGCTCACCGCATCGAGGCAACTGACGTGGCACTTCGGGCCGAGGGCCACCACGTATTTGTCGGTGACGGCCGGCACGGTGCGCGACATCCCGTGGTTGCGTTTGACGGAAAGCGGGTAGGAAAATTTCCAGATCTCCTGACCATCCGCGAGCGAGAGGCAGCGCAGGGAATCGGTCTGGGCTGTGCGGTCGTAGTCCATCAGATAGACCCGGCCCTTGAGCACGGCGGCTCCGGCGTGGCCTTCACCTGCATCCACCGCCCACAGCGGCTTGGGTTCGCCGCTCGCCCAGGTTTCGGCCAAGGGCGTGTCATCGGGGGAAATCGCGTCGCGCATGGGGCCGCGGAAACCGGGCCAGGCACCGGGGAGATCGGCTGCCGTGCCACCGGCAAGCGTGAGGGTGGCTTTTTCGAGTGGCGAAGCACCGCTGGTCTCGCCCGCACCATCGCCCCCAAGGAGCGGGATGCGCAGCGGAACCCAGCCATCTGGCAAACCCGGATACCAGACGTAGGCCAGCAAGATGGCCGCCACGCAGGCCAGCGCCGCAGGCAGGAATTTGGCGATGATGAGGCGGCTCCGCTTCATGCTCGGCAATTGGGAGGGATTGCCGAACCAGCGGGCGGATGGTGTCTGTTCAGGTGGGCCGCAACTTGGTTCATCGGGAAGAAAATAGAGTCTCCCGCCCGACCCGGCAAGCCGCGAGTGCAGGCGTGGGGAGCCCGCCCGGCCCGGCCACACAAAGGGTCACGCAAACGGTCGTTCCGTCATTCAGGTTGGTCGCGCCACGCCACGATTCAGTTGGCCGGAAGCATCCTCTGGCGTCCACTGGATTCAAAAAACGCCCATCCTCGACCGGATGGCGCGCGAGGGCATGAAACTAACCAATTTCTACGCGGGTCCGGTGTGTTCGGCATCCCATACTCTAGCGACATGCGGAAAAAGTCCGCCGCGACAGGCATGAGCGTGGTTCCGCTGCTGCGCGCTGACAAGGTGGAGGAGTTGCTCTCCGACGACGCGCAGTGCCGCATCGTGGAGCGCTACACCGATGAGGCGCTCGGCTTCATCCGCAATTCCAAAGACAAGCCGTTCCTGCTCTATCTGGCGCATACCGCGGTGCACACACCGATCCACCCCGGCGCGGCATTCGCCGGCAAATCACCTAACAGGAACTGCGGCGACTGAGTCGAGGAACTGGATTGGAGCATCGACCACAACAACTCCGTAGTCAACGCCGGAGGCCGTCTCGGGTTCTCGAAAGGCGGCATAACTCTCTTATTTTCAAAGAGAGCCGCTGGTCGGATTCGAACCGACGACCTGCTCATTACGAATGAGCTGCTCTACCCCTGAGCTACAGCGGCGTAAATTTTTGATTTTCAGACACTTGAGGGATTTTTAAGGCCTTCTTTTATCATGGCGTGTCACCGCATCGCATCGAACGGAAGCACTCGCCGAGTGTGCGGAGGGATAAAAGCAAGCGGAGGGGAACCCGTCAAGAGCGGCTTTCACCTGATCAAAGCGCCGGGTGCCGCAGAAATTCCCGACTAGACCGGATTGCGCTCATGATCTATGGTCCCATTGTGAATTTTAACGCGCACGACGATTGCCATGCGGATCCATTGCTGGACCTGTCCGCGGAGCCGCCCCATGCCAAGGGCATGCTTGCCAAGCCGGAGTTGCGAATCGCGCTCACGTATATGCTCTTTGCCAGCCTTTGGATCATCGGCACGGACATGGTGCTTGAATGGTATGTGAGTGCTTTGCCTGAAACGGTTTTTTTGCATATCCTCAAGGGTTTGAGTTTTGTGGTTGCCACAAGCCTGTTGTTGTATTGGGTGTTGCACCGTGCCTTTGACGGTTGGCGGCGATCTGAAAAACACCGGTTGGCGGCGATGCGCACCGCCGGCGAACGCTTCCGCAACCTCTCCACCCGCATCCAAAACCTCCGCGAGGAGGAACGAACCAGGATCTCCCATGAAATTCACGATGAACTCGGCCAATTGCTCACCGGGGTTAAAATACAAATCCGCTTGATCGAAGAGCATCTCACCAACCGTGAGGATCGATCATTGAATCCCGAGATCGAGCATTTGGTGGAAGCTTCCGCAATGATCGATGAAACCATCGCCGCCGTCAGGAGGATCGCCTCGGGATTGCGGCCCTTGGCGCTTGACCACTTGGGACTTGCCGCGGCTTTGGACGAGGAAGCTGAACAGTTTTCCAAACGCACGGGAATCGAGTGTCATCTGACCATGGGTGAAATGCGCTCGCCCATCCCTCCCGAGGTTGAAACCGCCGCCTTCCGGATCTTTCAGGAATCCCTCACCAATGTCGCGCGTCATGCCGAGGCGAGCCGTATCGACGCCAAATGTTCGACGCAGGAAGAGGTCCTGACCCTGACCGTTAGTGATGACGGTGTGGGCCTCGATCCGGCGGGGGACGATGTCCCGGGATCGTTGGGCATGATAGGGATGTTAGAACGGGCGGCGGATGCCGGAGGCAAGGTGGAGTTCAAGGGGGCCTCCAATCAAGGCACCCAGGTGATCCTAACCATTCCGTTGGCCGTGGCTAGCAAGTTCGCCGCATACAACTCATGAGAATTCTCATTGTTGATGATCACGCCATCGTGCGGCGCGGAATGGTTTCGGTTTTGCGCGACCACCTCAAGGATGCGGAGTTCGGAGAAGCCGAAAACTCGCGGCAGGGATTTGTGGCCGTGTTGAAGGAACCGTGGGATCTGGTCATCGTGGACATCAGCATGCCTGGACGCAGCGGTCTGGAGTTGATCCGGGACATCAAGGATGCCAAACCCGGGATTCCCGTGATGGTGGTCAGCGCGCATGCCGAGAAGGATTATGCGATCCGGGCCTTGAAGCTCGGCGCGGCGGGTTACGTCTCGAAACAAGCTGCCTCGGACGTTCTGGTGTCGGCGGTTCATCATGTTCTATCAGGTGGGCGGTATGTGAGCCCCGAGTTGGCGGAACTTCTGGCCGGATCCCTTTCCGGGATTACGGCCGGGGGCTCCCATGAATCCTTGTCCAACCGCGAACTGCAGGTCCTCAAATTGATCGCCTCGGGGAAAATCCTCAAGGAGATCGGGATCGAACTCGCCTTGAGCGAAAAAACCGTGGCCACCTATCGGGCACGCATTGCGGAGAAAATGGGCCTGCCCACCAACGTGGACCTGACCCGATATGCGATGCGGCACGGCCTGGTCGATTGAGCCGCGGTAGGGGCTCCCTGCCGGTTGCCGGATTTGTAGGATGCTTGCCTTAGGGCAGCGTCACTTCCACCAACCCGAATAGCTTGGGGGTGGTTGCCAGGTTACAGGGCTTCTGAATGACCACGCGCTCCCATTCACCGTCGATGGCGGTGACCATAGGTGTTTCGATCATCGGAACGTAGGTCTGCAAGTCGGTGGACGTTTTCGGGGTGTAGATCAGGCCGCTGGTCTTGCGTCGCAGGAATTCGATGATGAACCAGGAACTGGATGCGGCGTGGGTCACCGCGAAAACCGGCAGGCCTGCCGTACCTGCGCCCTTGACCAAAACCTGCGAGTCCGGCCCGGTGGCATTCAGGTTGAAAGCGAATTTCAGCAGGTTCGCCACCCCATCATTGAATGGTGTGGCCGCGGGGTCAGCGTCAGAACCGCTCAAGCCGTTGACTGTGGCCCAAGTGTTGATGAGGACCGCGGGCGATTGAGTCGCAAATGAGATTTCGGATGACAATTCGCTGACCAAACCGGCCCAGTTATAGGCTTGTACCGTGCAATAGTAGGTCACGGAGTGAGTCAGGCCCGGCAGTTCGACCGTGGTCTGATTGCCGACATCCTGGATTTGCGAGTAAGTCCCACTCACCGTGCCGAGGTAGAACTTGTAGCCGGCAATGTCTGTTTCCGGGTTGGCATCCCATGCCACGGTTACGGCGTTTTGGGCCCGGGCGGTCTGGGTGAGCGCCGGAATGGCGAAGGCGACAAGGACGACGAGGACGACGGCGCTCAGGGCATTGCGCTGACTGCGGTGGATCGATTGGCGGAATGTATGGGTGTCCATACCAGAAGTATCCCTCCCGAACTGCGCATGCGATAGTGGGAGCAATACTGATAATGCCGTGCGGCTTTCCAGAAGGATCCCGTAGGGTGATTTCACTACACGCCCCCACATGCTACCACTACCACAGCCTCAGACATCCCGTCGAAACCAAAACGCCCTCAGTACGGCAAGTGGCCGCGGCATCGGCGGAAATGCAAGCGGGATCTTGCAAGAGCGGATCTCATGCCGCATTGCGGCGGTCAGGGCGCGGCCAATTGACCCGCCAACCGGCGCACGGCCTGCGCCACGTCCGGGACGGCGGCGGCCACGGCGGGTGACAATTCCAGGCACATCGGCCGGATCTGCTCTATCGAGATGGTGAACAGATGGAGTGCGGGCATCTGGTCGAGCAGGGCCGCAACGGCGAAGAGGTCTTTCAGGCCAAAATCATGCGCGCCGAGGCCGCGCGGCAGATCTCCGGCATTGCGGGGTTGCAGGCAGCTGATCGTGCCGGCCCGTTGGCCATCGCGCGTGGCATCGATCAGGACCATGGCGCGCACCTCCTCGAATTCTAACAACAAGTTGATGCCGCCAGTACCGCCATCGAGCAGCCTGACGCCCGCCACCGGCGTTGCTTGCTCGAGCCGGCGCAAGACATGCACGCCCACGCCTTCATCGCCCATGAGCAGATTGCCCACCCCGAGCACCAGCACCCGGGCGGGTTGGTTGGAGAAATCTGTTAAAGCGGCTGCGGGTTCGCCCGCCAGCAGGTTGTCGATCAGGCCGCGCGTCGGAATGCTCACTGCGGAGGGTGGATCGCCACGGGGGTGGGTTTGGGCGCCGCGGTCCGGTGCGGGGTGAATTCGGAGATGCCGCTGGCTTGCTCGGCCTCGATCTTTCCGGTTTCCATGAACTTCCAGCCGCCGACCATCGACGACAGCACGCCCTGCCCCTCGACATAGTCATGATAGAAAACGAGATAGATGTGAATCACGGTGAAGACCACAAACAACCAGAGTCCGGAATAGTGGAAGAGCCGCAGGTTTTGTTCGCTGCCAAACAACGGCATGACCCAATCAAACAAGTGCGGGATCCAGAACCCGCTCATCGGCGCATAAAGCGCAAAACCCGAAGCCACCTGAAACACCGTTAGAAATCCCGTGCCCATATAGGTGAAGTAGGCCAGCGAGTTATGCCCGAGCGTGTGCACCGGTTGGTCGCTCGACTGCATGACGTCCACCTTGAGGACGCCCCACACTTGCCGCCACTGCCGCTTGGTGACCGGGAAGAAGTTGCGCCAGTGGGTGTATTTGTTGCCGACTCCCGCCCAATAAAGCCGGAACAAAAAGTTTGCTAGAAAAACGAAGGCGGTGGAGAAATGCACGAAGCGCAGCTTGCCGAACCAGTAGCCGAACGACGCTTCGCGCGCGCTCATGAAGGCGGGCGGATGGGCGATCAGGAAACCCGTGACCCCGAGCACGATGACACAGAGGGCGTTGATCCAGTGGAACCAGCGCACCGGCTGCTCCCACACATAAACGCGCTGGAAGTCGTGTGAATTTCGCATGGCGTTGCGGTTGTTAGGGTTTACATCACTGGAAGGACTGCCGCGAGATTTCCCGGTTGTCCTCATAAAGGTGGACCGCGCAGGCGAGGCACGGGTCAAACGAATGAATCGTGCGGATGATTTCCAACGGTTGTTGCGGATCACTCACCGGCGTGCCGATGAGTGACGCCTCATAGGCGGAGCGCTGGCCCTTGCCGTCGCGCGGCGAGGCGTTCCAGGTGCTCGGGACCACCATTTGATAGTTCGCGATCTTGCCATCCTTGATGACCAGCCAGTGCGCGAGCGCGCCGCGCGGTGCCTCGCTGCACCCGACACCACGGGCCTCGGCCGGCCAGGTCGCCGGTTCCCAGCGTTCCCTGGTGAACGTGCGGGTATCACCCGCCTTGAGGTTGGCGATGAGTTGTTGGAAAAACCCGAGGCCCCAGCGGGCTGCGAGCCGCGTTTCGATGGCGCGCGCCGCGGTGCGTCCCAGCGTGGAAAACAACACCTCAGGCGGCTGGTTCAAAGCGGTGAGGACCTCGGTCACGGCTTCCTTGATCTCGGATTGGCCGGATGCATAACCGACGAGCATGCGGGCGAGTGGTCCGACTTCCATGGCGTGGCCTTTCCAACGCGGCGTTTTGAGCCAACTGTATTTTTGCTCCACGTCGAGATGATCGTACGGGGGTTTCGGGCCGGAATACTTGAGCCGGGTTTCACCCTTCCACGGGTGCCGGCCGGCAGGTCCGCCGGAGTATTCATACCACGAGTGATCGATGAACTCCTGCACGCCGGTGTCATCCCTGGGATCCACCGGAAGAACCTCGTTGAGGTTGCGACCGAGGATGGCACCACGCGGAAACTTGAAGCTTCCGACATCGGCGAATCCGTTAGACGGCAGGTCCCCATAACAAAGGTAGTTTTCCAAACCGCCGCCGATGGCGGCCCAGTCGAGGTAGAACGGCGCCACGGCCAGCACGTCGGGCAGATAGACCTGTTCCACGAATTCGAGGCCGCGCTGCAAGGTCTGGCCGACGAACGCCAGGCGTTCCGCATTGATGGCATTGGCCTCGTCCAGATTGAACGAACACGGCGCACCGCCCACGAGGTAGTTCGGGTGCGGATTCTTGCCCCCGAAAATCGTGTGGATCCTGACGATTTCCTTCTGCCACTCGAGCGCCTCAAGATAGTGCGCGACGGCCATGAGATTCGCCTCGGGTGGCAGTTTGTAGGCCGGGTGGCCCCAGTAACCGTTGGCAAATATCCCTAACTGACCACTCTCGACAAATTTTGTCAGGCGCTTCTGCAAGTCGGCGAAATAACCCGGCGAGCTCTTGGGATACTTCGAGAGCTTTTGTGCCAGTTGCGAGGTGGCGGCGGGGTCGGCCTTGAGTGCGCTCACAACATCCACCCAGTCAAGCGCGTGCAAATGATAGAAATGCACCACGTGGTCGTGGATGTATTGGGTGCAGAACATGATGTTGCGGACCAGTTCGGCAGTGGGTGGGATTTTGATCGCCAGGGCGTCCTCGACCGCCCGGACCGAGGCCAGCGCATGCACGGTGGTGCACACGCCGCACACGCGTTCGGCGAAGGCCCAGGCGTCGCGCGGGTCGCGGCCCTTGAGGATGATTTCAATGCCGCGCACCATCGTGCCGGCACTCCAGGCATCGACAATTTTCCCGTCCTTGATTTCCGCCTCGATGCGCAGGTGGCCTTCGATGCGGGTGACTGGATCCACTACAATTCGCTCGCTCATGGGGTCAGGGGGTTAGGGGTTCTTGTCGGGGTTTTGGTTCTGGCTGGCCTGCTCGGCGGATTCCGCGTTTTCACCGGGTTGTTCGCCGATCGCGTGCCGTTTGCGGTAGTTGGTCATGACGGCGTGCGCGGCGGCACCGGCTGCCGCAGCACCTAACACCGCAAGCCCCACCTTGTCGGCAGTGGCTTCGATGCCGAAGCCCGGGAGGTTGGACAAGCGCTGATAGAACGGGCCGTTGTCCCAGAAATTCGCTTCCGAGCAGCCAATGCACGGATGTCCGGACTGGATGGGGAAACTCACGCCGCCGTTCCAGCGGATCACGCCGCACGAGTTGTAGGTGGTCGGCCCGCGACAACCGACCTTGTACAGGCAGTACCCCTTGCGCGCGTTCTCGTCGTCGAACGACTCGACGAACAAGCCGGCGTCGTAGTTGGGCCGCCGGTAACAGGTATCGTGGACCCGGCGTGAATAAAAGGCCTGCGGACGACCTAACGAATCGAGCTGCGGGATGCGGTCGAAGGTCAACAGATGCACCAACACGCCGGCCATGACCTCCGCGATGGGCGGACATCCCTGCACATTGATGATCGGTTTGCCCGAGATGATTTTATGAATGGGGGTGGCTTGCGTGGGGTTGGGCTTGGCCGCCTGCACGCATCCCGCGCTGGCGCAGTTGCCCCAACAAATGACCGCCTTCGCCCCCGCGGCGCATTCCTCGACAATTTGCCGGGCGGTCTTGCCGCCGATGCAGCAATACACCCCGTCATCCCCCAGCGGCACGGAACCCTCGACGCATAGCACGTATTCGCCCTTGGATTTCAGGAGCGTGTCCTGCAGGCAGGCTTCGGCTTGATGACCCGCGGCGGCCATCAGCGTCTCGGTATAGTCGAGCGACAACTTGTCTAGCAGAATATCGGCGACGATAGGGTGCGACGATCGCAGGAACGACTCGCTGCAACAAGTGCATTCCTGGAAGTGCAGCCACACCACCGGCAGGCGCCGTTTGCTCTCAAGCGCCTGCACCACCTGGGCGACCCCCTCGGGACCCAGACCCATGCAAGCGCCCATCCAGGCACAGAATTTGAGGAAGTCACGGCGAGGGACGCCACGGGCGGTGATTTGTTCATAAACCGTCGTGCCGTCCTGCTTGTCCCGGGTGATTGATTCGGCCATGGTTTGCATAATCGTGGGGCCCCACTGGGGCGGATGAGTGATCAGTGATACCTAAAACCTTTCCTGCTATATGGCATCTTGCAAAACAGGCCGTGCGCCAGCTAACCTTCTTTTATCATTCACCGCGCATGGATTGCTCAATCACCGGCGCGCACTCGCCGCGCCGCATGGCCTGTGCTTTCCAGAGGCATCGAGCACGAATCCTGCGTCACCAAGTCTGCGTCACCACTCCTCGACGGCATGCTGCGAGTGCGCGGCACGGTGCAGGGAGTGGGATTCCGGCCGTTTGTGCTGCGTCTGATCGCCAACGCCCGGAGTCTGGACCGATCCGGCATCGCCCGCGGGGTGGTCGGAAAATTGGCGGATTTGCTCAAGATGGGGTGAACTCGTTACGAGATGCATTCGGAACGAACCCGTTACGGGTCACGAAGTTTTATGTCCCCGAACGTGGCCGGCCATCGTGCGCGGCGTAGTTCGTTCAAGAGAAAAAAACCCCTGAATGCGGAAATCTGGAAAAAAGTGCCTACACTCACCGCCTACACCCCATTGGTGAATCGGCTTTTTACGATTCATAGCGACGTGGTGAAGCGTCGTAGCTTCCACAGCCTGCGCCATTCCTTCGCATCATGGCTGGCCGAGGCTGACGTTCACGCCGACATCCGGCAGAAGCTCACGGGGCATTCGTCCGCAGGTATTCATGCCCGCTACACCCACCACGACGAAGCCCTTGACCGCGCCGTCGGCTCACTGCCCGACCTATGACGATACGCGGGGCAAGCCGGACCCCGTCTTGAAAGCGCCACCACCGCCGAGGCCCGCCGCGAAGCGATGACGCAGCTGCCCGATCTGATGGCCGTCTAACCCCATGCCGAAGTGACCGTCACGCCCATCACGTTTGGTGGCCCGTTGATCCGGCATACGCCCGGGATCGTCCCGTGATGCTACTCGTCTTAATTTTTTGACGCCCAACGATACACCGTGGACATCAGCTTTTGCGTTTGCTCCACGTCAAGGTCCCGCACAACCTCGCGGAACTTCTTTACCGCATTCGCGGCGTGCGCCGACATCTTGTCCTTGCCGAAGTCCTCTGGGTGCGATTCCGCCAACTCGGACCTCTGCTTGAGCCACAGGATGTGCATTTCCTCGTAGAATGCCACAAGGCAGCCCGAAGGGTGGGGCGACAGCGACATAACGCGTAATCGAAATCTTGCCGCCACACAAAACGGCTCTGCTACATTTTATACTAAGGTATAACTATCGTGTTCAAGAAAATCCAACTTAAAATTTATTGTTGTATAAAAAGGATGCCTTTTTTACAACGTCGAATCTTTTCGCAAATGCCCCTTTCCCACCCCAAACCTTTTTTCCCGACCTCGGTTCCGCCAGCGGCTCTTTCATCGGCCTTCACCACAAAAGCAATTTCATAGCAGTAGGTTCGGATATTCTGAACTTTGGGGAAATGGAATGAGACCAGGCAGAGCTTGGCGGGGGGCAACATGCCCGCCCCACGGTGGTTCGGGCATGTTGCCCGGATTCAAGTGGGCTCATTCACGTTCCTTAACCATGCCCCTCGAAGAGCCCGGGAAACGGGTCGCTGCAAGAGAGAGCCGGATCGGCAAAACGGAGCCAGGGGCTTAATTAGTTTGAGGCGGTGTTCAGGTTGGTGAGAATCCACCAACACAACACCATGTCAAAAAAGAGAACAAGAAGGCGTTTTAGCGCCGAAT
>Ga0268284_1000657_pt1 | contig 21625 bp, 19 predicted proteins | sample saktaG_14_FD_190137 | JGI IMG/M metagenome (GOLD analysis project Ga0268284, IMG submission 190137) | Saline water microbial communities from Sakinaw Lake, British Columbia, Canada - sak_2013_06_06_40m | ecosystem: Environmental > Aquatic > Non-marine Saline and Alkaline > Saline ...
ATCTTTATGCCTGAATACCTGCTGGAAACTAAAAATCTTAAAATACATTTTCCGGTTTACGGCGGAATATTCCGCAGGAAAACCGGAAAAGTATATGCCGTTGACGGAGTTTCACTGAAAGTAAAAGCAGGAGAAACGGTCGGTCTTGTCGGTGAGTCGGGATGTGGCAAGACAACTGTCGGGAGGGCTGTATTAAGGCTTTATGAATTAACCGGCGGGGATGTGATATTTGAAGGGAAAAATATCTCCGGTTTGACGGAGAGTGAAATAAGGCCGCTCAGAAGAAATATGCAGATGGTTTTCCAGGATCCTTTCGAGTCTCTTGATGCAAGGCAGACTGTTGGAGATATTCTGGAAGAGCCGTTGATAATTCATGGGATCGGTTCTGCGTCAGAAAGGCGGAAGGAGGTGGAAAATCTTCTGGCACGCGTGGGAATGCCGGAAAGCGCTATCACTCGGTTTCCGCACGAGTTTTCCGGCGGACAGCGCCAGAGAATAGGAATAGCAAGAGCTATAGCCTTAAAGCCCAGACTGATCGTATGTGATGAGCCTGTATCTGCGCTCGATGTTTCAATACAGTCCCAGATACTAAATCTTCTTCTTGATCTTCAGTCTGAGATGAACCTTACATATCTTTTCATTGCCCATGATCTTGCCGTGGTGAAACATATTTCAGATAACATTGCCGTCATGTATCTTGGAAAAATCGTCGAATATACCGATGCGGATACGATATATCAAAAACCGCTTCATCCGTACACCAAAGCTCTTATATCGGCGATTCCGGTTCCTGATCCTTCGGTGCGGAATAAGAAAACCGTCCTGTTCGGAGATGTGCCGTCACCCTTAAACCCGCCTTCCGGATGCCGTTTTCATACCCGGTGCCCTGTCGCTTTTGACAGGTGCAGGACGGATGAACCGGAGTTTTTACCGGCCCCGGGAACTGAAGGCGAAGAGCATCTGGTTGCATGCCATCTAGTAAACAGTGAAAAGTGAAGAGTGAAAAGAAAGGGGCAAAAGTACTTGAATCCTCGACCCCTTGAATCTTGGAACCCTTCCTCAAACCATCAAAAAACCTCTGCAATATATGATGCCGGTAAAACTTGACATGCAAAACGATTCATGAAATATATCAAGTCGTAAAAAGCAAATTCTTATTCCTATTTCTCGTTAGGGGTGTTGCGCTGCAACTGAGAATCCGCATGTCGGATAACCCTTGGAACCTGATCGGGATTATGCCTGCGAAGGGAAACGACTTTTTGAACATACAAAATCGGGTGCAGTATGTTGACCGTTTCTCTTTTATGGGGGCGGTTTTTTTATTTTGAAAACAAACAATAAGTAAGGAGACAACCTATGGCACTTGATGAAATCATCATCACCAGGGCGATTATCGACCGGTATCATGAAAAACTGATCGACAACCTTGTAACAGACGTGGCTATTGTGGGCGGGGGCCCGTCCGGTCTGGTGGCGGGATACTTTCTTGCCAAAGCGGGAAAAAAAGTGGTGTTGTTCGAACGAAAACTAAGCATCGGCGGCGGCATGTGGGGCGGGGGCATGATGTTCAACGAAATCGTCGTTCAAAAAGATGCTCTTCACATCCTCGATGCGTTCGGCATCCGTTATAAAGAATATCGGGAAAATTATTATACCGCCGACGCCATTGAAGCCATCACGACATTGACTGCCAAATCCATTCAGGCGGGTATGACCATTTTCAACTGTGTGTCCGTGGAAGACGTGATGATGCGGCCCGAAGGTATTGTCGGACTGGTCATCAACTGGTCGCCTGTTGAAATGGCTGGACTGCATATTGATCCGTTGACCGTTCGATCGAAATTTATTGTAGACGCCACCGGCCATGCCACTGAGGTGGTGAAAGTGGTGGTTCGCAAAGTGCCGGGCGAGCTGATGACCCCCAGCGGTAAAATCGAAGGGGAACGGTCCATGTGGGCCGACCAGGCGGAACAGTTGACCCTCGAAAACACCCGGGAAGTGTTTCCCGGTCTCTATGTGGCGGGTATGGCGGCTAACGCCACCGTCGGTGGGCCACGCATGGGGCCGATTTTCGGCGGTATGCTCCTGTCCGGCGAACGGGTGGCCAGGGAATTGGCCGGGCGGCTGGGATAAGGATGAATAAAATCCAGGAGGCAGAATAGAAAAAGACCGATTACCAAATCATTCTGACTCCTGACTTCTAAGAATTTGAAAGAATCTCAAACAAGGCAATACTAATGACACAGCTTGAAGATGCAGTTAAAGGCAGGATAACGGAAGCCATGAATCAGGTGGCGGACTATGAAAAGCTTTCACCGGAAGTCATCCGGCAGCGGGTGGCCGATGGCTCTGTCGTGATTCCTAAAAATCTTCACCATGCATTTTCAGCCAGAGGGGTGGGACAGGGCCTGACAACCAAGATCAACGCCAATATCGGCACATCTCCCAGTCACTTTAATATGGAGGAGGAGCTGGGCAAGCTGGATGTGGCGGTAGCCGCAGGCGCGGATGCGGTCATGGATTTGTCCACAGGCGGGGATCTGGATCTGATTTTAAAATCCATTATTACCCATTCGCCGGTCATGATCGGCACCGTGCCGATTTACAAGACCATCAGCCGGGTATTTGCGGAAAATCGCTCCTGCCCGGATGTCACGGAAGATGAGATCTTTGAAGAAATCGAACGTCAGGCCGAGACCGGGGTGGATTTTATCACCGTGCATTGCGGCATCACGCGGCAGTCGTTAAAGGCCCTGCGGCTCAGCAACCGGCTTATGGGCATTGTTTCCAGGGGCGGAAGTCTCATGGCCGAATGGATCATGAAAAATGATGCGGAAAACCCGCTGTATGTACGGTATGATCAACTCCTGGAAATATGCAGGGCTCATGATGTGACCTTGTCTTTGGGAGACGGGTTGCGGCCGGGAACCATTTTTGACGCTGAAGACGGAGCCCAGATCACGGAGATGATCATTCTGGGCCAGTTGGCGCAACAGGCTAGGGCTGCTGGGGTTCAGGTAATGATTGAAGGTCCCGGCCATGTGCCTCTGAGCCGGATCGCAGGGGACATAAAAATGCAAAAAAAAATCTGCGCCGGCGCACCTTATTATGTGCTGGGCCCGCTGCCCACAGATATCGCCGCGGGCTACGACCATATCACCGCAGCCATCGGCGGGGCCATTGCCGCGGCAAATGGTGCGGATTTTCTGTGTTATGTCACGCCTGCCGAACATCTGGCCCTGCCCACCATCGATGATGTGCGGGAAGGGGTGATCGCGTCTAAAATCGCCGCCCATATCGGGGATCTGGAAAAAGGAATCCAATCCGCTTGGGATCGGGATCGAAAAATGTCCGAAGCCCGGAACCGGTTTGACTGGAAAACCATGTTCGAGGTGTGCATCGATCCCGTAAAGGCCAGAAAGGTTCGCAACTGCAGCGAAGATCGGGACCGGGATGTGTGCACCATGTGCGGCGACTTGTGCGCGCTCAAAACCAGCGCCCGGGCGTTTGGGGAAAAAAATGAATAATGGAAAAAAATAAAGGTTGTATTTGGATAAATTGACTATCTATACGCTTGAAATTATAGCCGAAACAAGCTACAATGTACTTGTAATGTTTGACAGGTGGAGTAAGGATGAACCGAAGCTTTTGCCGGCCCCGGGAACTGAAGGGGAAAATCATCTTGTGGCATGTCATCTTGTGAATAGTTAATAGTTAATAGTGAAGAGTGAAAAGTGAAAAGTGAAAAGTGAGAGAAAAAGGCGCAAAGTGAATAGAATTCAAGGAGTCAAGGATTCAAATGATATGAAATGAAGCACTTGACATACAAGAAATATCATATAATAAGGCAAAACCTAAAAAACAAATTCTTATTTTAAATGACGAAGGAGATTAACACATGAACTATAACCCATCCAAGATCGATCCAATGGAATTCAGAGACATCAATCCCGGCGATCGGCTTCTCATGGGGCCGGGGCCGAGCGACGTTCCTGCCCGGGTGCTGCAAGCCATGGCTGCCCCCTGCATCGGCCACCTGGATCCCTATTTCCTGGTGACAATGAACGAAACCCAGCAGTTGCTTCGCCATCTTTTCCAGACTCAAAACGCACTGACCATCCCGGTTTCGGCCACGGGCAGCGCAGGCATGGAAGCCTGCTTTGTCAATCTGGTGGAGTGCGGGGACGAGGTCGTGGTAGCCGTCAACGGGGTGTTCGGCACCCGCATGTGTGACATTGTCACCCGTATCGGCGGCAAACTGATCAGGGTGGACTGCGAGTGGGGGAGGGCTGTTGACCCTCAGGCTGTGGCAAAGGCGGTGAAAGGGTGCAAACCCAAGGTTGTTGCCGTGGTGCACGCTGAAACGTCCACCGGCGCGTGCACGCCCCTGGATGATATATCCGGGATCGCCCACGAAGCCGGAGCTCTTTTTCTGGTTGACTGTGTCACATCTCTGGGCGGAATGAATGTCCCCATAGACGAGATGAAGATCGACGCGGCTTACAGCGGCACACAGAAGTGCATCTCCTGTCCGCCGGGGCTTTCTCCTGTGAGCTTCAGCGCCGCGGCAATTCAGGCTCTGGAGAAGCGCAAACATCCGGTAGTGAGCTGGTATCTCGATTTCAGTATGGTGCGCGATTACTGGGGCAGCGAGCGTAAATACCATCACACTGCGCCGATCAATATGATCTACGCTATTCGCGAGGCGCTGCGCATCATCGCCGAGGAGGGTCTGGATGCGCGGTTTGTAAGGCACCGACTGAATCACCGGGCTCTGGTAGCGGGCCTTGAGACCATGGGGCTTTTAATGCTTGTGCCCGAGATAGAGCGGCTCCCGATGCTAAACGCCGTCCGTATCCCGGAGGGTGTCAACGACATCAAGGTGCGCAAGGCGCTCATGAATGACTTTGCCATAGAGATCGGCGGCGGATTGGGCCAGTTTGCAGGCAAGGTGTGGCGTGTCGGCCTCATGGGCCACTCCTGCCGCCGCAAAAACGTCTTCCTGTTCCTTTCCGCGCTTGAGGCTGTGCTGAAAGCGGAGGGGTTCAAAGCCAAACCGGGCGCCATTGATGCTGCAACGGCGGTCTATGCGGCTTAATAAAATATTTTAGACAGGATTAACAGGATATACAGGATTTTGCCTGCCCACCTGAGGCAGGACAGGCAATAATTCGTCGCCTGTGGCGAGAAAGCAATCAGTTGAAGAAAGAGGACTTAACACGTAAAGTATTCGTTTGAGCTTACCAGTGTCCGCGAAGCGGCCTTATTATCATGTTAATCCTGTAAATCCTGTCAAAATAGATCTATATGAGTTCGGCGGTCTGAAGGATCTCTTTGATTTTAATTTTTTCTTCTTCCTTTAAAGGCAGAAGGGGTGAGCGCACATGGCCGCCCTTATACCCCAACAAATCCGAGGCATACTTCAACCCGGCAATGCCATAGGTGGCTGTTACAGCGTTATTGACCGGAAATATCCTGAAGTAAAGCTTCCTCGCAGCTTCATGATCGCCCTTGTCAAAGGCAGCCTGTATCGCGCTGCATTCATTGGGCGCGCAATTGGCCACGGCGAAAATGCCGGCCTTTACCCCCAGAGTCAGGGCCGGATACCAGGCTGAAAGCGTACCGGTCATCAGGTTAAAACCCCTGTCGATTACAGCGGAAAACGCGGTCAGCTGCGGAACATTGCCGGTGCTGTCTTTCATGCCTAAAATGTTGGGGTGTTTGCTTAAAACCCGGACGGTATTTACCGTAACATTGATATGCGTAAAAGCGGTCACGTTGTATATCATCACAGGAATCCTGGTGTGGTCGGCAACTTCGGTAAAGAATCCGATCTGGGCCTCTTCATTCATTTTGGAATGATAGTAGGACGGCGTCAGGATCAGGGCGGCATCCACTCCAAAATCCGCGGCCCTGTTTGTCAGTGCAATGGTCTCCCGGGCTGATTCCATGCCGGTTCCCGCCAGTATCATGCGGCCTTTTCCGGCATGTTTGACAGTCAGTTTGATCAGCCTGATTTTTTCGGCTTCATTCAAATAAACGGTTTCGCTGTTTGATCCCAGAACCAGGTATCCTGCCAGCTTGTTTTTATTCCAGCTTTCCATATTCCGGATGTGCTTGTCATAGTCAACATCACCGTTTGCTTTAAAAGGGGTAAGCATGGGAGGGATAACCCCCTTAATCTGTCTTTTCGCCATTGGAAATTCCTTCTTGAGTATTAAAATATCGTTTCATTCAGTCCATCTCGTATCAGTCCAACAATTTATATACGTAATATTAGTATCTGGTTTCGGAAAGATCTGAACTTCGGATTGCTTGTTAATTAGTCCAATGTTTATATAAAATCAAATAAGTTCTATTGAAGGCCGTGCAGATGTTCGGCACATAATTCCTTTTAAATACCATCTCCAAAAACCGATTGCATGTCTTTATCCGTAAAACAGCGTTCGGAATTGTCCGGATTCATTGCGTCCTCTTCCAGAATCCGACGATCATAAGCCGGGCTCAGCACGTGGTTGTAATATTCATGTTGTATCAGGAGATTCATGATTTCGCTCGTACCTGTCCATATCATACCGAGCCGGGTGTCCCTTAGCGCCCTCTCAATGGGGTATACATCAGTATATCCAATACCCCCCATAACCTGCATGGCATTGTTGACGACATCCCATGCTATTTCAGTGGTGAACCGCTTGGCTTCGCTGACGATACGGCGGACATTGGGATAATTTTCATCCACAGCCTTAGCCGCCATAAAGCAAATACTCCGCGCCGCATCAAGCTGTGTTATGGAATCGGCAATTTTAAAACTGATAGCCTGATATTTTGCTAGCTCTTTACCAAAAGCCCTTCTTTTATTTGAATAGCGAACAGCCAGGTCCAAAGCTCCCCAAACTCCCAGGCATCCTGCCGCAGAAGTTAGACGTTCGGGAATCATCATCTGGTTAAAACAGAGGGCTCCCCCATGGAGTTCACCTAAAAGATTCTCCTTTGGTACTTTCACATCTCTAAAGACCAGTCTCCCTGTACCGCCTCCCCGGCATCCCAACAGGCCGTAAAGATAATCTGTCTCCACGCCAGGTCCTTTTTCCACGATCAGCAGGCTGAGGCGGCTGTATTTATGGGCTTTGGGATCAAAGTTGGTTTTGCAATATACAACGAAAAAGTCAGCGCCATCAGCGCCGACAACAAATCGTTTCATGCCGTTTAAAATGAAATGATCCCCCTTAAGCTCCGCCCTTGTCATGGCTCCAAAGAAATCGGAGCCGCCTCTGGGTTCTGTGAGCGCTTCTGCCGCCACCAGCTTGCCTTCAATATAAGGCTTAAGATATTTTTCTTTCTGCTCCTCGGTTCCAAACACATTCAATGCTTCTCCAACAATAGACGGCATGACAAATGCGCAGCCTAAGGCCATACCCAGGCAGCCGATCTCTTCCGTAGCCGCAACTTCGGCCACCCAGCTCATTTCACGTCCTCCATATTTTTTCGGGAACCGGATGCCCCTTAAGCCCTTATCCGCCAACTTTTCCACAAAATCTCTTGGATATGTAATTTCGTTACGGTCCATTTTCCTTAAAAAATCACTCGTGATTTCCTCGCGGACAAATCGGCGCACTTCTTTTTTAAGTTCCCGTTCTTTCGGGGTAAGCATAAAATCGTACATTCTGCCTCCTTACTATATATGATTTCCAACACCAGCATCACCCGCCAGCCCCAGAGTGAGGAACGAACGGCGGGGTTGGTCGGGTGAATGCATTTGTTGTGTGCTATTAACTGCTTTTATCTGAATATTCTTCCCATTTAAAATTTGGATTATTTTCATCTCCCGAACGATAGATATTCATTAGCGCAATCAATGAACTATCATTGCAATCGTCATTAAAGTCTTTTCCAATCTTCCGAAACAAAAACGTAACTTCGGGATATGAGGCAAATCGAACAGAAATATTTTTTGGAGGAACAACAGAATCAGGTGTAAACCCTTCAGGTAGTTGCGTCCATTCGCTTTTGGAAGTATTTAACGCTATCCATTTACCGGCAATCTTTACGATTACGAATTGATGTCCATTTATTGTCATTTCTTTGTCTCGTTCAGCCAATGCCTGATTGTAATTATCTGACTTGCCGCTAATCGCGTAACGGATATCTTCGGGATTAGTCACCAAACGAAGCGCTTTTACCACCGCAATAAATGATCTAGCATAATGTGAACAACCAAAAGCCGCTTTTGTTTTGATAATGTCATCTGCTGATGGGGCAAAAAAGACATCTGCCGGATTCAAGCGCATAAATTTGGAACGCCAAGTTTTTAGAATTTGTTTTTGTGCAGATGAAAGATTAAATGTGTATAGAAATCCGAGTTTTAGTGTTTCCAATTTATCGTAAATAATAAACTTACTCGGTTCTATGGAGTTTGTTCGAACACCAAGTTCCGAATCTGTTATAATTTTTGACACTTTCAATAATTGGGATAATTTGTCCTTCTTACTATATGAATCAAGAATAGGTTTTACTACATTGAACGCATACTCTTTGACTATTGGCGTTACTTCAATAAGAGATCCAGCATCTTTGGAATACGCTGGTGAGAAAATTAAACAAAAAAGAGAAATCAAAATTAACGTAACTGATTGACTTATCGGGTTTTTGATCATACTCGATTGCTCTATCTAAAAATATTATGGAGTATTTTTGCCACACAACAATTAATATACGTAATATGTAATATCCGGTTCCGGAAAGACCTGAACTTTGGATTGCCTGATTTGTTCTCCAATATTTATATAAAATCAAAGAGGTTATATTAAAGGCTTGCGTAAAATGTGTTTATTATCGGAAAAAGCGTACAACGTATAGTTTTGAATGATTTGCAGCAGCAGAAGCATAAAAACGGCAAGACAAACCAATTGGAAGAAGAACCTTATTTTACCGGTTTAGCCGGAGGATTAACATCCTGCTGATTCTGGCTTTGTGCCGCTGCCAGCTGCTCGGCCTCAAGGACTGCCATTCTTGCCCTGATCGAATCAATTTTCTGTTGCAGATGCCCCGATTCCAGTTCGTCCGGGCCGAGAGTGTTTGCCCTGTTTAAATATTCGAGAGCGGTTTTGAGTTCAGGTATAGTGTCTTTGCTCACGGCTATATCGGCCTTGTAAAGAAGCACCATCCTGTCGATCTTGTTTAAGCGGGCGTGAGCTGCTTCCTGCTGGTCAGAGGTGATTGAATAGGAGAGAGATTTGTTCAGATAAGTTCTCATACCTTCAAAATCAGGGAGGCCCGGAACGTCAAGGATCGCATCGGCCTTGTCAATATAGTATTTTGCTATGAAGGGGAAAACCTCCTCACGGGAGTATATCTTTTGTATGGGATTCGGTGGTTGCGCTCCAGGCATTGTGATAAAGAGTTCCTTGCCAAGAGGGGAGAATCTTCCTTTCCATACAATAACCGCCCCATCTTTGTATTTTATAAAGTAGTTGTCCTTGTTCGAGTGGCTGGTCAGAATGGTTATTACAATTAATATGGCAAGGACGATAATTGAAATGTATTTTGCCGTCTTTCCCATAAATATGATCCTTTCAGATGAACCGAAACAGCGGGCGCATTTCCCGCTGATTGCGGCGGTGTTAGCGAGCGAATTGAAAACAGACACAATTGTATTTACATTGGTTGAGAATTATTCTTGTATTATATATAAAGGATATGCTCTGTTTTGTAAACAATTATTGACGGCTTCGTAAAAAGTCATTCTGTCCGCCGTGGCGGACTTGCTGCGGGGAGCTTCACTTCTCGCTGCGCGGTACGGCGGGGCCGATTCAAAAGGGTGAATCATTCTCAGGCGGATTACTTTGCCGTCTGAATTATGACCTTTAACGAAGCCATCAACTTTTAAAGAAAGAAAAAAATATGAATAGCGACGATCTTAAAGCTAAAAAAGAGATACTTATTTCGATCCTGAAAAACTACAAATCCCTTGTCGTTGCTTTTTCAGGCGGAGCAGACAGCACTTTTCTGCTTGCAGTGGCACATGATCTTTTAGGCGAAAAGGTTACAGCCATTACGGTAACATCACCGGTTCATCCGGCAAGAGAAAAAGAATTCGCCGGAAAATTTGCACGGAATCATGGTATAAAACATATCATAATTCAATCAGATGAGATGAATCTGCCTGAATTTACTGCAAATAGCAGGGACCGGTGTTATGTGTGCAAAAAAAATCTTTTCCCGAAGATGGTCAGAACTGCTTCTGAAATGGGAATAACCAAACTTGCTCATGGCGCAAATACGGATGATCTCAAGGATTTCCGTCCCGGCTTTTCAGCCGCCTCAGAGCTGGGAATAGCTTCTCCGATGATAGAGGCCGGACTTTCAAAGCAGGATATACGCGATCTTTCAAAAAAGATGCTGCTTGAAACATGGGATAAACCGGCTATGGCATGTCTTGCAACAAGGATACCCTATGGCACTGCTATTACAATTGAAAGCTTGAAAATGATTGAAGAGGCTGAAAACGTATTGATTGATCTTGGTTTCAGCGCCTGCCGGGTCAGGCATCATGGTGATCTTGCAAGAATTGAACTTGCAAAGGAAGATTTTGACAGGATGATGAATGAGAAAACAAGGAAGTCGGTGATTGAAAAGGTGAAAAAAGCCGGATATTTGTATGTCTCAATGGATCTTGAAGGTTATATCCAGGGAAGCATGAACAGATGAGCATCTCTGAAAGAATTCAAACGGCCGATGAAAATGATAATTTTGTTGCTCTCATCCAGGCAGCCATTGAAAACTTTATGATGTGCAGGACAATACTTGCGATTGTTCAGCTAGATAGTTTTAACAGGGCATCGCTTCTTGCGACATACATATATTCACTCCGTCTGCGAGATGCGCCATATGAGCTGATAGAAGCATTAAATTACCTCAGGGATGATGCAATAGCGGCAAGAACAAAAGAGGTTCTGTTTAATGAGAGCACGGTGAGGGATTGAAGCTCGCCGCCGCAAACAGCGGAAAACGCGTTCGTTGTTTCGGTTCAATCAGATATGCTTGAGATGCAAAAAAGTCTTGACAATCAACAGGTCATTCCGGTAGCTTCCAGCCAGAATAATGAAAGGACGAGATTTAAGGCAAATGGTTATTATCGAGTATTTTGAATTTCAGGATTTTTACTGGTGCTGGCGACGGAAAGACAGCAGAGAGGGGTTTGCCGAGAATTTCGTTATTTAATAATTGACCGGTATTTCATAATAAATAAGGATCGTGGGCAGACCTAAAAAAGCCTGCGGTCCTTTTTTTATTTTTTAGTGGAACGAAAAGAAAGAGCCGAAGGGTGAAGAACGAATATCGTACATCGAACTTCGGAGTACGAAGTACGATGTCCGGATAAGGAACCAGAACCCATAAACTCCGCTGCGGCGAAATTTTGGCAACCAAAGACTATCATAAATTGTACAAAAGAGGTATTATCCAAGGTCATATAAGGAGGATATCAGTATGCTTGTGGTAATGAACAAAAAAGCGACTCAGGAAGAGATTAATGCTGTTGTGGCCTCCATTGAGGCGAGAGGATATACCGCACGGCCGATCCCAGGGGGTGACAGGGTTTCAATAGGCATATTAAACAACAAGGGGCCTGTTGACGCTTCTGTTGTGCTGGGACTTCCAGGGGTAAAGGAGGCCATCCCTGTTACAAAACCGTATAAGCTTGTGAGCCGGGAAGTTCACCCTGAAGCGACGATTGTTCACGTCGGAAATGTGCCGATCGGAAACGGCTACCTTGCGATAATTGCCGGCCCCTGCGCGATCGAAAGCAGAAACCAGGCTCTTACCATAGCAGGACATGTCAAAAGCGCCGGAGCGCATATCTTCAGGGGAGGAGCATTCAAGCCGAGAACTTCACCCTATTCTTTCCAGGGGCTTGGGGAGGAAGGGTTGAAAATACTGGCCGAAGTACGCGAAACAACGGGCTTGCCGGTTGTGACCGAAGTCATGGATTATGAACATTTTGATATGGTCGAAGAATATGCCGACATGGTGCAGATAGGAACCCGTAACATGCAGAATTTCAGCCTTCTCCGGCGTGCAGGAAAATCATCAAAGCCTATTCTTCTTAAGCGGGGAATGGCGGCAACGATAGAAGAATTTCTGATGGCCGCAGAATATATTCTTGAAGGCGGAAACCCGAATGTGGTTTTATGCGAAAGGGGTGTCAGGACCTTTTCACATCACAGCCGCAACACCCTCGACCTCTCGGCAATTCCGGTCGTAAGAAAAGAGAGCCATCTTCCGATAATAGTTGATCCGAGCCATGCTGCAGGACGCAGAGACCAGGTTATACCTCTAAGCCGCGCCGCAGTGGCTGCAGAAGCCCACGGCCTTATGGTTGAAGTCCATCACGCTCCCGAAGAGGCCATGAGCGACGGTGCCCAGTCGCTTTATCCGCACCAGTTTGAAATACTATGCAAACAGGTCAGGGCTATATACGATATCTTTAATATGAAACAGGCATAAGGCCTGAAGCGTAAGGCGTGAGGCGAGAGGCGTGAGTTGGATCACCGAACCATAAACCAGAAACTTGAAGCCAAAGACCAAAGAATATAATGATTAAGACCATAAAGATAAAAGGTGGCATGGGTGATTCCGTGGTGATGGTCGGGGAAAGCCTTATAAATCTCGGAAATCATATTCCTGTCGAAAAGACTGTAATAATAACGGATAAAAATGTTTGGGCTCATCATGGAAAAGACTTTCCTCCATGCAGGGTTATAAAAATTGAACCTGGTGAAAAGGCAAAGAGCCTTGATACGGTCAGTGATATATATAAAATGCTCCTTGAATTTGAGACTGGCAGATCGTCTTTTATTGCCGGGATAGGGGGCGGGGTTGTCTGTGATATCGCCGGGTTCGCGGCTTCCACTTTTTTAAGGGGTATCCGGTTTGGTTTTGTCTCTTCCACTCTCCTTTCTCAGGTTGATGCAAGTGTCGGCGGAAAAAACGGTGTAAATCTTGACGGATACAAAAATATTGTCGGTATTTTCAGTCAGCCTGAATTTGTAATATGCGATTTAAACCTTCTTTCGACCCTTTCCCAAAGAGAACTGCTTAACGGGTTTGCTGAAATAATAAAACATGCCGCGATATATGATGCCACACTGTTTAGTTTTCTTGAAGAAAATTACAAAAAGGCGCTCGCACTTGAAAAAAATACTATTGAAAAACTTGTGTACGATTCCGTGAAAATCAAAGCGGCTGTCGTTTCGCGGGACGAGAAAGAAAAAGGTGAGCGGAGAAAACTTAATTTCGGACATACATTCGGCCACGCTTTTGAAAAAGTTAAGGGCATCCTGCACGGTGAGGCGATCGCCGCAGGCATGGTGGCTGCCTGTAAAATTTCAGTCAATAAAGGATATTTAAAGGGCGAAGAACTTGAAAGGATAAAGAGGCTTATCAAACAATACGGACTTCCTGTTGAACTGCCTTGTGACAGGGCGGAAGTTTTTGACGCGATAAAGAAGGACAAAAAAAGGGATGATGCTTCCTTGCATTTTGTTCTCTTATCCGGAATCGGATCTGCTGTTGTAGAGGAAATCCCGATCAGCGAACTTGAGAAAGATTAACAGCGAGAAGGCGTAAGGCGAGAGACGTGAGCATAATATCAAATTTCGAGGTACGATGCCCGATGTCCGGATTATAAACCGGAGACAAGAAACCATAAACCAGAGACCAGAAACCGAATATTTATTTCGGGCACTCATCCCCTTTGAATTTTACTTCGATAATCACTTTATCCTTGTTTACTTCAAAATAGCCCGCACATTCTGACTTCTGCATTTGCTGTTCAACCGTCCACCCGCCGCCTGATGCCGTTGTTCCGTACGAATATGCTCCTGTTTTCGTGTTGTACATATCAACCTCTTTGCGTTCAGGCTGCCTGAAAACCGAGACAGGATACAATTTCCTGACATTTTTAATGACAACATAAACCGTATTGCCGTTCGGAGCTGTAAAAGACTGGTCCGGATAACCATGCTTATCAATGAGCTTGTTTATGCTGACTCCGATCCATTTGCCCCGTACATCGTCAATTGTTTGTCCGGCAAAAACAGTACCTGTTACTGCAAATATAAAAAGGATAACCAAAATGACTTTTGAGCATAAAAACAAATTTTCGCTTTTTCCGTATTTCATGACTTCCTCACTTTAAATATTCGATTCCCGGTTATTATAATTGTAATCCTGTAATCTAATCCAGCGCTGAAAAAATAACCGCAGCATTCAAATGCCTTGACCGGCATAAGGAGCCGTAACATCAGTTTTCATAAACTGAGACTGATTTATACTTAAAAGAGCTTTTTATTGCAATATAAAAACTTTTTACGAAGCATTCTATATTATAAAATACTCCATTTCAGCTTAAAGCCTTTTCCTGTAACTATTGATTCCTCCACAACCGGAACATCCCCGCTTTCGGGGAGATGAATCTTCATGGGACAGGAATCAATTATATCTTTCCTGATATCTATGCCGGGCATGACCTCTATAAGCTCCATGCCTCTTTGGGTAAGTTTAAAGACCCCGACATTTGTCACATAAAGGACCGTTTTATTTTTCTTAAGCGCCTGTTCTCCGCTCATCGTAATTTCACTTACCCTGCTTATGAATTTGTGCTTACCGGGTTTTTGAATTACAAGCTTTCCGTTATTGATCGTCATTTTGGCCCCCGCCATCCAGCTTCCTACGAAAATAATTGTCTCTGCCGCAGCGCAAAAATCCGGGAACCCTCCCGGTCCGACATAATGGATGGCTCCTTTTCCGCGCTTTGACACATTTATATTTCCACAGCTGTCCGCTTCAAGTATTCCAAGGATGGTTGCATCGAGATGCTCGTAGCACAGATGAAAGGTTTGAGCCGAAGAGATTATCTCCTTCGGATTAATTCCTGCCCCGAAGAAAATACCGGGTCCGGGAAGTCCGCCAATAACTCCTGTTTCGGATATAAAGGTTACATCATCAAAGAGACCGCCTTCGTAAATAAGGCGTGAGACCTCCTCGGGCAGTCCTACACCCACAACGATGTTGGAACATTTTTTAACATACCTGGTGAATATAGAGCCGCCGAGCCGGGCCAGCGCATTTTCAACCTGGCCGCGCTTTGGTGTAATGCCGAGAACCTGGTTGATGAATTTCAGTTTTTCAATGGCATCTTTTTTATCGACATTAGCGCCTTCTGTGAACATCTTCCAGTATTTAAGCTGCGGGATTGAGGCTGCCTGTTCATTAAAGGGGTGAACTGCTATGGCATCAACCTTATCGGCGGAAAGGAAAATCTCATTTTCATTTTTTTCTATTATTTCAGCTACACTTACCAGTACCTTGCCTTTATTCGCTTTTGCCGCAAGCGCGGACTCGTAGCTTTCCGTAAACATGCAGCAGTTCCGGATATAGATATTTCCCTCTATGTCTGCCGCGGGAGCGATGAAGTAGGCAATATCTATTTTGGGAAGCCGGTACCGTAATTTATTGCCTGAAACTTCAGTCAGGCTTTTCCCTGTTCTGGGTATTACAAGAGTCCCTTTTCCTATCCGCGGATCAAGAAAGGTGCCGACACCTGTTTCTGTCTCTATTTCAAATACACCCCGGCTCTGTGCTTCTACAAGAAAGCTTTCTATTCCCTGAGGAAAGGTATGGAGCTCAACCTGGCCCAGATCGGCCAGCCTAAGCATCGCTTTTGCCGTTTCAAGATGACCCGCGATATAGCGGGTGACGCATCCCTTATGTTTGGCAATCTCTTCGACAGTTCCCGGTACTTTTCCGCGCCCGCCCTGAGCCCCTATATTAATATGAGTAAGATTCCTTGGATGCCCTGTTTCGCGGAAAGCCCTTTCTGTTGCCCAGAACCAGACAGAACAGCGTGTATTTCCGCCAAGTCCGGAAGAGAACACCGTCGCGCCATCAGGTATAAGTTTTATCGCTTCCATGGCGCTCATGAATTTAGGATTCTTCATTCCTTTAATCCTGTAATCAAGGTTTTTCCTGTTCCAGGTAAATCGCCATCTTAAAATGTGGGCAAGAATATTGGCTTTTGTTAAAATATCCACGATACCTCCTTTTCCAATTTGTCCGTTATTTCTTATTTTGTAGGAACAGCAATATCCATACCATTAAAAGATTGCGAGATACTATATACAACAAACTGAAATATAATTATATATTCTATTTAATAAAATGAATTGTTCTTTTTGATTATCTAAATATGTCGATATTCTTTTCATACTGTAAAAGAAAACCACAACCCGCCTGTCATCCATTTCCGACGGGAGAGAGAGGAAGATAAAGCAGGGTTTTTATATTTGAAATGAAATAAAAAACAGGCTAAATAGCCTGCATGAGTCTGAAAGAATGCTTAGGTACGGGAAAGGAGATAAGGATGAGCCTGAAAGAACGGTGTGGAGAAAAAATCCATGTAAGAAGCGTGGAAGTCTCAACCTATGAGTGTGAAGGAGAGGGAATAATTATTGTGGGTGTCTTAAAAGATGAAAGATTAAAACCTTATTATCTTCTTTCGGGAGAGGCGCATCCTCCGGGAACGATTCATCACATGGTTATCCGTATGCTTGTGGGAGACCGGCTTATGATAAAAAAAATCGAGGTTGAGATGCCCCACACTCCGCATGTGGATTGCCTTGAAACTGTAACCAGTCTCAGGGAAATAGAAGGGCTTAATATTGCTCCCGGCTTTTCGGCTAAGGTAAAGAAAATAACAGGCGGAATAAAGGGCTGCACCCATCTGACTACTCTTCTGCTGGTAATGGCTCCGGCTGCTGTGCAGGGTTACTGGTCAAATATTGCGAGAAAGCCCTTTAATGATAAATTATCCCGTGAATCAATGGAAAAATATCTGATTGATACATGTTATACATGGAGAAGGGACGGGCCTATTATGAAGCAACTTGAAAATACAAATGCGTCTGATGAGGTCGGTACCTTATCAGACGCCGATAAACCAACCGCAAACTAAGCATGATCATAGTGTAATATCAATATATTATATTCACCATTCGACATGCTCAGGATGACAATCGGGACTTTTCATGAAACCATCGAAAGAAACCGTGGTTTTGACTTTTCACCAGGTCGTCATTATTATATAAAAAAAGCTTGTTCAAGAAGCGGTTTTTTTATAAAATCAATCGCAACAGTTTGATAAAAAGTACACAGCAAACGTTTATGGGTAATAATATAAGCCCTGAAATTGATGAGAGCACCCTTTCCGATGTCAGGGAAGAGATCAAAGAGCCTTCCATGTACAGGGTGCTGATTCACAATGATGACTATACCACCATGGATTTTGTCGTCGAAGTGCTTATGACGGTATTCCAGAAATCGATGGAGGAAGCGATCCTTATTATGTTAAATGTTCACAGGCAGGGGACAGGAATGTGCGGTTTGTATACTCTGGAGGTGGCGGAGACAAAAATGAATTCCGTACATGCCCTTTCCCGTGAAAAAGGTTTTCCGTTGAGATGTTCCATTGAGAAGGAGTAGGACAAATGATTAGTAAGGAACTGAGTGCAACACTCGGCCTTGCCGTTAAGGAGGCAAAAAGAAGGCGCCATGAATATGTAGGCACCGAGCATCTTCTTTTTGCGATTATGCACGACACTGCAGGTGTTGAGATAATAGAACACTGCGGCGGAGATGTGAAAAACCTGTTTAATGCTCTCGAAAATTTTTTCAAGATGAGGGTTGAGACGGCTCCGGATGGCGTCAAATATGTTTTACAGCAGACGACCGGATTTCAGAGAGTGATACAGAGAGCATTCAACCATGCCCGTTCCGCTGAAAAACAGGAAGTTGAGGTCGGGGATATCCTCGCGTCCATTTTTGAGGAGAAGGATTCCTATGCGGAATATTTTCTTACGCTGGAAGGAGTTACCCGTCTCGATGTCCTGAACTATATATCTCACGATATTCAGAAAAACGGTTTAAATGAAGGAACAGGAGGTTTTGTTAAAACCGAAAAGGCGGATAAGAAAAAGAAATCCGAATTTCTCGAATCATTTACAATGGATCTTGTTCAAATGGCTGCGGATGGGAAACTTGATCCTCTCATCGGCCGCAATCTCGAGATAGAGAGAACCCTTCAGGTGCTTTGCAGGAGAAGAAAGAATAACCCTGTTTTTGTGGGTGATCCCGGGGTAGGGAAAACCGCGCTTGCCGAAGGTCTTGCACAGAAAATATTTAAGGGGGATGTACCCGACGCACTCAAAGATGTACGTATCTATTCCCTTGATCTTGGATCGGTTCTTGCCGGGACAAAATTCAGGGGCGATTTTGAGCAGCGCATGAAAGGGGTTATTACGGAGCTTCAGGGAAAGAAAAACTCCGTTCTGTTCATAGACGAAATACACACAATTGTCGGGGCGGGAGCGACCAGCAGCGGCTCCATGGACGCATCAAATATTTTAAAGCCCGCGCTTGCAACTGGCGAACTGCGCTGCATAGGGTCAACGACTTATGAGGAATATAAAAACTATTTTACAAAAGACAGGGCATTGTCACGCCGTTTCGAAAAGATAGAAGTTCCGGAGCCGACAGTTTTAGAAACCATCCGGATCTTAAAAGGCCTCAAAATCCATTATGAAGAGCATCACGGTATAGAATATACTGATGCAGCGCTTAAAGCGGCGGCGGAGCTTTCGGCAAAGCATATCAACGACAGATATCTCCCCGATAAGGCCATCGATGTAATAGATGAGGCCGGGGCTTTTGTTAAATTTTCCGGCTCAATGCACAGAAAAAAGATACATCCTGCCGACATCGAAAAGATAGTGGCGAAAATGGCAAGGATACCCGAAAACAGCGTATCAGCTTCAGACAGGTCGAAGCTTGAGAATCTCGGGGAGAGGTTGAATGGCGTTGTCTTCGGCCAGGACGGCGCGATCAAATCTCTTGTGACCTCTATTAAGCGTTCAAGGGCAGGGCTCGGGATTCCGTGCCGTCCCATAGGATCGTTCCTCTTTACGGGTCCTACCGGCGTCGGGAAGACGGAAGTGGCAAGGCAGATCGCAGCCATCATGGGAATTGAGTTCATGCGGTTTGACATGAGCGAATATATGGAAAAGCATGCCGTTGCCCGCCTGATAGGTGCTCCCCCCGGCTATATAGGTTTTGACCAGGGCGGTCTTCTGACAGACGGCGTGCGCAAACACCCGCACTGCGTTCTGCTGTTTGACGAAATAGAAAAGGCCCATCCGGATCTTTTCAATATCCTTCTCCAGGTTCTTGATCACGCGACTTTGACGGATAACAATGGTAAAAAAGCGGATTTCAGGAATGTGATAATAATCATGACATCGAATGCAGGAGCGCGTGAAATGAGCGCCCAGACAATCGGTTTCGGTGAGGTCAGGTATGACCCGGAAAGCAAGGGAAAGAAGGCGGTTGAAAATCTTTTCAGTCCCGAATTCAGAAACCGGCTCGATGACATAATCAATTTCAAACCTCTTACTCCGGAAATAATGGAGATGGTGGTCGATAAATTCATGACCGAGCTTAAAGAGCAGCTTGCGGCAAAGAAGGTCTCCATCTCATACTCCGGCGCTTTAAGAACCTGGCTTGCAAATAAGGGACATGATCCGAGATACGGAGCAAGACCCCTTTCAAGGGTGCTTCAGACCGAAATCAAGGACATTCTTTCGGACGAGATACTGTTCGGCAAGCTTCAGAAAGGCGGCAGAGTAAGCCTGGATCTTGAAGATAATAAGCCGACATTTGCTTTTGTTCCGGCATCTTCTTTTCGTCATTCCCGCGAAAGCAGAATTCCGGAAACTGTCGGCAATTAACCGGAAACCATATTATCAATGCCGGTATATCGCCTGACCGATGAAATAATTTTTCCTCCCCCTCAGCTTGCAGACAAAACCGGCCTTCTGGCAGTCGGAGGCGATCTTTGCGAAGAGAGACTCCTTCTTGCATACAGCCTTGGCATATTCCCCTGGTATTCGGAAGATGAACCCATCCTCTGGTGGTCGCCCGACCCCCGCCTGGTATTATATCCCGATGAAATCAAAGTTTCAAAGAGCCTGGAAAAAGTCATTAAGAAAGGCCTATTTGATGTAACTTTTGATGCTGCTTTCGGGCAGGTCATTAAATTGTGTGCCCTTGCCGGGAGAAGAAAAAACGAAGGAACATGGATTGTCCCTGATATGTTTGAGTCATATTGCAGGCTTCATGAATCTGGTTATGCCCATTCGGTTGAAGCATGGAAAGACGGAATTCTTGCCGGCGGTCTTTACGGCGTTTCGCTTGGAAGATGCTTTTTCGGAGAGTCGATGTTTACCCTTGAGAGCAATGCTTCAAAGGTCGCCTTTGCCTGCCTCGTTAAATATCTTAAGGAAAACTCCTTTGATCTTATCGACTGCCAGGTTTCAACAGGTCATCTAAAACGCTTCGGGGCAAGAGAAATTCCAAGGAGCCTTTTTTTGAAGCAATTAAAAAAATCCCTTGTCTTACCGACACTGAAAAGGCAATGGGGCCGTCAGACTTGACAAAAAGGATAGTTCGGGATAAGTCGGTAACAAATAATCTGCTGATATGACTGTTTAATAATGGAGGAGGCTGGGATGGAAAAAGACTGTATTTTTTGTAAGATTGTAAATGGAGAGATTCCGAGCACATTCCTTTATAGGAATGACGACCTCGTAGTTTTCAGAGATATCAAGCCCCACGCGCCGGTACATATTCTGATTGTTCCGGCAAGGCATATCAGAAGTGTAAACGATCTGACCGGAGAAGATGCAAAAATTGTATCGGATATGATAATGGCTGGAAAGATGATGGCAGAAAAAGAGGGTATTTCAATATCCGGCTATAAACTCCTTTTCAATGTTGAAAAAGGAGGCGGTCAGGTCATATTCCATCTTCACATGCATCTTATCGGCGGATGGAAGAAGTAGGGAAAGATTAAGTTTTTAGACAGGATTAACAGGATGGACAGGATGTTGCCTGCCCGCCCTGAGGCGGGTCAGGCAATAAATCATCGCCTGCGGCGAGGAGGGCAATCCGGTGGACAAAAAAGACGTAACCCACAAAGTGATTGGTTGCGCTTACCAGGTATATAACAACTTGGGATTTGGATTTTTGGAAAGCGTCTATCGCAAAGCGATGGTCATCGAAATTGAAGCCTCCGGACTGCGAGTACAGCCGGAAAGTCCTTTAAAGGTCCACTTCAGAGATCAAGTCGTTGGCGATTTCTTTGCAGATCTGCTGGTTGAAGATGAACTGATTGTCGAACTAAAGTCCGTGGAACGGCTTGTAAAGGTTCACGAGGCACAGTTGGTAAACTACTTGGTGGCAACTGGAATTGAAGTTGGCCTGCTGATCAATTTTGGTTCAACAAGTGTTGATGTCAAACGCAAGTATCGTACACCGAAAGAAAAGCAGTAATTGCCGATCGGTCTGGTCTGGACTACACCGGCGTCTTACCCTCCGCGAAGCGGATGCGTGTTTCAGACCGCTCTTCCGGAGCGGGCTGATGCAGTTGATCCGTCAAATCCTGTAAATCCTGTCAGATAAGTTTTTTTGTCACAGCTGTATCCTGGTCGCTTTTTTAAGCCTGCTTACATATTCT
>Ga0268284_1000658_pt1 | contig 21601 bp, 16 predicted proteins | sample saktaG_14_FD_190137 | JGI IMG/M metagenome (GOLD analysis project Ga0268284, IMG submission 190137) | Saline water microbial communities from Sakinaw Lake, British Columbia, Canada - sak_2013_06_06_40m | ecosystem: Environmental > Aquatic > Non-marine Saline and Alkaline > Saline ...
ATTTACTAGAATCTCCAAATTTATATATTGGAGGTGTAGTTTTTCTCGTGATTTCAACTAAATCTAAACCACGTTCCTGGGCCATTCTAGAGGCTTCATCATAAGAAAAAATTCCGATTTGTTTCCCTTTTTCGTCAATAAGACGGATTTCTTTTAATATCAAGTTTTTAAAAATTAGTAAAAATTAAGATGTGGAGAAGGTGGGAGTTGAACCCACGTCTAAAAAGAATTTTTTAAATAATTCTACGAGCATAGTTTATTCTTTAAATCTCTTAAGAAAAGGAAGAATAAACAGACTTTTCTTAAAATTTTCCGAAAATGATTTGATTGATACTAGTCGGAAAAGCTAGGAATCAATCTATCCCGATATTTGTATCCTTTAGGGCTATCGAGAATCATCCTAAAGAATTTCCCTTAAAAGGGAATGGCTTAGCCTAAACTTTTAAGCGTAGGCGTAAGCAGGAGTTTGATTAGCATTTATTAAATGCCGCCTTGATTTTTATTGAGGATACAAGGCATCCTCAGCTCGCTTATTTAAAAACTCTCTTTTTATCGAATCCCGTCATCCCCATTATTAAATTTCTCCTCTCTTGGCTCTGTCTATATTTCTCTTAACATCTCTTTTTTTTATCGTTTCTCTCTTATCAAATTTCTTTTTCCCTTTAACTAGCCCTAATTCTATTTTAACTAATCCGTGCTTAGTATACATTCTTAATGGTATTAAAGTCAAGTTTTTTTGTTTTATCTTTCCTAATAGATATTCAATTTCTTTCTTATGAAGAAGGAGTTTTTTGGTTCTTTCAGGATCATAAGTAGAACTGATATTTTTAGGTTGAAATGGTGAAATAGAGCAATTAAGAAGAGAGACCTTATTATTCCTAATAATAGCAAAACTGCTCACTAAACTGGCTTTTCCTGTTTTAGCGGCTTTTGTTTCTATTCCAGATAGCACAATTCCTGCTTCGAATCTTTCTAGAATTTCGTAATTAAAGTATGCTTTTTTGTTTGTAGCTAAAGTTTTCATATTTTTATTATATCATATAAATTTTGATTTTTTATCTATTTTGCGATAAAGTAAAGGTATATGGAAAAAGTTTTAGAATTTATTCAAAAAGAAAAAGAAATCTTGAAATTTTGGGAGAAGAATAAAATTTTTGAGAAATCAATAGAACAAAGGCCAAAAGAGAAATCTTATGTTTTTTTTGATGGTCCTCCTTTTGCGACAGGCTCTCCTCATTATGGTCATGTTCTTGCTTCTTTAATAAAAGATGTCGTTCCTCGTTACTGGACAATGAAAGGTTTTCGTGTAGAGCGACGTTGGGGTTGGGATTGTCATGGTTTACCAGTTGAGAATTTGGTTGAACAGGGATTAGGTTTAAAAAACAAAAAGGATGTTGAGAAGATTGGCATAGAAAAATTTAATGAAGCTTGTAGAAATAGCGTTTTGCGTTACGTTGATGAATGGAAAAAAGTTATTCCAAGGATTGGCCGTTGGGTTAATATGGATAATGCGTACAAGACTATGGATTTTGATTATATGGAATCCATTTGGTGGGCATTTAAACAGTTGTGGAATAAAGAACTAGTTTATAAAGATTATAAAAGTATGCATATCTGTCCTCGTTGTGGGACGACCCTTTCTAATTTTGAAGTCACTCAAGGGTATAAGGATGTTGAAGATTTAAGTGTAACAGTTAAATTTAAACTGAAAGAAAAAAAAGATACCTTTATTTTAGCTTGGACAACTACTCCTTGGACTTTACCTGGGAACGTAGCTTTAGCAATAGGAAAAGATATTAATTATGTAAAGATACAAATTAAAAATGAATTTTATCTTTTGGCAAAAGACAGACTAGAGGTTATTAAAGATGAATATAAGATAATTGAGGAAATAAAAGGTAAAGGTTTGATTGGATTAGAGTATGAACCTCTATTTGATTATTTTTCAAAGAGGGATGATTTAAAATATAAAGAAAATGGGTGGAGAATATATGATGCTGATTTTGTTTCTATAGAAGAAGGAACCGGTATTGTACATATTGCTCCAGCTTTTGGCGAAGATGATCTGAATCTTGGACAATTAAAAAAACTTCCTTTTGTTCAGCATGTCGATGAATCTGGTTGTTTTATTAATGAAGTTACAAAATGGGCTGGAGAAGAGGTGAAACCAAAAAATAATATTTCTAAAATAGATAGTGAAATTATTATATCGTTAGAACAGAAAAATAGATTATTTTCTAAGGAAAAAATTATTCATAGTTATCCTTTTTGCTGGAGATGTGATACACCACTCTTGAATTACGCTACATCTTCATGGTTTGTAAAGGTCACTTCTATTAAGGATAAAATTATAAAAAATAATGAAAAAATAAATTGGGTTCCGGAACATATTAAACATGGGCGTTTTGGGAAATGGCTGGAAGATATTAGAGATTGGTCAATTTCGCGCTCTCGTTATTGGGGAACTCCATTACCAATTTGGGAATGTACTTCAACAAAAGACGATAATGTAGGTTCTTGCCATAACATTAAGGTTGTTGGGTCTGTAGAAGAATTGGAAGAGTTAAGCAATAAAAAAATAAAAGATCTTCATAGGCCCTATATCGATGAGATTAATTTTAAATGCGAAAAATGTGGTGGTTTGATGAAAAGAATTCCAGAAGTTTTTGATTGTTGGTTTGAGTCTGGTTTAATGCCATATGCTCAGGCTCATTATCCTTTTGAAAATAAGAAATCATTTGAAAAGAATTTTCCAGCTCAATTTGTAGCTGAAGGAATAGACCAAACAAGAGGATGGTTTTACACTTTAATGGTTCTATCTACAGCATTATTTGATAAACCAGCATTTCTCAATAATATTGTTAATGGAATTATTTTAACTGAAGATGGCCAGAAAATGAGCAAACGTTTGAAAAATTATCCTGAGCCAATGAAGATTATTGATAAATATGGTGCAGATGCAATGCGTTTTTATCTTTTAAACAGTCCAGCTATTAAAGCTGATGATTTGCGTTTTTCTGAAACTGGAGTGAATGAAACATTGAAAAAAGTTTTAATGATTCTTTGGAATGTTTATACATTCTATAAATTGTATGCAGAAGAAGAAAAAGAGGAGTTAGATATTAATTCAGTTGATAATATTTTAGATGAATGGATCTTATCTAAATTGAATTCTTTAAATAAAGAGGTTACCGAAGGAATGAATAAATATGATTTGTTAAAAGCAACAAGGCCTATAGAAAAATTTATTAGCGATCTCTCTACTTGGTATTTAAGAAGATCTCGTGAAAGGTTTAAATCTAATGAAAAAAGAAAAGAAGCTTCTCAAGCTTTAAAGTATGTTTTATTTAATCTGAGTCAAATATTAGCTCCATTCATACCATTTTTTAGTGAGCAGATTTATCAAAATTTAAAAAATGAAAAAGATTTAGAATCAGTACATCTTTGTAATTATCCCGAGTTTAATGAAAAATTAATTGATAAAAAATTAGAACAAGAAATGGAAGAAATTCGGGAAATTGCTTCAATGGTTTTAGCAGAAAGAGCTCAAGTAGGTATAAAAGTAAGACAACCATTAAATGAATTAAAAATTCGGGATTGTAAATTAAAGGGCAAAGAAGAATTGCTTGGTATTTTGAAGGATGAAATAAATATTAAAGAGATTGTTTTTAATGATAAACTAGAAAAAGAAATAGAAATTGATACTGAAATTACAAAAGAATTAAAAGAAGAAGGCATGATGCGGGATTGTTTTAGACAAATTCAGATTATTCGTCAAAAATCGGGGTTATTCTCTTCTGATGAAATAGTAATTTGTTTTCAAGGGGAAGATTCAATTATAGAATTATTGAAAAAGAATGAAGAACAGATGAAAGAAGGCTTGCGGATAAAAGAAATTATTTGGGATAAAATAGAAGATTTTGATTTAAAGGGGGATATAGTTCTAGATAACAAGCAGATAAATATTAGTTTTAAAAAATAAATTCTTGCTCTCTATGGTTCTTTGTGCTATTATCTTTCTACTATAACGCTATTATTGTCATAGGTTTAGAATAATAATTTAACAATTAATAATTTATAATCATGGGTGTTCCTGCTCGTCATCATACTCGTTCTAGGACTAATAAACGTCGATCTCATATGGCTCTTAAGCCGCTTAATTTTATTAAATGCTCTCATTGCAAAGAAATGATTATGCCTCATCAAGTTTGTCCGCATTGTGGCTATTATAAAGAGAAGGAAGTTATTGATGTATTAAAAGGACTTTCTAAAAAAGAAAAGAAATTAAAACAAAAAGAAATAGAGAAAGAAGATTAATATTTAAACTTTTAACTTTTTCATATGGGATCTCGACATCTTTCCCGTTCTATTGTTTTACAAACACTTTATGAATGGGATTTCTTAAAACAAAAGAAAGATGCAAAGGAAATATTCCAGAGAAATTTAAGATTGTTTGGAGAAGGATTACCTAATAAAGAATATTCAGAACATCTTTTAGGTGGTATATTAAATCAATCAGATCAATTAGATAAGCTAATTATTTCTGGAGCTCCTGAATGGCCATTAGGTCAAATTAATATTATTGATAGAAATATTTTAAGGATCGGAATATTTGAATTATTATTTAGTGATTCTAAAGAAGTTCCTCCAAAAGTTGCCATTAATGAATGTGTGGAATTAGCTAAAACTTTTGGTGGTGATTCTTCTCGTCGATTTGTTAATGGAGTATTAGGAACAGTTTATCGTGAAATGGAAGGAGTTATTGATAAAAAAGAAAAGGATGATACAAATTGATTTTAATAAAATTGAGAAAATTTTAGGACTAGAATTTAATAATATAGATTTATTAAAACGGGCGTTAACTCACCGGTCTTTTTTAAATGAGAATAAAGAATGGGGAGAGGTTGGGCATAATGAAAGATTAGAATTTTTGGGGGATTCAATCTTGGGATTAATTGTTGCCGAATATTTATTTAAGGAATATTCAGAACTTAGAGAAGGAGATCTGACAGCTTTAAGAGCAGCGCTAATAAATAGTGACTCTCTATTGGAAGTAGCAGATAAATTAAATTTTAAAAAATATCTTTTAGTCTCTAAGGGAGAAAAAAATGAGTTGGAAAAAAGTCATCCGTATTTTTTAGCAAATGCTGTAGAAGCAATTGTAGGGGCTATTTATTTAGATAGAGGATTTGATGATGCTAGAAAGTTTGTTGCAAAACACATTTTATTCAAAGCTGAAAATATTTTTAAAACAGAAGCCTATTTAGATCCAAAAAGTGTATTTCAAGAAAAAAGTCAGGAAAATTTGAGCATTACTCCAATTTATAAAACTTTAAAAAGTTGGGGTCCAGATCATTTAAAACAGTTTCGAGTTGGCGTATATTTTAAAAAAAAGCTTATTGCTGAAGGAGAGGGATATTCTAAGCAGGAAGCAGAAGTGAGTGCTGCGGAGGAAGCTCTTTCTAAGAAAGGATGGAAATAATATTTTATGTTTTTAAAGCACATTATTTTAAAAAATTTTAAATCTTTTTCAGGGAAAACAGTTTTAGATTTTCCCTGTCTTTTTACTGCTATAGTTGGGCCAAATGGTTCTGGGAAATCTAATATTGTGGATGCTATCCGTTGGGCTTTTGGGGAACAAAGCTTTAAGAATTTACGCGCAGAAAAAGGTAGGGATTTAATTTTTTCTGGAAAAAACAAAAATTCTTCTGCTGGTTTTGCTGAAGTAGAATTGGTATTTGATAATAGTAAAAAGATTTTTCCTTTAGAAGTTTCAGAATTAAGTATTTTAAGAAGGATTGATAAAGAAGATAATAATAGTTATTTTTTAAATCGTCAGTCTTGTCGACTAAAGGATGTTGTTGAAATATCAGCTGCAGCTAAATTGGGGCTAAAAGGGCTTTCAATCATTAACCAAGGATCTGTTGGGGATATTCTAAAAGTTTCTGCCCAGGAAAGAAGAATAATGCTAGAGGAAAATTTAGGATTAAAAAATTTAGAGATTAAAAAAGAAAATGCGAAGAGAAAATTAGAAAATACTTTGGTTAATTTAGATAAAGCTCAAGCCCTTCAGCAGGAAATACTTCCTCACCTGCGTTCTCTTAAAAGGCAAGTTAATCGTTGGGAAAAAAGAGAAAAAACTAAAGAAGAATTATCCGGGATAGAAAAAGAATATTTTATTAATATTTATCACCAGATATTACAAGAAGATACACATTCTCATATTGATGTTAATAAAATTAAAAAAGATATTGAAAATTTAGAGAGCGGAATCAAAGATAAAGAGAGGGAAATGGGTTTATCAAATGATAAAGTTGATGAAAGTTTGGAAGTTAAAATCGGGGATATTACTCAGCAAATTATTAATCTTCAAGATCAAAAATCAATTCAGTTAAGGTCTTTGGGCAGAAAAGAAGTTAGCAGTGAATTAAATATTACAAGTGAAGTTCTTGAAAAAGAGGTTTTTTCTATTAAAGAAAAATTACAGTCTTTGTTAAACTTTCCTAATTTAGACAAAGTTAAAGAAGAGATAAAAAAGATAGTTCAGAATATAAACACCTTGTTTAACTCTAAGAACGAAGAAAAAGGGGAAGGTGTGAAAGAGATTCAAAAAGGATTAGAAAGGATTGAAGAAGAATTAAAACAGAAGAATGAAAAATTAAATGATTTACAAGGTCAATTGAATGAAAGAAGCTTAGGTTTTAAAAATAGATTCCAGGAGATAGAATTAAAAAGAGAAGAAAAAGAAAAATTATATAGAGAGTTGCAAAGAGAAGAAATTCTTAATGAAAAATTCCGTTTACGCCTAGAAGATTTTAAAAGACGTTTGCAAGAAACTGAATTTCAATTTTCAGAAATTGAAAAATTTTACCAAAATGAAAAAGATACGCAGTTAGTTTCACCAGAAGAGTTTTCTGTTTTAGAAAATAAAATCTGGCGTATAAAAAGAGAACTCGCAGAAATGGGTTCAGAAGACGAAAATACAATAAGTGAATATAATGATGTTTCTAGTCGTTATGATTTTTTCACTCAACAAATTGAAGATTTAAATAAAGGGGTGGAAGATCTTAATGTTCTAATAAAAAAACTAAATGATCAAATTGAGGAAAGATTTAGCCAAGCAATTAATGGGATAAATGAAGAATTCAATAATTATTTTCAACTTATATTCAGAGGGGGCTCAGCTAAGTTAGTTCAGACAAAGCAAGAAATTAATGAGAATATTATTTGGGGAATAGATATTAAAATTAATATTCCAAAAACTCAATTAAAGGGTATTGATATGCTTTCTGGCGGAGAGAAAACTTTAATCGCTGTTTCTCTTCTTTTTGCTTTGGTTAATCAGTCGCATTCTCCATTAATAGTAGTAGATGAAATTGATGCTGCATTGGATGAAGAAAATAGTAGACGTTTTTCTGAAATCTTAAAAGCACTTACCAAAAATACTCAGTTTATTATCATTACTCATAACAGAATGACAATGAATGCCGTTCAAATAATTTATGGAGTAACTTTATCTGCAAATGATAGCTCTCAACTTCTTTCATTAAAATTAGAAGAAGCAGAAGCCTTAGCAGAAGAATAGTTATTTACTTGACTTTCTTTTTTAAGTATTTTAAAATAGAGATTATCCAGTGGCTAAGATAGTGGTCGATAGCTACTTCAGTTATTAAATTAAGAAAATATTAATTCTGAAATCATGGCAGAAACACACGTAGACCAACAATTGCTCGAATTCATAATTAAAAGCATTGCAAGCAATCCTGATGCAGTGAAAGTAGAGCGAAAAGTAGATGAAATGGGCGTGCTCCTTACTTTAAAGGTAGATTCTATGGATATGGCTCAAGTTATAGGCCGCGAAGGTTCAATGGCTAAAGCATTAAGGACTATTCTAAAAGTAGTTGGAGCAAAAAATAAGGCTCGAGTTAACCTCAAGATTGACGAACCTGAAGGTTCTACAAGAGTTAGCCGAGAAGCTAATACTTCATCAAGAGAAGCAGATAAAGCTGCAGATGATATTGTTGAGGACTTAAAACTCTAAAATTACGCTTAGGCGTTGTTGAAAAAAAACAAAAATCGCGGTATTATATAATACTGCGGTTTTTTAATTATTAATCGTTCATTATTTTATGCGCTTTGATATTCTTACAATTTTTCCTGAAATTTTTGATTCTTATTTTAATATTTCTATATTAAAAAAAGCTCAGAAGAAGAAGCTTATAAAAATATATACACATAATTTGCGGAAATGGACACTTGATCGCCATCAAACAGTTGATGATTGTCCTTATGGCGGAGGCATGGGAATGATTTTTAAGGTAGAACCTATCTTTAAGGCTGTAAAAGATTTAAAGAAGAAAAAAATTAAAAAATGTCGTGTTATTCTTTTTTCTCCTAAAGGAGATAAATTAACTCAAAAAAAGGCTAAATATTTATCTAAATATGATCAATTAATTCTTATTTGTCCACGTTATGAAGGCGTAGATGAAAGAGTTGCTCAATACATAGCTGATGAAGAAATATCCATTGGTGAATATGTCTTAACAGGTGGAGAATTACCAGCAATGGTTTTAGTTGATGCTGTAAGTCGTTTTATCCCAGGGGTTATAAAAAAAGAATCTTTATCAGAAGAATCTTTTAATGTTGAAGGTAAAGGGGAATATCCGCAATATACTAGACCAGAAGTCTTCTATCCAAATAAAAAAAGTAAAAAAATAACATGGCAAGTTCCTGAAATTTTGCTTTCAGGAAATCATAAAAAGATTAGTGAATGGAAAAATAAGCATTTAAAAAAAATATGATTTTTCTTTCTTTTTCTACCATTGGAAAACAAAAATATCGTATTCAAGCGGAAAAAAGTGAAGAATTGCTTAAAACACTTGACAAATTTTTAAAAAAGAATAGAATAAAGATTACGAGTATTAAAAGTTGGCACATAGATTTTTTTCAAGAAAAAAGTATTACTTCACAAAGAATATCACAATCTATTTTATGCGCCCTAAAATTTTATAACCTACCATAATTAGGAATTTTTTTTGTTATTAGATGCTTAACCAACCCACAATAAAATCTTTCTCCCGGCATTTTCGGGGAATTTTAGAGCCCCCAAAATTAACCCAATTCCAAACTGATTCTTTTCAGTGGTTTTTAGAAAAAGGAATGGGAGAAGTTTTTAAAGAGCTATTACCTATAAAAGATTATACAGGAAAAGATTTAGAATTAGCATTTGAAGATTATTATTTAGAACCACCAAAAATATCAGAGAATAAAGCCAAAGAAAAAGGGTTGAATTATGAATCTACTATTCGAGCAAAATTACGTTTAGTTAATAAAAAAACAGGCGTTGAGAGAGAACAAGAAGTATATTTTGGCGAAGTCCCTGTCATGACTCCTCGGGGGACTTTTATTATTAATGGTGTAGAAAAAGTTGTTATATCTCAAATCAATCGTTCTCCAGGAGTATATTTTTCTTCTGCGAATTTTAGAGGCAGAAGATTATTTGGAGCAAAACTTATCCCTTATCATGGGGCCTGGTTAGAATTTGAAACTGATAGCGATGGTGTTATTAGTGTAAAAATAGATAGAAAAAGAAAAGTGCCAATAAGTGCGTTACTTAGAATTTTTGGTTTGAAGACAAACGAAGATATTAAAAAAGCTTTTAAAACAGAGGAGGAGAAATCTCCTATTAAATATATTGAAAATACATTAAAGAAAGATTTGTCCACTAATCAAGAAGAGGGATATGTTGAAATTTATCATCATTTACGACCTGGAGAATTAGCTACTTTTGATAATGCCTATGATTTAATTAATAATATGTTTTTCCGATCTGATAGATATGATTTAGCTAAAGTTGGAAGATATAAAATTAATCAAAGGCTTGAGCTTGATACATCTATTGATGAAAGGAGTTTAACATTGAATGATATTGTAATGATTGTTAAAGAAATTATTCGATTAAATGACGATCCAGAATCTGTTGATGATGATATTGATCATTTAGGTAATAGAAGAGTAAAAGCTGTTGGAGAAATTTTGGCAGAGAGATTTAGAGTTGGATTAATGCGTATGCGTAGAACAATTCAAGATAGAATGGCGACTTTAGATCCCGAGACATTAACAGCTGCGCAATTAATAAATCCTAGACAGTTAGTAGCTGTGCTTAGGGAATTTTTTAATGTTTCTCAGCTTTGTCAGTTTATGGAACAAATGAATATGCTTTCTGAGCTAGAACATAAAAGAAAAATTACTTGTATGGGTCCTGGAGGTTTGGTAAGAGAAAGAGCAGGATTGGAAGTTAGAGATATTCATACTAGCCATTATGGACGTTTGTGTCCTATTCAGACCCCTGAAGGACAGAACATTGGTTTGGTTCTTTCTTTATCTCTTTATGCTCGATTAAATGAATTTGGTTTTGTTGAAACCCCTTACATTAAAGTTAAAAATTCTAAACTTACCAATGAGATAGTTTGGTTTAATGCTTTTGATGAATTAAAGTATAAAATAGCTCATGGTACTGTTGATGTTGATGAAAAGGGAAAAATAAAAGAAGAATTAGTAGGGGCAAGAGTAAATGGAGAGCCAACATTAATTCATAATACCGAAGTTGAATTAATTGATGTTTCTTGTCAGCAAATTATTTCTGTTGCTGTTAGTTTAATACCATTCTTAGAGCATGATGAATCTAACAGAGCTTTAATGGGGGCAAATATGCAAAGGCAAGCAGTACCTTGTTTAAGACCAAAAGCTCCATTAGTTGGTACTGGCATGGAAAGAAAAATTGCTTTTGAATCAGGGCAGTGTTTGATTAGTAATGTTGCAGGAAAAGTTGTTGAAGTTGATGCAAATCATATTAGTATAAAAACAAATGATAATAAGAATGTAGTTTATCAATTAATTAATTTTGGCCGTAGCAATAAGAACAGCTGGTTAATGCAAAAACCTGTTGTAAAAAAAGGTGATGTTATAAAAGAAGGTACATTATTAGCAGATGGATCAGCTACGGAAAATGGAGATTTAGCTTTAGGGCAAAATCTATTAGTTGCTTTTATGCCATTTTTTGGATCTAACTATGAAGATGCTGTTGTTATCTCAGAGCGAGTTTTAAAAGATGATAATTTCACATCAGTTTATTTAGAAGAATTTACTTGCGATGTTGTAGAAACTAAATTAGGTCAAGAAGTTACAACTAGGGATATTCCTAATGTTTCTGAAGAAAAATTAAAAAATCTTGATGAAGATGGAGTAATAATGGTAGGTGCTGAAGTAAAAGGCGGGGATATTTTAGTTGGAAAGATTTCTCCTAAAGGAAAAGCAGAATTAACTCCTGAAGAAAGATTATTACAAGCTATTTTTGGAGAGCAAATGAAAGACATAAAAGATACATCCTTAAAGCTTGAGCCGTCTCGACAAGGTAGAGTTGTTAAAATAAAAACACTTTCTCGTAAAGAAGGTGATAAATTAAATGTTGGAGTTATAAAAAGTGTAAGTGTGGAAATAGCAGAGTTAAGAAGAGTAATGGCAGGAGATAAACTGTCAGGACGCCATGGGAATAAAGGTGTTATTTCTGTTATTGTCCCAGAAGAAAATATGCCTTATTTAGAAGATGGAACTCCTGTTGACGTTGTTTTAAATCCTTTGGGAATTGGTAGCAGGATGAACTTAGGCCAGGTTTTTGAAAATCATTTAGGATTAGCAGCTAAAAAATTAGGATATAGAGCAGTTACTCCGTCTTTAGATGGAGCTACTGAAGATGATATTAAAAAGGAACTTGTTAAAGCTGGGTTGCCAGAAGATGGAAAAATCACTTTATATAATGGTAAAACTGGTGAGCGTTTTGAAAAAGATGTGGCAGTGGGAATAATGTATATTATGAAATTAGAACATATGGTAAAAGATAAAGTCCATATGAGGGCAATTGGTCCATATTCTTTAATTACTCAACAGCCTTTAGGTGGGCGAGCTCATTTTGGAGGACAAAGATTCGGAGAAATGGAGGTTTGGGCATTAGAAGGATATGGTGCTGCTTATGCACTTCAGGAGATGATAACGATAAAATCAGATGATGTGTTTGGAAGGGGAGCAGCTTATGAAGCAATAGTCACAGGTGAGAAAATTAAAAATCCAAATATTCCGGCTGCTTTTAATGTGATTCTTAAAGAATTACAATCATTAGGTTTGTCAGTAAATCTAATTGGAGTAAAAGCGGATGAAGAAACAAAACAAGAGTAATCTCGTTAGAAATTTTCAGAATAATTTAAATAATTTATGTTAAAAGACTCAGAGAAAAAAATTAATGATTTTGAGGCTCTCGGTTTGAAAATTGCTTCTCCAGAAGAGATTTTATCTTGGTCATATATGGAAAGCAATAAATCCTATGGAGAAGTTACTAAGGCTGAAACAATAAATTATCGTACTCAAAAACCAGAAAAAGAAGGTCTTTTTTCTGAGCAAATTTTTGGACCAGTAAAAGATTATGAATGTTCTTGCGGAAAATATAAAGGGGCTCATTATAAAGGTATTGTTTGTGATCGTTGCGGAGTAGAAGTAACTCGTTCTTTTATTCGTAGAGAAAGGATGGGCCATATTAAATTAGCTACTCCAGTAGTTCATATTTGGTTTTTACGAAGCATTCCTTCTCGAATTGCTTTAATACTTAATGTTCCAATGCTTGCTTTGGAGAGAGTCATTTATTACAACAGCTATATTGTTACTTCTGTGGACGAAGCTGCAAAAAAGAGGGCTTTAGATGAAATAAACATTGAATATGAATCAAAATTAAAAACATGGCCTAAAGATAAGAAGAAGGAATTAACAGGATCTCGTAATCAAGCGCGATCAGGGCTAGATATAATAAAACCAAAAGCTATCTTTTCTGAAATTGACTACTTAACCCTTTCAAAAAAATACGGAGAAGTTTTTACAGCAGAGACAGGAGGTGAACCAGTAAGAAAATTTTTGGAGCAGATAGATCTTAAAAAATTAGTTCATGAATTAGAAGAAGAAGTTGAAAAAGAATCAACGACAAAATTAGCTGATAAAAAAAATCTTAATCGTTTAAAATTAGCGAAGGGATTTTTCCAATCAAAAACACGTCCAGAATGGATGTTTTTAACTGTGCTTCCTGTTCTTCCTCCAGATTTACGTCCAATGGTTCAATTGGATGGAGGGAAATTTGCTACATCTGATTTAAATGATCTTTATCGTCGAGTTATTAATCGTAATAATCGTCTAAAAAAATTATTAGAACTTAAAGCGCCAGAAGTTATCATTAAAAATGAAAAAAGAATGCTGCAGGAAGCAGTAGATGCTTTAATTGATAATTCAATAAGAAAAGGTTCTGGTACTACTCCTATGCATTCAGCACAGCATCGTCCTTTACGTTCTTTAGCTGATATTTTACAAGGAAAACAAGGTCGCTTTCGTCAAAATCTTTTAGGAAAGAGAGTGGATTATTCAGGTCGTTCAGTAATTGTTATTGGTCCTGAATTAAAAATTCATGAATGCGGTTTGCCAAAGAAAATGGCTTTAGAATTATTTAAACCTTTTGTAGCTGGAGAGTTAATAAAAAGGGAAATTGTTTTTAATCCTCGAGCAGCAAATCGTTTAATTGAAGAAGGTTCTGATACTGTATGGGAGATTTTGGAAAATATAGTAAAAACTAAATATGTTCTTCTTAACAGAGCGCCTACTCTTCATCGTTTAAGTATTGAAGCTTTTCGTCCAAAATTAATTGAAGGATTGGCTATTCAAATTCCTGCAATGGTTTGTCCTCCTTTTAATGCTGATTTTGATGGAGATCAAATGGCAGTCCATGTTCCTTTATCTGAAGAAGCTCAAAGAGAATGTGAGAATAGGATGTTGTCCACATTGGGATTGTTAAAACCATCTGATGGAGAACCAGCAATGTTACCTCGTCATGAAATGGTGGCTGGTATTTATTGGTTAACAATGGATATGTTCGAGCAAGAGATTAAGGAAGATGATTTAAAAGAAAAAATCTTTTCTGATTCAAATGATGCATTATTAGCTTATGAATATAAAAAAATTAAGCTTCAAGAAAAAATCAAAGTTCGTATTTTAAAAGAAAAGAATCAATTAATTAGTACTACCATAGGGAGGATTATCTTTAATGAGGTTTTGCCAGATGAGTTTCCGTTTGTAAACAAAATGGTAACAAGCAAGGACATAAAGGGTATTACAAAAGATATAATTCATTTGCATAAAGATTTTCACAAGAGCGCAGAAATTTTAGATAATATAAAAAAATTAGGTTTTCATTATTCTACTTTATCAGGTATGTCATGGGGGCTTACTGATTTAAGAATTCCTGTAGAGAAAAAAGAAATTTTAGCTGAAACCTCTAAAAGAGTTGAGGAGATTACAGGTCAATACGAACAAGGACTTTTAACTATAGAGGAAAAGAAAACTTTGACAGAAGCTCAGTGGCGTCACGCAGTTGATAAAATATCGGAATTAGTTTTAAAGGTTTTAAATCCTGATGATTCTGTATATATATTTTTCAATTCTGGAGCAAAAGGAAATTGGGCAGTTGCTGCGCAAATTATGGGAATAAAAGGACTTGTAGTTAGTCCTCTTGGCCGCTTGATTGAAATGCCTATTTTATCTTCTCACCAAGAAGGTTTTAATGTTTTGGAATATTTTGCTGCTTCTCATGGTGGAAGAAAAGGATTGGCAGATACTGCTTTAAAGACTTCTTTTGCAGGCTATCTTACTAGAAGGTTGGTAGATGTTGCTCAGGATGTTCTTATCAGAGAGAAAGATTGTGGTACGAAGAAAGGTTTGATTGTTAATAGAAAGAATGTAGAAGAGGAGAATAAAGATTTAACAAGAGTAATTTTTGGAAGAATTTTGGGATCTAATGCTGTTGATAAAAAAGGTAAAGTTATTGCTAAAACTGGTGAATTAATTGACGAAGAATTAGCTAAAAAAATAGTAAATTCATCAGTTGAAGAAATATTAATTCGTTCCCCAATCACTTGTGAAAGTATAGATGGTGTTTGTCAAAAGTGTTATGGGCTTGATTTAGCATGGAAAAAACTTATTGATTTAGGAGAAGCAGTTGGTGTTGTTGCTGCTCAATCTATAGGAGAGCCAGGTACTCAGTTAACTTTAAGAACATTTCACACAGGAGGCGTAGCCCGTGCTGTTGATATTACGCAAGGTTTACCCAGGGTAGAAGAAATTTTTGAAGCAAGAATACCAAAAGGTGAAGCGCCTATTAGTGAAGTTGACGGAGAGGTAATAGAAATAACAAAGATAAAACACCAAACATTTATTAGAATAAAACCAAATGAGAAGAAAGCTCGTATTATTGAATATGTTATTCCTGAAGCGGTAACTTTATGGGTGAAAAACGGAGAAGAAATTAAAAAAGGAGCTCAGCTTTGTGAAGGGCATATTGATATTAAAAAGCTCTTTAGGGTTTTAGGTAGAGATGCTTGTCAAAAATACATATTGGAAGAAATTAAGAAAGTGTATGATATTGCTGGTGAAAATATTAATAACAAACATTTTGAGATAATCATTAAACAAATGTTTTCTCAATTAAAAATTACATACAGTGGTGATAGTGAGTTTATTTCTGGTGAGGTTGTGTCCAAGAGGTCTTTTCAAGAAGAAGTTAATAGATTGAAAAAATTAAAGAAAGAGGTACCTAAGGCAAAAGAAATGCTTATGGGTATTAAAAACGTTGCCTTGAATTCTGATAGTTTGCTTTCAGCAGCGTCTTTCCAGGAAACATCAAGAGTGTTAATTAGAGCAGCTATTGAAGGAAAGAAGGATTATCTAAAGGGGCTTAAAGAGAATGTTATTATTGGTAGATTAATTCCTGCTGGTACAGGATTTAAAGAGTAATATGAAACAAATTTTGCCAAAGCATATCGGTATTATGATAGATGGTAATCGTCGTTGGGCTAAGGGGAAAAAACTCCCTGCTTTTTTAGGGCACAAAAAAGGAATTGAAAGAGTAGTTGAAATCATTGATTATGCTGCTAGTAAAGGCATTAAGGTTTTGACTTTATATGGTTTTTCTACAGAGAATTGGAATAGGCCAAAAAAAGAAGTAGATTATTTAATGAATTTATTTACTGAATTTGCTAGAAAATATGCCCATGATTTTAAGAAAAAAGGAATCCAGTTTTGTCATATTGGAGGATTGGAAGAATTGCCAAAAAGTCTTCAAAAAGAAATAAAAGAAGCGCAAAGATTGACTAAGAATAACAAGAAAATGGTTTTAAATATTGCTCTTAATTATGGAGGTAGGGACGAGATGGTAAGAGCGATAAAGAAGATTATACAAAAGAAGATATTTCCTGAGAAGATAAATGAAAAAATTGTGATGGATCATTTAGATACAAAAGGATTGCCAGATGCGGATTTTATCATTAGAACTTCTGGAGAAATGCGTTTATCTAATTTTTTACCTTTCCAAGGCACTTATGCAGAATTATATTTTCCGAAAATCTGTTGGCCTGATTTTACTAAAAAACAATTTGATTTAGCTATTAAAGAATTCCAAAGACGACGTCGTCGCTTTGGGAAATAGGAAAAGTTGGTTTATGTTTTATATATTTAGTGCCAAATGCACATAATATTTATATTGTTTATGAGTTGAAGAAATTATTTTTCATTGCTATAATTGAAGCATTCTTAAGTAACGGTTTTTTTATTTTAATATTTAATTTTTACATATGTCTTTAGGAAGATTTACAGCAAAAGCACAAGCAGCCATAGAAAGAGCTCAGCAAATGGCTATGGAAAGAAGTCAGGGAGAGATGCGCGCTCTTCATCTTTTGTATGTCTTATTAGATGAAGAGGATTCTGGATTAAGAGAGATTTTAGAGAAAGAATTAAAAATTAATGTGAAAGATTTTTTGAAAGAGATATTAGAAGAAATTATTAAATTACCTCGTATTTTTTCTGTTGGTAAAGGGTTTGGCCCAATGTATCTTTCTCAAGAAATATTACAGATTATAGAAGCTACTGCTAAGAAAGCAATGGAAGAAAAAAATCAATTTATTTCTCCAGAATATTTATTTTATGGAATACTTGTTACTAAGAATTCTGCGCAGGACGTACTGAGTAGATTTAATATTAAAAAAGAAGAATTTTTGGAAGCTTTTCATCGTTATACAGATGGTGAAAGAATTACTGATGAATTTCAAGAAGTTGGAGCTAGTGCTATAGAAAAATATACACAAGACCTTACTCAATTGGCAAAAGAGAATAAATTAGATCCAGTAATAGGGAGAGAAGAAGAATTGCGAAGAGTTATGCAAATATTGTCTCGTCGAACAAAAAATAATCCAATATTAATTGGTGAGGCAGGTGTTGGAAAAACAGCTATTGTTGAGGGATTGGCTCAGTGTATTGCTTCTTCTGATGTTCCAGAGAGTTTGATTAATAAAAAAATTATATCCTTGGATTTAGGATCATTAATAGCAGGAACACGGTTTAGAGGAGAATTTGAAGAACGATTAAAGAATCTTCTTAAAGAGATAAAAAAAGCTGGAGATGTTATTATTTTTATTGATGAGGTCCATACTTTAGTAGGAGCAGGAGCTGCTGAAGGAGCTATTGATGCTTCTAATTTATTAAAGCCAGCCCTTTCCAAAGGTGAATTGCGAGCTATTGGAGCAGCTACTTTTAAAGATTATCGTGAATATATTGAAAAAGATCCAGCTCTAGAAAGACGTTTTCAACCAGTATTAGTTGAAGAACCTTCTGTAGAAGAAACAATTGAAATTTTGCGTGGGTTAAAATCAAAATATGAAGCTCATCATGGATTAAAAATATCAGATGAAGCCATTGTAACAGCAGTGCAATTATCTAGTCGTTATATCGCATCACGTTTTTTACCTGATAAAGCGATAGATTTGATGGATGAAGCTGCTTCATCTTTGAGTTTGGAAATTGGGAGTATTCCTTTATCAGTTTCTGAATTAAGAAATAAAATGAAATTTTTAGAATTGCAAAAAGAGGCGAATAAGAAGGAAGTACATAATGGTAAAAAAATAACACAAGATAGAAAAAGAATTGAAAATGAATTAAGAAAATTAAAAAAAGAATACAATACAATAAATAATGAATGGCAGAAAGAAAAAAAGATATTTAACCAAGTGGGTGGTATTAAAAAGGAGATTGATCAATTAGAAAAAGAATCGCAAGAATATGAAAGAGGCGGGCAGTTAGATAAAGTAGCAGAGATAATTTATGGGAAAATTCCTCAATTAAAAAAAACCTTGAGGGCTAATGAAAGATCTTTAAGAAAAATTTCTGAAGAAGAAAGATTTCTAAAAGACGAGGTAGTAGCTGAAGATATTGCTCATGTAGTTTCTCGATGGACTGGAATTCCTGTAACAAGAATGCTAGAAGAGGAGAGTAAAAGATTAATTAGAATGGAGAAAGAATTATCTAAAAGAGTTGTGGGGCAAAAAGAAGCTATTTTTGCAGTAAGCAGAGCTATTAGAAGGGCTCGCGCAGGAATATCAGAAGAAGAGAGACCAATTGGTTCTTTTATGTTTTTAGGGCCTACTGGAGTAGGAAAGACAGAACTTGCGAAGGCTTTAGCAGAGTTTATGTTTTCTGATGAAAAAGCGATGATTCGTATTGATATGTCTGAATATATGGAAAAGCATAGCGTATCTCGTTTAATTGGTTCTCCTCCAGGATATGTTGGTTATGAAAAAGGTGGACAATTAACAGAAGAAATAAAACATCGTCCGTATAGTTTAATTTTATTTGATGAAATAGAAAAAGCTCATCCAGAAGTATTTAATATTCTACTTCAGGTATTAGACAATGGCCGTCTTACTGATGGTAAGGGTCGCATAGTTAATTTTAAGAATACGATTATTATTATGACCTCTAATTTAGGGGGAGAATATTTACAAGAAATGGCTTCATTAGGATTTGTTATGGATAAAAAGGATGAAACAGAAAAACAAAAAGAACAATTAAAGATTAAAATTCATGACGCATTAAGAGAAAAATTCCGTCCTGAATTCCTTAATCGTGTTGATGAAATTGTTATTTTTAATCCATTAAGTATTCGTGATATAGAAAAGATAGTAGATTTACAAGTAGATATAGTTAATCATAGGCTAGCTGATAAAAAGATTTCTTTGAAATTAGACAAAGAAGCAAAAAGATATTTAGCTAAAAGTGGTTATAGTCCTGATTATGGTGCTCGGCCATTAAAAAGATTAATAGAAAAAGAAATTCTAGATCATCTAGCTGATGAAATTATTAAAGGCCAGATAAAAGAAGGGAACAAAATTGCTGTTTTCTTAAAGAAAAATAGATTGAGTCTATGCAAAAATTAAAAGATTTTTTTTCTTTTCTTGGGATTAGAATGTTTCTTTTCTTTTTAGTTTATAGCCTTTGTTTAATTGGTAGTATTCTTTTTTCCTTAAATCTTTTTCAATCTATTCTTCTGTGTTTTTTAATAATCTTTTTGTGGAAATTATTCTTGGGTCTTTCTTGGTTTAATTTTATCTTTCTTCTTTTAGCTTTTTTAGAAGCTAATATTTTAATTCTTTATGCAAAGCCTTTATGGGTAATTGGTTTTATTCTAGTGTTTTTGTATCTTTTTGGGAAGAAATTGTTTTTTTCTCTACCAAAAGTAAGGAGTTGGCAAGAACCATTATTTTACTACCTTTTTTCGTTTTGGGTATTTATTTCTTATGGTTTTTATTTTTTTCTAAATTATCCTTTTTGGGCTGCATTCTTAACTTATGCTCTGGGATTAATAGTTTTTTCCTATTTTTATTTTTTTTCTATTAACACTTCACTTCCGGATTTTCTACCGTCATTTTTTGTTTTGATTCTTATAAATCTAGAATTCTTTTTGCTTCTGAGCTATTTTTCTTTTAGCACTTTAATATTAGGGATACTTAGTATTTTAATTTTTCGTCTTGTCATTTACCTCTTCCTTTATAACCAGAAAGAGTTTTTCTAAAATTCTATTTTCTTGAAGAGTAAAATTTTTGAGAACAAAATCTTCAGCTTTTTTTCTGGTTTTAGAAAAAGGTCTAATGCCTATTCTTATTCTGTAGAAGGCCTTTGATTTGAGGTGATCAACAATAGATTTAATACCATTATGTCCTGCTGATCCTCGATCATAGCTTATTTTGAAATCTCCTAAATTTATATCTGCGTCGTCTTGCGCAACGAATATATTTTTTAGAGGTATGCTATAGAATTTTTTGAGTTGATTTATGCTTTTTCCTGAATTATTCATAAATACCAATGGTTTGGCTAAAATAAGTTTTTCGTTTTCTTTATTAATATAACTTATTTCAGCGAAGCATTTTTTATTATTTTCCCAATCAGAACTGTCCAATTCTTTTGCTAAAAATATAATAAAATTACGGCCGATATTGTGTCGGTTTTTTTCATATTTTTTTTCAGGGTTTCCTAAACCAACGAGAAGAAAATTTTTATTCATAATTTTTTTCTTTTATATAATTATTAATTTCTTCATAATTTTCAAATCCTTTTTTTGGTATTAGGATATAAATGTTTCCTTTTGCCCAGTCGTTATATATAGAGGATGTCATCAATAACTCATCGGGAGGTCCGTTTGTTATGCTAAGATATTGGATTTGACCAGAAGAGATATTTTTTACAACAGGGAACATTTGCCATATTGTATTAAAATCTAAATCAGTAATGAAATGTCCACTTAAAGATTGCCAGATTTTGAGCCAACTAATTAAATTCCAAACATCAGCTAACTTAGTGAGTTTATCTTTTAATGCAGCAATTATTTGTTGCTGGTGCTCGGTTCTATAAAAATCACCATTAGGAGCATAACGTGTTCTAATAAATTTTATGATTAATGCTCCATCTAAATGACGCCACCCTGCAGAGAGATGAAAAATTTCCGAAGGATTATGCGGGTTTACTAAGTTTGGATCAATTACATCTTCTTCAAGCCAAATATCTATTCCCCCTAAAGTATCAATTAATTTTTCAAATCCTTTTAAATCAAAAATGAAAGTATGGTCTATAGGTAGTCCTGTTATATCTTCTACTTTTTCTTTTATTAGATCGTAAGAATCTGCTTTGGAAAAACTCTTTCCTCTATTTTCTAATTCATAAAGAGAATTAATTTTAATTCCAGTAGATCCATTTGGAATTTCTACCCATAAATCTCGTGGTAAAGAAATCATCATAATTTGTTTTTTAGAAGGAATAATACTGGTAACAAAAATAGTGTCTGTAAGAAAGGCGCCTAATGATCCTTCTCCTGGTATTCCTAAAAAGAGTATATTAATTGGTGAATTTTCTGATTTTAGAGCTTCGTTTTCTGAGAGTATATTAGAAGCGTTATCATAAGAAAAAGAGTATTCTTTTGAATCATTTAATCCTGAAAATAAAAAAAACAGGAGAACAATTCCACCAATAATTAATCCAAATAAAGTAATTTTTCTCTTAATTAATGTCATGCTTTGTATAATTTAACATATTTGCTTTGATGATTCAATTATGGTATTATCATTAAGAATTTTTACTAATATGTGGAAGAAAATCCTTTGGGAAAATATAGAAATGATTTTTATCGCTATCCTTATAG
>Ga0268284_1000659_pt1 | contig 21571 bp, 24 predicted proteins | sample saktaG_14_FD_190137 | JGI IMG/M metagenome (GOLD analysis project Ga0268284, IMG submission 190137) | Saline water microbial communities from Sakinaw Lake, British Columbia, Canada - sak_2013_06_06_40m | ecosystem: Environmental > Aquatic > Non-marine Saline and Alkaline > Saline ...
TTGCCAACGTCTAAAATGGGCATTGGCAACCATGCCCGATTGTTCCAACGCCATTTCAAATAATCTATCGGAATCCAGTGATGCACCACACGCCCACTCAATCGTAAAACCAAAATCCGTAATCGTAGCACTGGTAAATTCTTCCACTGTGTCCAGTGGTGCGAATACTTTCAATGATTGAATAAGCGGTGTTAAGTCTACCGTTATCAAACTTTTATCCGTGTAAGTGATGTCGAGTTTATGCGGTAAGACAGTGGTAATGGTCTCTAAACGAAAGCTATTTTTTCTCATGATGATTTCCTGCGTGGATTGTTCATTCGTTGCCATTCAGATTTGATAAGGTCTTGATGTGATGCTATCCATTCAACAGCTTGTTTGATAACTTTGGCTGGCACACCAGAATTCTTAATCTGACCATCAAGTGTAATCAACGCCTTGCCATTCGGATGCAAAACATGAACGTGAACTGGCGGATGTTCATTGCCTTGGACACGAATTAACCAGCCAGCTTCAGTATATATTTTTCCCATGTGCAGATTATAGAGAAATAGTTTCTCTAGTCAAACTCCCTTAATCAATCCATACAGTGTCGGTCGTGAAATACCGAACTCGCGTGCCAATGCCGATTTATCACAGTGACCCGCTAATCGAATTCTAATCTCCGCTATCTGTGCATCCGTCAATTTCCGTTTCGCACCAAACCGAACTCCTTTAGCCTTAGCCGCCGCTATCCCTTCCCGTTGCCGTTCCTTTATCAATTCACGTTCAAACTGAGCAAACGCACCCATCATGTGCAACATTAACTGATTCATGGCGTTAGAGGTATCGGGTTCAAAGATTAGATTTTCTTTGTGAAACTTCACTGCCACCCGTTTAACCATCAACTGACTTATCAATGATTGCAGGTCGAATAAGTCCCGTGCCAATCGGTCAATGGATCGCCGTCGCGCAACCATTCAAGGTAATTCTTGAGCTGGGGTCGGTCAGTGTTTTTCGCTGAACATTTATCTTCAAATAGTTTATCCAATTCAAGGCTGGCTAATTGACGTTCCGTATTCTGCCCGACCGATGAAACTCGGATATAACCGATGTTCGACATGATTTACTCCCCGTTAAATTCAATGTGTAATATAAGTCTTTAACACTATCGTTACAAGTGTAAAATTATTCAAAAAGTAAGTTTGCTTTACACAATAGAATGCGGGTTGCAGCAGATGTGTCAAGTGTAAAATCATGTGTACACAATCTTACAGCACGCAAACAATAAAAGTTTCGCAGGTCAAAAATTTAATTTTCAAAATGACAAAACCTGTCACTGGTGTGGTTTATACTGCGACTTCAAACCAAAGATTAGAAAACAACAACTTTTTAAACGGAGATATTTATGATTGATGAAGCAGTAAAAGAAGTACGGGATGAATTGGAAAAAATGAATGAAGCAATTGTTAATATCGCTTTATTTGGACAACCTGGCTCAGGTAAATCTTCGTTAATTAACAAAATCTGTGGATTTAAAAATGACGAAAAAGAAGCGGCTGTCGTGGGCGTTGAAACTGACAAAACAGTTGAGCTTGCTTGGCACGAAGCAAAAGGATTACGATTTGCTGATTTACCAGGCTATGGAACAAAAAATTTTCCTAAAGATTCCTATTTTCAGAAATTTGACATTGGACAGTTTGATTTATTTTTATGCGTAACTAGCGGCAAATTTCATCAAGCGGATACTGAATTTTTTCAGGAATTAAAACAACGTGGAAAAGTTTGTATTTTTGTCGTCAATAAACATGATGAGTTGTGGGAGGATGATGCAACTATTGAGGAATTAGAACAACGTAAGCGAGACGATATTGCCAAGCAGATTGGTCAGCGAGTAGACGTTTTATTTACAAGTTGTCGAAAAAACACTGGCTTGGATGAGTTAATCAATGAGATTAGAAATAATCTTAATGGTGCAAAACGTGAACGATGGGAACGTGGAGCAAAAGCGTATTCGATAAAATTCCTAGAAGAAAAAAGGGTGGTTTGTGAAAAATATGTCGCTAGAGCGGCAAAAGTAGCTGCTCTTAATGGCGTTAATCCAATTCCTGGGGCGGATATTGCTGTAGACCTTACAACAATGGTCGCACTATTCAGTAGTATTCGTGAAGCCTACGGTTTAAATGACAGTTCGCTCGCCAAACTAGAAATGTCTTCAATTCCAGTCGTAGTACAAACGGCAAATATGGTAACTAGATTTGCAACTAAAGAAGGCGCGTTGAGACTGCTGCAAAATTACGCAAAAGCAGAAACAACCAAAATGATTTCAAAATATATTCCTTTTGTTGGGCAAGCCATAGCCGCTAGTCTCGGTTACTTAATAACCTAAAAATATCTTGAACAATGTCACCAGTTAGCAGAAGAAATTTTAAAGCATAACCTCAAGGTATAACCATGTTATGGCTTTTAGTGCCAGTAGGTTTGATGGTCGCAAAAAAAGTCTATGATTTTGCGACCGAAGAAACTGTAGTTAAATTGCCTCTTGAATTAAATCTTGAACGATTAAAAAGGGAGTTGGATTCCCACACTGGGAGAAAAATAGCAATTATCGGTCAACCTGGTGCGGGAAAATCTTCTTTGTTAAAAAAAATGACTAAAGGCAACGTCAGACCATTACCCATAATTGGTACAAAAACTGACGCGACTAGCTGGGCAGATACGATTAACTGCAATTTGCTTAGTCATTACGAAAATCATGTTTTTGTGGATGTTCCTGGTTACGACACAGTATCTCATCCAACACACCTATTTTTAGCTTCCTTCCCATTTGAAAAATTTGATGCTTTTGTTTTTGTAATTCATGGGAAGTTGCACGCTTCTGACGAAAAAATCTTTCGTTTAGTTGTGCAATCGAGGAAGCATCACTGTGTTGCAAGGTCATTTTCTGACAGCCTTGATGATAGTGCATAAGGAATCCTCCCTATCGGTCGGATGCTTTGATAATTTGGTTGGGGCTGCACACACCCCAACCAAATTGGCAGCCACATTGAATGCAACTTCGCCGTACTCGTTGCGGGTGGCTGCCTTTCCGCCCTAAAGGGCGAGGTTTCAACCAGCAAGGAATTTTTGATGAATGATGCTGCCAAATTAAGACGATTAACAAAGAAAATGGGCAAGTGTAAGTCAACTGAAAAGTTACGAAAAATGATGATTGAATCACTTGAGATAGCTGGACGTAATGAAAATAACGAACTTGGTCAGAAGGTACTGGCGGCTTTTTCTTCTACACTTGAAGATGATTTAGAATGAAATTAAAAGATAAAGAGGTTGAAGTGGGTTATTTGTATCTGACCCGTGCCAATCAATATCGTGCTGTGCTGGCAATGAAAGGGGAGTTTATGATTTATGCACCCAGCTTAGAAGGTGCTGCACCCTTCACTTCAACCATGCCCTTTGACAATCAACCCTTCAAGAAATGTCAAATTGTCACGTTTGCTAAAAAGGATTATCAAGTTTTCAATTTCAATGGAACTGAAGCCATTAAACATAAACTCAATGACAAACAAATAGCAGAAACGATTGCACAATGTAATGCGAAATCAGCGATGTCGGCATTACTATTGGTATGAATTATCTCGATATTCCTACTCAACTTTTGAAATGTAATCGATCAAATTAAGGTTACTGAAATACGTTATTCATCATAAAAGTCATCAATATCCTCTTTGTCGTCGTATTCATCAGTATCATCATCTTCATTTTGATAATTTCCTCCCATGAAATCACGCTGACTTTGAGTTAGTTTTTTGTCTTGGTCATCTTCAAGTGAATCATCTTTATCAACCACATTTTCAACAAATACTAATTCAATCGCATTTTTGATGGTTTCTTCGCCTATGTGTTCAAGGTTTTCTGAGATGTGGTCATAGATGAAATTGACACAATCGTCAACGTACCATTCATCATGTTCAAAATTACTGGCGGCTATTCTGAATGCAGTATTGAAGTCTTCAGTCGCTTTGGCAAGTTCATCGCCACTGACATAATTGTTTAACCAAGTTGTTGTATCACTCATGTTTGCTCGATTTAGTAAATGTTTCCCAAGAAATCTTTCTTACCAATTTCTACGCCATTATATCTCAAAATTGCATAGACAGTGGTGACATGAAAATAGACATTCGGTAAAACAAAATTTAACAAGTAAGGCAAACCCTGAAAATTGACCGTTTTATCGTGCATAGGTAACGCAATAGTTTTATCTTCTGAACCGTCTATTTGTTCGGGTTTGAACGATTCAAGTAGAGTAATGGTTTTATCTATCCGTGCCAGTATTTCAGGAAAGGATGATTCATTATCTTCATATTTAGGTGGTTTCAAACCTGCAAGACGTGAAGCTGCACCTTTTGCTACATCCGTTGCAATCTGAACTTGCCGAACAAGTGGGAACATATCAGGATAAAGACGCGCATTGATTAACACTGAAGTGTCAATTTTCTTTGCTTCGGCATGAGTAACTGCTTTTTCAATAATTACCTTTAAATTGGTAAGGCTACGAATCATGGGTGGAATTGATGCTGCGTACATGGAAATGGTCATAAGTCCCCTTAATTATATTCAAATTAAAATACTTTGTTGCTCATTGTCCTATTAAAGCAGATGGTTTAGCAAATGTTATTGTACAACGCCTCCACCACTATCATGCGGCTTTAAACGCTCTCTATTTTCTAACCTTCGCCCACCACTCCCTCAGCATCAAAAAATGGATATTCAATAAAATTGCGTTATAAACAATGTTTTAGCAATAGCATATACACTGGTATTGATTACAGAAAAAGATAGCCTTAAATCTAGGATTTAAAAAGTCAATAATGTAATTTTCATGCCAACATCTAAATCTTCTGCAAGCCTTATAATTCATAGGTTGTAGGTAGTTGGTATTATTTTTGTATATTCCGTAGTCATTGCCGATATGGAAATTAACCGTCCATTTTGGGTAAATCACTCAAGGGTGTTTTGTACAGGCTGATGGTAAGGCACTGTTAAAAGTGTATTATTTTTGTATGGCAATACATCCTTGTAATACGAGGCTTGCAGTGATGTTTTGTAGGATTTGTAATAATACAGAACACTACAAATCCTACACTTGCCATTCAATCAATCGTTACCGTGTAACATGACCTGAACCAATGCCATTAGTATCATCTTAATCATCCAAACCAAGTGTACCAAAACCCCTCACTCAAAACGCACCCTATCGCCATTTTTCACAAAAATAACCATAAAATAATTATTGTTTTTGATTTACCGCAATAACTGCCGATTTAATTATCGTGCCAATTCTCTGCGAGCCTTGTATTTAAAGACTTTATCATCTTTTATATTATGGCGCGATAATTGATGTGTTGACTTTTTAAATTTACGTTTTAAGGCGTGTTTTTAATATAATCAATACCGTCGTATTGACTATTTTCTAAACGTTGCTTAAATCGCCATTTTATTGATTATTCATTTTTTGATGTTGAAGGGTTGATGCACGAGGTTAGTAATTCTATAACTATCGTGTAAAGCCTTATGGTTCAAGGCTTGCGGAGGGGTTGGTGTTATAGCGGCGATTGTGGCATAAAAAAACCACCGATTAAGATGGTTAGTGCTGGTGATAATCATACTGTTGGTCTGGTGTACTTATAATAAGTGTTACGGGAGATGCCTACGATTTTACAGATTTCTTTGACACTGTAACTGTGGTCACTCTTCAATGCTAATGCGGCTTTCTGTTTGTTAGCATCTACACTTTTGGGTCTGCCGCCTAATCGACCTCTAGCGCGTGCAGCGGATAATCCTGCCTTGGTTCGTTCGCTAATAATATCGCGTTCAAATTCAGCTAAGGATGCAAAGATATGAAATATCAATTTCCCCCCTGAAGTCGTGGTATCAATGTTTTCCTGCAAACTTTTAAATCCAATCCCTTTTGAAATCAGTAAACTCACCGTTTCAACCAAGTGGGGTAATGAACGTCCTAACCTGTCCAGTTTCCAAACCACTAAGGTGTCACCTTCTCGACAAGATTTGATAGCTTGTTCTAAACCTGTTCGTTCAGCTTTTGCACCACTGGCAACATCGGTAAAAATGGATTCACAGTGAGCTACTTTGAGTGCATCCGTTTGAAGGTCAAGGTTTTGGTCTGGGGTTGAAACTCTGGCATAACCAATCAGCATAAATAATCTCCTGTATCACTTTTGGTATTATACCACGATACTCAATTATAAATTCTGAAATGGTATTATGAAAAAGTAGACCAGTTTCGAGTACATGTTTTGGTTCTGTAAGCCGCATTATGAAATTTTGAAAGGGAATTCTTGAGAGTACCAATTTAACGAACGTTTGTTTGGGATAGTGATTATTCCTTTTTGTTATTCTTTGACCAATTTGTCAATAACTTCAAATCGCAATCCTCTGACAAATATGTCAACATAGCCCAAAATCAGCACCCCGTTTCGCATCATCAAATTGTCATATCAGCAAATTAAACACTTCCACCCATGCCTTCAATAAACGTATCAATAAACGCCTGAATTTTATCTTTGATGCGCTCGACAATCGTTTTACTTTCGAGAATTTTGGGCTTGAAATTCAACGCGCTTTTAATCTCTTGGTTCTTCGGTAAATCATTGGCGAACGTGTAATTATTCAACAGCTTTTGCAATTGCTCAGGCACTAGATTTTCGTCAGTGCATAATTGTTCAAAGGCTTTTTGTTGATGTTCAGTCCAAAATTCAGCAAACCGATCCATCACGTCATCACTGGAATTCGACGCGGTTAAATTTTCAGCAATAAACGCTTCAATCAACACTCGCTTGCTGCGTAATTGCGCGTTACCTGCCATGCTGTCGATGATTTCTTTTTGCCGCTTGTCACGGTCTTCGGGTTTTAACGTGTTTAGATTGAGCAATAAATTCAAAATGTAAGCGACGTTAATCTCATCACGGTGAATTAACGTTAATTCAAAATCCACATCATCTAAAATCGAGGCTTTATCACCGCCGCCACGCTCACGTTTAACCTTGTCGTGCAAATCCAAGTATTTACTTTTGTAATCCTCAAAATTCTGTTCTGGTAACGTCAAATCATCTGCCGAAAAATCTGAAAACGTCGTCAACGTGTTTTTTATGCGGAGTAATTCACGAAAGCGCGTCACAAACTCCAACTGCTCTGTTCCGCTCGGCAATTGGTCAACGCTCTGCACCGTCGGCGCGGTGGTTAATAACTTTTCAGCGGCTTGATTAAAATCGGCAACGTATTCATGATACGGTTTGACCAGTACCGTTTCTTTCGCATCTTTATTTGAAAATAAGGCAATGGCATCATCGGTCGCCTGTTTTAAATTTCGAAAACAAATGATATTCCCTTGAGATTTACGTTCATTTAGAATTCGATTAGTGCGTGAAAATGCTTGTACTAAGCCGTGATAGCGTAAGTTCTTATCAACGTACAAGGTGTTTAAATTCGGGTTGTCAAATCCCGTTAAAAACATATTTACCACTAGCAAAATATCCACCTGTCCAGCTCTCACGCGCTTGGCAATATCTTGATAGTAATTGTAAAAACTTTGGTTGTCGTTGGTGCTGTATTTCGTGCCAAATAGCGCGTTATAGTCGGCGATAAATTCGTCTAACTTATCGCGGCTGGATTGGTTAATCTTTGCACCTGACGGAACTTCGGCGGATTCTTCAGGTAATAAACCGTTAATCAACCCGTTCGCTTCTAAATCTGCTTCGTTCGCGGCATAACTGAAAATCGTGGCAATTCTTAACGGACGGCTTGTGTCAGCTTGTTTGCGTTTGAATAACTCGTAATAACGTATCAACGTGGCGACATTACTCACGCAAAACATCGCCGTGAAATTCGGGGCTTTGGTTTTCTGGCGGTGGTGTTCCAAAATGTAATCGGTGATTTTTTCTAATCGTTGTTCACTTTCTAATAATTCTTTGGTGTCGATGGCTTCGACTTCAATATCTAATTCGTTCGCACTGTCTTTTTTCTGATATTTACCAACGTATTCCACCGAAAAACGCAGCACGTTTTCATCTCGAATCGCATCGACAATCACATATTTATGCAAACATTCGCCAAATAATGATTTGGTGGTTTGCTGGTTGCCTTCTGAACCTGTGGCGTTATCCGCAAAAATCGGCGTTCCAGTGAAGCCAAACATTTGCGCTTGTTTGAAAAAACGTTTGATATTTTTATGCGTTTCGCCAAATTGGCTGCGGTGGCATTCGTCAAAAATGAACACCACTTTTTTGTCTTGCAGGGGTGCAACTTGTTCGGCATAACGCCCGTTGTTAATCGCATTGTTGAGCTTTTGAATCGTGGTGACAATCAACTTACAACTGTCATCTGCAAGTTGAGCGACTAATTTATTCGTGTCGGTGGTGTTATCGACGCAGCCTTTTGAGAAGGCATTAAATTCTTGCGAGGTTTGATAATCTAAATCTTTACGGTCAACGACGAACAACACTTTATGTACTTTCGGCAAACGGGTAATGATTTGGCTTGCTTTGAATGAAGTCAGCGTTTTGCCACTGCCTGTCGTGTGCCAAATATAAGCGTTGTTGGTGCTGGTTTTAACTTGGTTGACGATGCCTTCAACGGCATAAAATTGATACGGACGCAATACCATCAACGCCTTCGCCGTTTCGTTTAACACCGTGTAATGGGTAATCATTTTGGCAATGTGGCACTGTTTGAAAAACTCCGCCGAGAATTCGTGTAAATCTGATAAACGGTTATTTTCGGTGTCTGTCCAAACAAAAGTTTGTTCAAACGATTGTTTATGATTGTTGGCGAAGAATTTTGTATTTACGCCATTGCTGATAACAAACAATTGGACGTATTGAAACAGTCCCGCCCCTGCATCGTAGGAATCACGCTGATAACGGTTGATTTGATGAAACGCGACTTTTAACTCACAGCCGCGTTTTTTGAGTTCGATTTGTACCAGCGGCAAGCCGTTAATTAAAAGCGTCACGTCATAACGGTTTTTACGTTTGCCTTCCATTGTGATTTGATGCGTGACTTGAAATTCATTCATACACCAATCGTCAGAATTTAGAAAACTCAGCCACACGGTTTCGTTGCCGTCGTCACGTTTCAAAACAAACTTATCGCGTAATAATTTCGCCCGTTCAAACACCGTTCCCGTGTTCAAGTGATTCAAAACCCGCTCGAATTCCGAAGCCGTCAAACGGATATTTTTGTTGTGGATTTCTAATTGTTTTTTGAAATTAGCACGCATATCGCTGTCGTTTTCAATACGAACTTGCTCGTATTCCATGCCGACCAATTGAGCAATTAAGGCGTTTTCTAATTCGTATTCGGATTGGGTTGTCATGTCAAAATCCTCACACAAACATCTGCTGCAACAACCCCGATTTATACTGCTTCATCGCGTCCAACTGGGTTTGATTGTGGTTTAGCTTGTCATCAATCGCCGTGAGGAAATTCGCTATTTTGGTTTGTTCTTCAACGCATGGTCTAGGCAAATCAAAATCTAAAACATCACCTTTAGACAAATTTAATTGTGACGAACCTTGTCCATGCAATTTGAAATACTTTTGATGGTAATTGATATACAAAGAGGCAAATTTAACATCAATGTTTATTTTTGCTCTCAATCCACCCATTCTTTGATTTAAAACATAATTATTAGATGGAATAATGTCCGTCAATCCCAAAAAATTACCGTGTGCAACGTCACTTAAAACCATAATCAAATCATTTTTAATCAATGAATTATCTGATTTTGAAACTCTTTTATGTTCACCTTTTAATTTGCCAGAAATATCAATGCTGTTAAGTGTGATTAGATAAAAATCACCATTTTCGATAACTTCATTTTCAAATGATTTTCCGTTTTTATAACTGAACGCATCATCTAATTTTCCTTCCTCCCACTCCGCAAACTCCCGCCCGTCATCATCTTTAAACCGTAACTGCTGACTAAAAATCTGCTGCATCACCCCTTTTTTGTAATCGGTAAGTAACTGCGCGGTTTGTGAGAGTTGGGCTATTTTGTCATCAATGGCGGTGAGGAAGTTGGCGATTTTGGTTTGTTCTGGGATGGTTGGAATAGATAAATCCATTGCCAATAAATCTTGAGTGTCTAATTTTCCAGCACCAATGCCAGTGCCAGAAACCATGTTTAAAAGTTTATTTTCTGAAGCAAAGAACCAATATAAAAGAAATTCGTTGTTGATTGATGGCTTTGTTTTTATAGATTTCACGTCTTGATTGAATGCAACATCTTTGGTCGCAATTCCAACAGGAATTTTATTAAACAGCATACTGCCTCGAACCAGAAGAAGGAGACTGCCTGTTGTTGCTAATCTTGAACCATTTGATAAACCAGCATTTGTAATTTTTAAATCAGAATCAAAATACTTAAACCCGCGCATTGATGAAGCACTAATCCAAGGAATATCGCCGTCCCAATATGATTCTTCTTGTTTCGATGGCGTTCCACCTGAATTCCATGTTGTTTCAGTTCCAAGTTTCTTAACTTCCCACTCGCCACTAAACTCTTTAAATCGTAATGTTGGTGTGTTCATAATTCATCCTTAATAATCCATGCCGCAAGTCGCTCACGAATTCGCCAAAGCCGTTCGTGACTAATCGTTCCTAAACTACCCACCAATAATGCGCCATCCAACACAGCAAGACGGGATAAACGCAAAACACTCGGCACTTTTAAACCCGCTGAGACAAAATCCGCATGACTGGAGAGCATTATTTCATCAAGATTCTCATCAGCCTGTCGTAACTGTGAGGACACCATGCAAACCAGCCAATCATCAAACTGACTGGATGCCTGCCGTAGCATTAGCACAGGGCGAAGTTTTGCCCCAGAAAGGTCAGTGTACGGGAAAGGCGTTAGCACAATTTGCCCCGCTTGTTTCATTGCCAACGCTCCTTGAGGTCATCCAGCGTATAAAGTTCTGGTTCGTTTTCCATGCCACGCATGGCTTGATTCATTGCCATTTCAGTAAATTCGGCGTTATCCCAATCGGTAAAAGATTCAGTAGAAGAATCTGGCGTGGCAACACGTTTTATATTTTTGGACAAAACGAAATCAGCAAATTCTTTTGCTAACTGTTTCAAATCAAAATTTGTTACTAATTCATCGGGTAATTCAAGTGTCACGGTGGTCATGCAAAACTCCTAAACTTTAAACGGTGGTTTAATGCCTAATTCCAAACAGAATGCGGCAATGGTTTCATCTGTCTTTTTACTGGTGTTTTCAAGTTCCGTTAATTTCCCAGCTATCGAATCCAAATCAATCACAGCTTCGGCTTCAAACGTATCGACATAACGCGGAATGTTCAGGTTGTAATCGTTGGCTTTAATATCGTCTAAGGTCGCAACGTGGCTATATTTCTCAACATTTGAGCGATTCAAATAGGCATCAATAATCGCTTGAATATGTTCAGGCAACAATTTGTTTTGGGTTTTCACTTTCTCAAAATGTGCGCTGGCATCGATGAACAAAACATCATCAGGATTTTTGCGGCATTTTTTGAACACCAACACACACGTTGGAATGCTCGTGCCATAGAAAATGTTGGCAGGCAAACCAATCACGGCATCGAGATAATTTAGATTTTCGATGAGATATTGGCGAATGTGTCCTTCTGCTGCGCCACGAAATAAAACGCCATGCGGCAACACGCACGCCATCACACCATCGTCAGCCAATTGCGAAACCATGTGCTGCACAAAAGCCATATCCGCTTTGGTCGCAGGAGCAAGTCTACCGTAAGCACTAAAACGGTCGTCACTCATAAAAAGCGGGTTCGAGTTCCAATGCGCTGAAAAAGGGGGATTTGCCACAATCGCATCAAAACGTAATTCACGATGTTGCGGATGTTCGAGCGTGTCTTCTTGGCGAATATCAAAATCGGCATAATGTACGCCGTGCAAAATCATATTCATTCGCGCCAAGTTGAACGTGGTGCGATTTAATTCCTGCCCGTAAATCTTGAGACTGTAATCGTGCGCGGCTTCTTTTTTAACCCGCAACAACAACGAACCACTGCCGCAAGTTGGATCATAAACGTTTTTAAGTTTGCCATTTTGACAAGTGACCAACTTCGCCAATAACGCCGACACGGGTTGTGGTGTATAGAATTCACCTGCTTTTTTACCTGCACCGCTGGCAAATTCGCCAATCAAATACTCATAAGCATCACCCAAAACATCGGCATTCACGTTCTGCAAATCGAAGTCTATTTTGTCGAGGTTAATCATGATTTTGGTGACTAACTCGTTTTTAGCTTTTTCGGTGTTGCCGAGTTTCGATGACGTTAAATCGAGTTCGTCAAACAAACCAATGAACTCATCTGCGCTGGCTGTGCCTTGGGTACTTTGTTCGATGTTCTTAAAGATGCGCGTTAAATCACCAATGATGAACTGTTCACCTTCGGATTGATGATTGCCTTTTGCGGCGACTGCATGAAATAACTCCGACGGCTTGAGAAAATAACCGAGTTGGTCAAGTGCTTCGTCTTTAACGGCTTCAATGATTTCAGCACCTTCATCGTCATTTTCGTTTAAATCAACAAACTTCACGCCGTCTGATTCGAGTTGTTCATCGGCGAACCGTTGTATTTTTTCAGACAGATATTTGTAAAAAATGAAACCTAAAATGTAATCACGGAATTCATCCGCGTTCATTTTGCCGCGTAGGTTATTGGCGATATTCCAAAGTTGTTGTTGCAGTTGGCGGCGTTGTTCTTCTGGCATGAATAGTAAGTTTAGTGATTGAAATTAGGGTTATTGTATCTTTTTCCGTAGTGCTTTAGTGGCGATTATTTTAAGATAAAAAAACCTCCGTTACGGCACTACAAATGTTTGTTGCGGCACCGAGTTCTAGCACATCAATTCCCTTACGATTCATAGCGTAGCGAGCTATTCGGGCATTCACTTTCACCTGATAAATTCGCACTCCAGTTTGCGCCGTTAATTGGTTGGTTTCCATTCCGATTTTTCGGAGGAAATTACCGACGGTTGTACCTGCTCGAATCCGATTTATTTTCTTGAAATTACCCAATCCCGCTGCCGCTAAAATGACCGCGTGTTTTTCCAGTTTGTCGCACGCTTTATTGAAAACTTTTTTGTTGATGCCGCCCGATTCATTCGCGACCGTCAACGGTTTCAAAATATCGTTTAAGGCTTTTTGTAATTCAACCCGCGAAACTTTCAAACACTGGTTATTCATGTCTTCTTTATCGAGAGCTTTTAATGTTTTCGTGTCGGATGTGAGGGATTCAAACGCCAATAATGGTTTAATGATGCCGTTCAATTCATTCACGCAATCGTCAACGGTAATCACGCTGTCAATCACCGCGTTATCACCATACGCCATTGCGACCACTTCAAATCGTTTCATGGCATTGGTTTCCGCTTGAGTTCGACGATTCGCTTTTTTGATATATTTGTATCGAGTTGGGGTTAAAACTTCAGCGGCAAATCTATCTTCACAACGTTGTTTTTTTACTTCAGCCGTGAGCTTGGTATCAATTTTCGTATCGGATTCTAAACGAATGATTTCCCGTCCATTGATTTCACACTGGAATAAGAAATTGTTTTTAAAGTCGTTTAAATCCGCGTTTTTCTGTGCCGTAAACTCATGACGTAATCGAGCTAATTCATCACATTGAATACCGCCAGGAAGCGTCAATCCTTTTTGGTCGAGTGTATAAGTAATTTCATCGATTTCATGTTGCATCAATAAGTTAGCATCCGTGATACGACTTTTATCAATGCGCGTACCGAATGAAACATATCTATCTTTTGCTGCGCGACAACGTCCCCACATTTGCATTGCGTCACCAGTGCTAATGATGCCGTCATAAAGCAAATAGGCGAATTCATAATCGGCATATTCGATAGACGTACCGCTACGAATAATAGGCGAATGAATTACCACGTCCCATTGATAGGCATTTTCATTGGGGTTTTCGATAAATTCTCTCACGTCCGTTTCACCATTGTTTTCACCAGTGGCTAATAGAACACGGTTAATATCGATTTTTTGATTCACGCCATTGTCCCGAAGATACTTTTTCACAGCCGTCGCATTGCCAACGGTATCACACGCCACCACCCCACACTTACCTGCTAATACATCGCGCAAAATAAACTCGTGACTGTGACTGTGATTCTGTAACAGATAATAATTAACTGCATTTTGTACAGGTGTTGTTTCCAGCAAGATTGTCCTTTTGTTATTGCACAGGGATTTATAGAATTCGACGTGCTTATCCGCCAACGCCGCATCAGATATGACGATGGTTTCAGCATTTTGAAATATGGCACGCAATACGTCCATCAGTTGTTTTTGTTGTTTTGAGTTCGTACCTTTATCGTCAAGGATTGTTTCAAAAACTGCCACGGCTTCATCTAAGAATAAATGCTTAAAGTTATCGGTAATATCGCCTTTTCTCGTAATGGAATTGATGCAGAATACCGCGTTCACTTCATGTTTCAGCGCGTCTAAGAATGCTGCGGATATGCCTTGATAATCTAAAATATCCGTACCCGCTTTATTGAATCGTTCAATCAAATCCTTACAAATCGCTACCAATGGCGTTATGACTAGCGTGCCGCCTTTCAATCCATTCGAGTAAGCAATATAACGATTCGTTTTATTCCCGCCCATTCCCGCGTTATCAAACACCATGATTTTATTCAGTTCAGATTCCCGTTCTATTTCTTCAGAAACCGCACCAGGGGTTAAACCATCTACATTGATGACTTCATCAAATGCCGCTTTATTGGTAATGGTTTTGTGCTTGCGTTGAATTTCACGACCTCTTGTGACCGCCCGACGCAACATTTTACGGACTGCCAGCACGCAACACAGCACGCCGTGACTAGATAACACGTCAATTGTTTTCAGGACAACATTAGTAATATCGAATTCATTGACTAAATACTTTTCTTTGAATGCGACTTGATGGGCAATGGCAATTGATAGTTGATAGTGAATGTCACACTCAATATCGCGCAATGCTGCCGTGCGAGTAATAATCTCAGTACACTCGCTAATCGTAAAGTAATCAGCGGTGTTATCGGTTGTTTTCGCATTGATTTTTGTATCACGGATTATGTCATTCGTGAATTGTTTGAAGAGTTTGTTGAGCGATTGTTTAGGACAAACTTTAATCAATTCAATAGCGTAGTCAATGCCAGTGGGTACTTCGACATCCATGAATTCTTGTGTATCGTTAAAGTCACACTTTTCTCCGTTCATTACAGGTAGCCGATAGGATGAAATGTCGTGTTGTTGACAGATTTCAAGTGCAGTAAAAACGCCCGTATTGCCCGTGAATTCACCTTTACTGTTCAAGCCACAATCGTTATCCGCATACAAATTGACGCAATCGTTACCGTATTTTTCAACAAACGCCGCAACAACTTTCCGCATATTTCCTGCGTCCAAACAGACGACTACGGGTAATTTATGGGGATTTAAAGTTTTACTGTGATGCGCGGACAGTCCAGTGGCTAAACCTTCGACAAAGATTGCGCCAAATTGAATCATATCGGCGTTACCAATGACGACGAACCCGCCGCCCGTGCTGCCGATAAATCGTTTATTTCCGTCAGAGTTTATTGTTTGGAAGCCTAACAACTTGCCTGTGATGTCATGAATAGCATATTGAAGTAAGCCATTTACTAATCGAATATCGCACTCGGCAGTATTTACCGCTTTTTTGACGACATAAAAATGTTTGTCTACACCTTCATTTGTTGCCAAATTGAACGCAACGAGTGCGGCTTGAAATGCCTTAATTCGCCACTTGTTATCGGATATAGGTGTAATGGGTTTGATTATGGGTTTCGGTTTTGAGTAGTCAACCCACGCAGGTTTATCTGCTTGGGCTTCACGATAACCATTGAAGTTGACCGTAAATCCGCCGTGCGCGTGTGTACCAAAGGTGATGTTCGGGTACTTATTACCTTTGCTATCAATCCATGGGGCATTGACAAAGATATAGGGATTACCTTCAGCGGCTTCCTTATCAATAGCGATACGTCCGCTAATAGGTTGCCCGTTGGTTTCGTAATGTAAACGGTCAGCTACTCTGTTAAAGTCGATTCCGACTTGAAGGGCTAAGTCTGCGATGGTGTGACGGTGTGAGTTAATCATGGTATTTGGTTCTCCATGACTACACGATGATCGGGTTAATTTCAGTGCAATAAAATGGCTAGTTTTTTTTTATTGCATTTGTGTTAAAATTAAACCCTGTTTTAAATCATCGTTTAGTCCTTTTTAGTACGTTATAAACTTTTTGGGTTATAAAAACGGTGGTTCGAAAAATGCCTTTGAAAACGATCCCGCTAAGAATGCTTCAAAGTGCGCCGAGTTTTATAGACTTAGTCTATGTGATTAAACCGCTACGTTAATTCGTCAGCGGTTTTTTTTCGATCAAATTTTAACACGTCTTTTAAATGGTTAATAACTAAAATGATTTAACAACATTGTTTTCACTATTTTGATTTGTGATAAAGTGTTCAAAACACGTTTTGAGACCACTCCCATGATAGTTACATTCTACTCCACTAAAAGTTCAACTAAGACATCTATTGCGGTAAGTACCGCCGTACATTTTATCAATCAGGGGAAAAATGTCACCTTTGCTGATTTAGATGTGTTGCAAGGGTCAGCCGCGAGTTGGCTGGATATACGTCAAGAGGTTGAAACTTTAAAGCCTGTACCGTGCATTCAGCGAGCAGGTAAGTTTGTTGCGCGTGAATTATTGGAATTAAAAAAGTATTACGAATGGATTGTGGTAGATTGTGCAGGTCAAGCTGACGTGAATGGTCGTAGTGCATTAACGGTGACAGACTTGGCTATTATCCCTGTCATGCCAACATCGTTGTCATTGATGACGCTGGAGAAGACACTGAACACTTGTATTGATGCTCAGGCTCAAAATGAAAAGTTAAAAGTCGCTCTATTTTTAACGTGTTGCAGTGCCAATCCTTTAGTCAAAGATACACAGCAAGCGAAAGAAATCATTAAAAATCTGATTAGTGAATGTGATAATTTCTATTTAGCCGAATCAACAGTTATTTATCGTAAAATATGGGCGGATGTAGTCGCGGAAGGTAAGGGGATTTCAGAATCCAATAATAAGAATGCCGTCACCGAATTTAATCAACTTATACAAGAGATACTCACATGGCACTCGTAAAACCAAAGCAATTAAAACCAAGTGCAACCATGCAAAATACGGAAACATTTATTGACGCGGTTACTGAACAACAATCATCTGACTTGACCGTTTTATCACTGGATGAATTAGCTGACCGTTACGCTACAATTGACCAGCAATCCCAGTTATTTAAAGGATTGATTCTCCTTGAGGCGCGTGAACGCTTACCTTCCAATAAAGAATTTGGTCAGTGGATTAAGTCGGTTCAAACATTATGTTTGGATAATCAACCAACATTAACCCGTTACATGAACTTTGCGAAGTATTTCAAAGATAAAGACCGTACGGGGATTTCATTGACAGTAGCCTATCAAATCAGTGCGCCTATTAACGAAGCTATTGCAGATAAAATATACGAATATGCGTTGAATAAAAACTTACCAGTTGCAGATATTCAGGCTCAAATTCAAATAGCAAAAGGTGTCAAACCTGAAAGTGGTTTAAAGACTATTGATGTTGATGCACAAGCTAAACAGGCATTAGAAGACTTCAAGAAAGTAGTCATGTCTAATGCGAAGAAAGTGTCACAACTAGATGCCATTACCGTATTGCAAGATTGTATTAAAGAAATTCAGGCAGATATAAAAGCAGAATCCACTGAAACTGTTGATAATTCGGCAGTTGAAGAATAAAAAAATAAGTCAGCACATTCCCAAGCATCCGAAGATACTTGGGAATAACGATTACTCTACTGCGTTTCCGAAATCCTTTGCTAGAAAGGGAATCGGATATTCAAATCCAGCCGTTTTCTTTCCGTATCTGTCACACGGATAAGCATCGGCGGCAAACCATTCCGCATCGGGATTGGTGAACGGTACCAGTAAGAATGAATGACTGTCATGATTACTTTCATAAATCCCAGCCACTTGTGGGTAAATTGTTCGCATCCTAATTCCCCTTAATTCACGGAATGAAATACATCGGAGGGCAGATACTTTGCCGCTAACCAATGATTCCCTTGTTCAAACTCGACATTGATTAACTCCGAATCTTTACCTATTACAATGCCTTCGCCAAAGTTTTGATGAAATACTTTTGAACCTTTTGGATATGCCATAGATGCCGCAGGTTGAACATCTTTGACAATGTGAATCAAGTCCAATGGAATCTCCGATAGAAACCGTGAAGGCTTAGGAAACACGGTATTACCGAACAAACACCGTTGACGAGTGTAAGTGATGAACAGTTTAGTTTTAGCACGAGTAATGCCGACATACATCAATCGCCGCTCTTCTTCCAATGGTGCATTCTTTGATGGAAATAATCCTGTTTCCAATCCAACCAGAAACACACAACCAAACTCCAAACCCTTACTGGCATGAATAGTCATAAGCTGCACGCCCTTGGGTTTCTCATCGCCACTGGATAAGGTTGCATGGATAATGAATTGTTCACGTTCCGATAGCGGTAATGTTGCATCCAGTGCGAAGTTACTGGCAATTCCCAGTAGTGCCTTCAGATTATCAATTCTATCTTCAGCATCAAGCATCCGTCTGTAATGCGCCACGATGCCACTACGGTTCATAATCAGCTTCAGTGTATCGACCAATGGTAACGGCTCACTTTCTCCTTTCATCGCCGCTACCCGTGCTAAGAACTCGGATAGGGCGGTACTTTGACGCTTAGGCAAGGCATTGGTACTAAGTAAACATTCCGCTGATTGCCAATGATTACGCTGGTGTTTCACGGCATATTCCGCAATCAACGCACGAGTGCGATTACCAATTCCTTTAGTGACAGTGGATGTCAGATATTCAAAATCAAGATTATCATTGCCACCCGTGATAACTCGCAGATACGCTAAGACTAAACGGATTTCTTGACGGTCATAAAACTTGTAACCGTTACTGACTTGAAACGGTAACTGCTCACTCAATAACTTATCTTCAAAGGCATTGGATTGACTGTTCATTCGGTACAGAATCACGACTTCGTTTAAGGAATTCCCTGCACTGACCCACTGTTTAATTTTCCCGATAACAAACTCCGCCTCAGCCACTTCATCCTTCGCCGAATAAATATCTATCAATTCACCGCTGTCACTTTCCGTCCACAGCGTTTTACCTAATCGTTTCACATTGTTGGCAATCACCGCATTAGCAGCGGTCAGAATGTTATGGGTGCAACGGTAATTCTGCTCCAATTTAACCAGATGATGATTCGCATAACTCGTTTGAAACGTGGTCATGTTCTCCACTTTTGCACCACGCCAACCGTAAATGGATTGGTCATCATCGCCCACGACAAATAGGTTCTGCTTGTTTTCGGTCAACAGTTTCAGCCATTCGTACTGAATGATATTGGTATCCTGAAATTCATCCACCAGCACAAAGCTGAATCGGTCTTGATAATAACTGCGGATGCCTTTGTTATCGCGTAACAGTTCATAGCTACGCAACAACAGTTCACCAAAGTCCACCAAGTTATCATTACGACACACTGTTTCATAGATACAGTACAACCGCCCCAGCATATCAAACGCATCAGGATTAGCCCGTAAAGCGGCATCTTTTTGAGTGTTGATATAATTCACCAATAGTTTCGCATCGACTTCTAATTCCAATTCACTCAGAATCCGTTTCACTATTTTCAACTGTTCACTGCCGCTAATTACCTTGAACTTTTCTTTATCATGGACGCACAGCATACGGTACGCCAAACTGTGAAACGTTCCCATCCATAGCCCATTGATTGAGCTGCCGAGTTGCTGCTCCAACCGCTCTTTCATTTCGTTCGCAGCTTTATTGGTAAACGTGACGGCTAACAATTGTTCAAACGATGCCCCTTGTGGTCAATGTGGTGTTTCAACCGTGCCACCAAGACTTTTGTTTTACCTGCTCCAGCACCCGCCAATACCAATGCACTAGCAGATAATCCCATGACCGCTAATTGTTGTTCGTTATTCAATGAATTCATATTGCACCTGTTAAAAAAAATGTTAATTAAAATGCCCTATTTCAGGCAATAAAAAACCCTTACCATCAATGACAGTAAGGGCATGGTTCGTTACAGCAGATTAGAACGGACGTGATTCAGGACGGTTTAGATTCACATCGTAGAGTAAATGACTGAGTTCACGGAACGATTGATAGTCCAGCGTGATAGCCGCCTTGTTACGGTCATTCTGTACAATCAGATTCACTTGACTGCCATCGTGGGATTCTTCAACGCTCACGCCACCGCCTGTTAATCCGTTAATGTGAAAGGTTTTACTGACTAACCGAATCACTGGCGATTCCACTAATGGAGTTGGTTCTGACAGCATCATCGTTTGATTGTCTTCATGGTCAATCATCATTTGTTTTAAAGCACCCATGACTAATCCTCTTTATTGCTGTTGTAATGTTCAAGTAAAATGAGCGCAATCTTTATCGCTAATTCACCCATGATAATGCTCCTGTTAATACTCGCTAGGGAGTAGGATGGTGGTTGAACTGCGGTCAGCTTCGGTGATAACCCAAAACTTCACACCTTCAATGATGTACGCTGAAAAGATGCGTGAACCGTTTGAAACTGCCTCACGATTCGATTGTTGGTCTTTAACATCCATTTCTGACCAATCGCCACTCATGTGTTTTCTAAGTAAGTCCAACGGTGAATAATTAAGTTCATTTAATTCTTCTTTTGCCGCTGGTGTTGAAAGTGTTCTGCCTAGTGAAAATAAGGCGTTGTAAGTGGTCATAATTCATTACCTCTAATGATGATTAAGTTCGTTTCATAAGCACGGCAAACAATGTGCGCTGATTTCCAAATGTGTTGAATGGACGGGTCATTGACTAAATCCTGTAAACCTTGGTCAGATTGCACATTAAACGTTTCAAAGAAGTGTGAACGCTCGTGCTTTAGCAAATAATCCAGCAGGATTAGAAAATGGGATTCGATGTTAAAAGGCATCATTTCTCCTAAATACAGACATGAAAAAGGGAAGCCGAAACTCCCCTTTGTGATTTAACAGGTTGTTACTTAATCTCCAGACGGTGAGTTCTTTCCAAACGACAGCCATCAATCTCAATACCCGCTTTCAACTGTTCACCAATCGCAGTCTTACTGATTTTGATGGTTGAAACGATTTCCTTAAACTCAGGCGGTACACTGTCTTCATCATCAATAATCACCTTACAAGGGTTTTGTTTAACTGCCATCGTCAACTGTTCATTGCGAAGGTTCGTGATATTCATCACCTGCAACTGTTCCAGCAGATACTGTTCCAGCAGATAATTATTCAGATACAACACTTGTTTGGTGAGCATCGATGAACGTTTAGCCAATCGGTCTTGAACTTCTTTGACCGACGTTAATTCTAATTTCAAATTAGA
>Ga0268284_1000661_pt1 | contig 21540 bp, 16 predicted proteins | sample saktaG_14_FD_190137 | JGI IMG/M metagenome (GOLD analysis project Ga0268284, IMG submission 190137) | Saline water microbial communities from Sakinaw Lake, British Columbia, Canada - sak_2013_06_06_40m | ecosystem: Environmental > Aquatic > Non-marine Saline and Alkaline > Saline ...
AGTTCACATTCCTTTCAGTTTCCTTTCAGTCAGCATCCAGGGGACTTGACCCTCTCCAAACCTCTCCCCAAAAAGGGAGAGGCTTACTCCCCTTCCCTTTCTGGGGAAGGGGCCGGGGGATGGGGTAGAAAACCTTTAATCCTCTCCACAACCCCCTCCAAATCCTCTTCAATCTCTTCATTAACAAACCGGATCACCCGGATTCCCAATTCCTACAATTCCCTAGTCCTTCCCTGATCATAGGCCTGTTGATCCTCTTCGTCATGATATCCGATGTATGTGAATTGATTGTATGGGTCAATTAAAAAAAGTTTTTGAAATACTTTCTTGCTTCTCCACCAATGAATGCTGCGTTTGTACTTCCATTTCTTCCCCAATTCCAACTTCCACTATCCCCCTTTAAATATAGAAACTCAACATTCGAGTTTCTAACTGGTAGAACTTCAATTTCTTCTATCATTCTTCGTTTTGATTCCGGAGTCAATTCTTCTTCAAATTCTTCATCATAGTGGACATCCTTTAACTCAAACATTATTGGAGTCCAAGAAACGGAATCATATACATTAGTGAAAAGATGGATTTTTTCAATTTCAATTAATCCAATTGCCTCCTTTGAATAAGGGAAGAAATCTATTACCAATGAATGACTTTTGTCAGAATATTCAATATTAAGTTCATATAGTAACTCACTTGCTGTAATCGTCCACCCTACATTTGAAGGTTTCCCTTTCTTGACCCAGAGTTTATAAATTAACTGATAACCTGCCAATTGATAATTTCTATGTTCATTAATGTAAAACATCTTCCCATCACGAACTTCTTTTTTATAAAGGAGAAATGCCATAAATAAAAGATTTTGAAATGATTAATGCCTTTTGTTTATAGTTGTTCTATTGTCACCCCATCTTCATGGAACAGGTATTTCCCCGATTCTAAACCAATTTGCATAGAATCATCGAGAATACCAAAACCCCCATGTGAATTTTTCTCAACGAGTCTGTACTTGCTGTCATCATTATCAATCCAACCATCATATTGAGATTCAATTGTAAACGATTCTCCTTTTATTACCGAAATTGTATCAATATCTGCACCTTGTTGAAAAAGGGCTGCTTCGCCGTCAGCATCATCATTATCCACAGAACTATCATTGGGCATAATGGAAACTACTAATTCATCATCTTCTTCCATATTATTTTTATTTAAGTTAATCAAATATAGTAAGAAATCATATTTAGAATCTCTATTGAACAAACCGGATCAACTGACCACCCTCAGCCAATTTCTAGTTACTATCCTATTTTCTTGACAATCAACAAAAAAGATGGTCAGATTGTTCCGGCGAAGCCTGGTCAAAGCGATCTTTTTTTCAACAAGTTTCTGTTTAGCCAAATATTTTTATTTCATAAAGAAATTCTCTTTTTTCTTCAACCCCCATGCTTCAAAGCTATCAACCCTATCAAACCGATCTAACCTTTCTCCAGGCAAACACCACCGATCAAGAGCAAATATTATCATATCCGTTTCTCGAAGATCATTAATTCGCGCGGCTAACTTCATATAATAGTTTTCTGTTTTCCTCTTATGCTTATCACTAATTTCCACATATTCTTTGCTTTGATTACAGAAATCTTCAAGAGCAGCAACTTGTGATAATTTTAAGGGGCCAAAATTTCGCTTTTTGTTTATAGCTGTCATGATTTTAATTTTTTCAAATATATCTTCATCCTGGAGCTTAATATTTTTTGAAAGGCCCATTAGTACAAAATTCCCAAGTCGTCTTTTTTGTAAGTGGTTTTCTCCGAAATGATATTTGCGATTTTTTTTAGCCCAAATATGTTCAAGGCTGAGAAAATCATTTGTGTCTTCAGCTACATCTAGCTTAGATTTTAATATATTTTCAATATCCCAACTATGTTTGTCTTTTTTCTCAAGGTAATGTTCATAATTTGCTAGAAAAAATCTAAGCCCGTTCCAGTGATAATAGTCTTCTGGCTCGTCCTCATCAATTGTCAAGGATTGAACGAATTTTAGTTCACTACAGAAATGCTTAGTAAACTCTATTAGATTTAACTCAAGCCAATTATAGATATCCCCTGTTATTTTTTTATTTCCAAATAGTGTAACCTCCTCGGATTTATCATTTGAGCTCCAGGAACTGTCATTATATGCATCATTCGCCAAGTAAAACAAGTTGGCTTGTTTTGAATCAGCTCTATGAGTAATTTTCGGTAATATATAGACTCGGAAATTTAATATCTCGAGGATATTGAGCAACTGAACCACTTTTTGTGGTTCCTTTAAAAAAGACATTATTGTCAAGTAGAGAGGTAAGATAGACGCTTGGTCAGGTTGGCAGCGAAGTTTACTTATTACTTTTGCTAACTCGACTTTTTCTTCACCTTGATATTGAATTTGGAAATATTTAAAACTCTTTAAGTATGCGTAATTTAGAGAAGATTCAACAAGAAAATCAATAAAACAATGAATATCGCGAATATTGTCCTCAAGAAATTTATCAGATATTAAATCAACTTTGAATCTTTCTTTTAGCTCATCATATACATGATGACTTCTTGATTTATTGTAGTCGAAATAAACAATATAGCAATTTCGAATGAATCCATCCTCATCTTCGTTTGATATTATCCCTGCTTTACTAAGATTAAATAATATTTTACCCCATTTATTATCAACATTATCTCGTAAAGTTTTTTTGTCAAAAATTGTCGCGTAATAGATAAAATAATTTTTAATTTTCTCAAGTTCAGATAGAGATTTCCCTCTATTGTTGATAACCTCGAACATTATACCAATCTCTTTCGTATTTTCTGGGATAAAAAATAAGAATCCCAACTGATTTTTAATAATCTCTGTGATCCTGTCAACCTCTTTCTTATTGTGGAATAACCAAGTTTTAAAAAATAATTTTGCACTTTTAATTCGCTCATGAGATTTCACCTCAGGGTTTCCAATCTTATTATCTATTAGTATTTCCCTGAAAAAAAAATTTGTTTCACTGTTAGCCTCGAGCACTTGTTTTTCATTTCCGAGAGCTCCCCGAACTATATAAATTTCTTTAAGGTATCCGTATCTGTCTGGATTATAATTAATTATTTCATTAATTAGCAAAATTAGAGATGTTATTCTTTGTTGGCCATCAACAATGTCAAATTCATCCTTTGTTCCAGATGTAGGTGTTGCCACAATTGTACCTGTAAAGTGTTTATGATTTTTTGTGAATAATTTTTCGATATCTGATGTTAAATCTTTTAATTGTCTTTCATCCCAGGAGAACCCTCTTTGGTAATCTGGAATTTTAAAGTATCTATCCCTGATGATTGATTCTAAAGGGACCAGATTCATTGACATTTTAATTGATTCTATTTTTCCCATTGTTTACTTGTGTTTGGATTCAGTGAACAACTCCAATGTTTTTGCAGAAGGATATGTCGAAAGGGATGCAATTTTATTTGCTAATTCAATTGGGAGCAAAGCTCCTTCATAACGGTTACTGAGAATTTTTGGTAAGGTGGCAGTAATTTTTGCAAATCCAATTAGATGGTTGGGAGATGGATCATTTACATACTCGCCTCTTTGCCCAGTTGGAATGTTTAGGACCATCTTGTGGTAATCACTGTATTTTAAAAATAGCTTAGCCCCATAATTGGTGTCCCAGCCATATATAGAATCTCTTTTTGTATGCTGGATCTCCTCTCGTATGTAATAATTATCAGGGATGAAGACTGATCCACTGGGGGCATAATCACCGATTAAACAAAGATGGTCAAAGAAAAGTCCTGATTTTTCTTGACCTACCAGGCAAACTTCGATGCCATTGGATTGTGCATAATTAAAAAAACGGCGAATAGGTGCAGATAACTTAGCAAGTGTAGCTCTTAAGGCTAAAGGTCCATCTTTAACAAATAAACATTGTTTCAAAATATTTTTATTCGTTTCCCAGAAGAACCTAATTGGTGTTAAAATCATCAGGGTCTCACTGATTGTCATATAATCTGAAGCGACTTGGTTTGGCGCAAATGCATCGGTCATAGTAAGATGAAGCCCAAACATATCGGTGATAAAAATCTCGTTTTTGCAATTCGGGCATGTGCCAATTTCTTCGTCAAATGAAAGAGTAGCAACCTCTTTATCACAATAGGGACATCCAAATTTATCAAGCTGTTGTTTTGGCTTATCAAGCCACTTTTCGTAAGCGATCCATTTCAGAGTTTCCATCATGGATCCGTCAAGTGAGTCGTTGTATCCTTTATCTTTGATAGATTCAAATAGAATTTCTCTTATTGAGTTGTAAGTAGTTTTTCCTGGAGTTATTACATTTCGAAGAGGGAACGCTGTAGCATGAAAAAGTGCTGATTCTTTTAACAGGTCTCTAATTGCAAAGGGGTGTGGAGAAGATCTGTCAATTTTGTTAATTGCAAACTGGTCCATCTTCAAGAGTGCGGTTTTTATAAATGCAATCGCTTTATATGGCGGATGCTTTTGTTCAATTATTTGGATAGATCCATCACTTGAAAAAATAATCTTGCGTTCTTCCCCATCAGTCGGAAGAGGTTGCCAATTATTATTGAGTCGCTCAGAGATATTATTATCCGGATCTTGAAAATTCTTACAAAGATTTTGCACAAGAGGACTGTTAATGACCTCTATGTGACCTATTTTACTTGCGCGTTCACCCGGAAGTCGGTTTCCTGCTTGATATGGCATAATTTCCTATTTTGTGGGTGGAGTAAATCTTAAAGCCTGCATTGAAACTACATATCTATGAGACTTGGTCAGCATCCGCATATACCCAGGTGTCTTAGCTTGAAGGATATCATTCTTAATGCTATCATATACTATGTTAACTCTTGCTAGCCTGTTCACATCATCTTGGGAAGCTAGATGAGCAACAAAGAAGTTTTCAGTTTGAGCCAATAAATCAGGGTTCACAGTTGAAGGAGATTGAGTTGAATAGATCATCCCGATATGATACTTCGCTCCTTCTTTTGCAAACCTTCTGTAAATCCTAGTTTGGTCACTTGAATCATTGGTCCCAAACAGATTATGAGCTTCTTCAAAATATATATTAATAAAATGATTACCTAGATTATTTGAAGTAAATTTACTTGTCTGATGTGTCAAAATCGCCTCAGAAAGCTGTCTCGAGAAATATTCCATTAATATCTCGTCGGCATTTCCTAAATCAATTATTACGACCTTTCCATGATCAAGTAAATTTAGGATCTTAGTTACATAATCACCAGCTTTTTTATCATGATAATTCCTAAATCTCATAAGGATAACAAACCCACTACGTCCCGGATTGGGCTCTACCATTTCAAGGATAGCAGTATCATCTTGATCGAAAAGGGGGTTCCCACTTGAACTTCTCAAGTTAGTATTAGATTGGTTCCCTTTTCTAAATCGATGAATTATTTCTAACTCACGAACTAGATCTGACAATGAATTTGGGCTTGGAGGTATATCTAACTCGGCATATTCGTAGGCTGAATCTCTGAGTTCGGGAGAGAAATGAGGATCGAATCCCCTGGTTCTATTTGCAGCTGGGATCAACTTTTTTAAATCACTTTCATTACAATCATATTGACATTTATATAGTAAGGCAAAATAATATTGAATTTTTCTTATTGCTCTTATTTTTTCATTAATTCTTGAGTTTGGAATTTGTTCAATTGCTTCAAAATCGGGTAGATCAACACTAATAAATGCATCAACATAATCTGAACCACCTCTCCCTGATTGTCTAATTAAAGCGTTAATGATAATCTTTGATGCAGATGGTGAATGATAAAAATTAATTTTTAAAGATTCTGAGGGTGTATTTGGTTTTGGTGTTAATGCATATACAATGCAATCATTTGGATATGCACTCCTAATAGATAAATTATCATCTTGAGGATTGTCATTAGCATATTCACCATTGATATCAAAAATTAATTGCCCTACATTCTTTTCATCTTTCGTCGTCTCAATTAAACTTTGAACAATTAATTTAACCACATTGCTTTTCCCAAGTCTTGTCTTACCAAACATTGCAGTTCGGCAACCCATGAAATCGCGAGTGGAAAGGAAGATATCTACATCTGGAAGTTTTTTATTGACAAGTGGTAGTGTACATTCTGTAAGGCGAAGCTTGCCAATTAAGAATCTATGATCTGGTGGCACCATTGAGTTGCTCACAAGATCCAGGAGGATATCATTGGGCGAATAGATTTTATATTTATGTGCACTAACATAATTATTAATGTCCCCTGAAAATTCAATTGAATCTTGTTTCCCCTGGTTTGGATAAAACATTCCAAGGACTTGTGTTTTAAGTGCACCCCATTGTAGTTCACTTTGAGTGAAGATATCCAATTCGGGCATTGATTTCTTTTGAAGTTCGAAATATGTTTGTTGTACTTCAGAAGAGAGTGGAGTAGGAGCTGAGTCAAGAACTCGTAGCAGAGTAAAATGCAGCGGAATTTGTATCCCGTTTTGAGTGAATGAGTCGGGGACCATAATTAAAAGTGAATTTCTTGGTATGCCTCCAACTGCAACCTTATATGGATCACTTGTGATAATTGTAATAGCATCGAATCCAATATCCAGGACATAACCAACGAAACGACTCTGATCATATAATTTGGCTGTCATGATCTTCTCCTCATTTTCAAGGAAATCATGTAATACCCTGAGTGGATGATTTTGAAAAGCAGCTTCTTCGAGGAATTTTTTCATTGATTAATAGTTTGAAATTAGTATTTCTTTACTTTTCTTCGTCTGAACACCAATAGTGGAACTTGTTCCAGTAGGTATTCTTTTTATCTTAAACTCAGCATACAGATTTTTTATATCCGCATGAGATGAGTTTGTCATTAACCATTTTACATTAGATATTTTAGAGATGTGTTTTAATATCATTGATAGTTTAATCTGATCATCATATGTAAAAGAACCGTGTATATAGTGTGCTTCATTTAATGATTTCTCGCCTGGAACATAAGGAGGATCCAGGAAAATGAAATCACCTGGAGAAACAACAGATAATGTCTCTTCGAAACCTGTTTTTCGGATTTCAGCTTTTCTAAAAATCAGTGAAAGATCAATAATGTTTTTATGTGTAATAGCCCACCTCCTGCCTTCACCACCATATCCAACATTGAATTTACCATTTGAGTTGTGTCGCCACATTCCTTTGAAACAAGTACGATTAAGATACAGAGTTCGAGCGGCCCGATAATAGAGTGGAGAACCATTTACTTCTCTATCTCTCACTTCGTAGTAACTATCTTTGCCTGTAGGGAATGATTCAAAAATTCTCCAAACTTTATGTGGGTAAAGTCTAATACCTTTATAAAGATCAATCAGTTCAGGATTTATATCGGAGAGTAGCGCTTTCTTTGGTTGAATATTTAAGAAAATTGCACCACCACCTAAAAATGGTTCAATATAATGCCCTTGTATATCCTCCGCACTTGGCAAATATTTAACCAAGAATGCTAACATATTACTTTTCCCTCCAGGGTATCTTAGAAAACGCATTTTACTAATTATGCTTGTTTATATTCAATTCCAATTATTTCAATCTCATCATCTGAAGTTATCCCTTCAATTATTATCGGTAGAATATCTTCGTTAAGGGCTTCAAGATAAATTATCTTTTCAGGGAAGAGCTGATGTTTTGATGTTTCTTCACGAATATCAAATTTTCTAATAGTACACATCCCTTCGTAATTTTTATCATCAGATTCATGATGATAAAGAACCAAATTTCCAACGGCATCGCCCGTTTCGAAATTGGAATCGAATATCATCCATGAATCGGGATCATAATGAGGAAGTAGATCAGATCCCTTAACTTGGGTTGCAAAAACAGATTCAGGGTATTTCTCTTTTCTCGGGTCGACCTTGTACCATCCAACCGGTTTGGGTGTTTTTTGTTTCAGGTTAAACTTTCTGTAAGCTTTATCCGGAGAATAAACTGGAATAAAATTCACAAATCGTTCTTCAAGAGGAGGATCGAGATGAAGCTCATCTTTTGATTGCTGGCGTTTTATTGCATCTTTTGCCTCATCAATAAATCGTTGAAATTCCCAAAGTTCGGATCCCATTTTGTCCATCAATGATGAAAATACCAAAATCCCTTGATATGTTTTTATATGACCACGGCCAGTTGCTTCTTCGAGTTTCTCTAAAAGAGCGTTTTTCATGGAATCAGAGAAAACCTCTCCTTTTGCTTCAATAACGAAGATTTTACCGTCCCTATATGCAATGAAATCGGGATAGTACTTTTTTGATCCATAAGTGAAATAGATATTTCTTTGATTCCTGATCCAGAAATTCGTGGGAGGGTGGCCATAAAGCACCTCCGGTTCCGCAGCTACAGAAAGCTCCGGTTCGTTCACTGTGATATAAGTAATTTCCCGATCGGGTGTCACCTTTTTTAGAACTTCATTGATGTATCTGGCCAGCTGAAATTCAGTGTATGAATCAAACTTCTCATAATCATAGGCCGATTTATCATAGCCATAAAAATGAACATTCTCATCAATTAGTTGAATGATCTTGCTTTTCTCCTTGACCCTTTCCTTGAATTTGTTCTCGATCTGGTCTTCGGGAATTTTTAATTCATAATCCTTGAAGTTTTTGGCCAGATTCCAGCTTTCTGTATCATTAATCTGGTGAAAATCAAGTCGGAAATAATTCCGCTCAATATGGTTCCTGTAAAAGAAACTGAAGGAATCCACAAATAATTTCTTTGCAAGCCGTTCATCTGCATCATCCAGACAATAATATTGGAGTCCTTTTTCGTTGATCCGGTACATGTAGCTTTGAAAAGCTTTCCGGATTGTATCCGTGTCGGGAAGACAATGCAAGATTTTCTGGACAGCTCCATAAATCGATTTCATCTCCTTTTCCGTAATAACCAGAGTTTTTGGAATCCCACCACTTTGTTGTAACTGCTTATGGTATTCCTTTTTGTCAGCAAAAATATCGACCTCCAAAAAGAATGAATCGGGTCTGTATTTAAGAAAACTCTTTACTTCGTCTAACTCTCCTGTGAAACAATTATCTTTAATGAAATTGTTAACAACCGTTTCTGTATCTGAAACAAGCGCGATAAGATTGACCCCTTCCTTCGCTTTAAAATCAGCTTTAATATGTGGAATGTATTTCCCGTTAAGTAACTCCGATTTTACCTTATTGATTATCGGCTTCCTGGGTTTATCAAAACTCAAATATTTGTTGTTGAGGCCGAATTCTTTCTGGATAGATTCAATGACCTCTTCAAAATTCTTCCCCTGGTCGCAAACAACATGGAGCATTTCTGATTGCTTCACCAATTCATCAGGATGATCATCAAATTCCCGTTTGTCTTTATTCAAGCGTACACCACGTCCTATAATTTGCTTGACGGAAGTTTTAAAATTGGATTCATTGTCGTTGATTACAGCCATGGTATAGATATTGGGCAGGTCAATTCCCTCGTCCAGCCGTTGCATGTAAACAACCACTTCAACTTCATTCTTTCGTATGTTTAGAAACTTTTTCTCCGTCTCCTTGTCTGAATTTGCATAGTAAAATATCGCAGTGTTGGCTGCCTTTTGGATATCTGACTGAAGGCTCTCAAGATCGTTGTTATAGGTTTGAGTATAAAGTTCCTGAATGATTGAAGTGATCATCAGATCAGAGACTTTCACCTTTTCAATAATCGTGTTGATGTTTTCAAGGTCATTTGCCAAGTTATGCTGAATATAATCGAAAATCTTTTTTGTATAAGACGTCTCTTCCTTTACTTTCACGAATGCCAGCGGTTTGAGTCCCCTGCATTTGGGATCCTGTAATACGGCTTTCTTTTTGAGAAGGTGAATGAGAAAAAGGGTGATAATTTTAAGTTTTTCCGATTGTGCAATTTCATCCTTTGTTTTTTTCGACGCACTTGCAAGTGCAACGGCCCTTACCAATTTGCCGTGGCCATCCTCAAGAAAGCGCCTTATGTCATACTTATAAACAATCTGCTGATTTTTTTTATCCTGCCCACGTTCAATTTCAATGGCTGTTGCAGTATATTCAAGAACTGCGGTGGGCCGGAAATTGTAAATGATCTTTTTTGCCACCGGAGTCTGGTGGTGATGGGCTTCATCGGTAATGATTACCAGTTTCTTATCCTTGAGAAATTGTTTGATGCTGATACTGTTCCCCTGATCATCCTGCCAAACTGCGCTTTCCCATGTCTTTTCGGTGTTTGTGGCATTTGTTCCAAACTTACTTATGTTGAATACGAAAATATTAGCGTCTTTCGATTTGTCGAAAAACAGATTTTGAGAATAATTGTCGCCGGTGATTAGATTGAAAGTAAAGGGTGTATCATCAGCCCAAACAGAATCATACCCTCCGATGATGAAATTCCGGATGGTTTTCTGGTAGATATCTGTTGATGCAGGTGTTATGATTAAAAAATTATCTATGCCAAATTTTTGATTTAGAAAATAGATACTGGCGCCCATGAGCATGGTTTTGCCGGAACCGGTTGCCATTTCAAAACTCATGAAAGGCACCTTAATTTTATTCTCTTTATCAATCTCTTCCAGAAGTTGCTTCTTTTCAGGCCGTTCATGGCTGCAACGCAAAAGATAATCGAGAATATACAAGGCTTCCATCTGATATTTACGAAGGGTATGCTTGGTGATGCCCGTTTCAATATTATTGAAGATCGCATAGTCATTTGTAGCAAAAAGGTTGATGGAAGTGCAATTTACCTGGTAATCATCAATAATTTTATGCAGGAGTTTCTTGTGCCCCTCGAAATATGTAGTATCGGTTTTCGATTTTGCCATGGCTTTATTGTTCTAACGCAGCAAATATCGCATGCGGCACTTTTATGATTTCTAAATCGTCTGGTTTTGAATCATAGGCAATTTCAACCCCCCGATTAGTGAATATATTTATATACTCGGGTGAAAAGGCTTTTCTTGCTGCTGCGCAGATTGCCATAATTTCTTCGTATGGCATTAAATGAAGACTGCCATTGGGCTCATTCAATGAAATAATAGCAACCCGGGTTTTCGTACCTATTTTTTGAACGCCAATGGTTGGATGACTTTCGGCAGACTGGAATAATTGCTCCGACATCAAATTTATACTATTATCTAGGACATAATCATATGAAAGTAATAATGATTCTTCAATAAATTTCCTGCCTAAACGCCAATTAAAATCACCTACATTATTTTCATCTATTGTTATAATTGAAGATCCGAGATGGTAATATTTGAAAGAGCCGCCACCTTGCCAATTAACATTTTTACTTATACCTGTTTGATCATTGCCTGTTATTACAGATTTTAATCTTGGAACAATATGAGTGTCCGCATGTTTTCCAACTTCAATTCCAATCCATTTTCTATTCATTTTATGCGCAACTGCCATTGTTGTACCTGACCCAGAAAAAGCATCAAGGATTAAATCGCCTTCATCAGATCCTAATTCAATTATTCTCTGTACAAGTTTTTCGGGCTTTTTTGATTTTGGAAAATCAACACCACCTTCATGTGCTAATCCCTCAAAAGATATATCAGTCCAAATGTCAGTAATAACTTCTCCGGGAAATAATGAACCATCGATTTCAACAATTCTCTCTTTATAGTATATAATCCTTCGACCACCAATAAATTGATAATCCATATCATCGTTTGGATGACGGAATATTTTTTCTTTATTGGTTTTAGATCTTTCAATTATGTCTTTTCGTTTTAAATAAGCGCCACCTGAAGGAGCGGCTGTTTGGAATACTCTGCTCGAATTATTTAAGGCAAAAAGTGCAATCGCACTATCTAAATCGATTTTAGATATTTGTTTCCGCGCTTCCTTCAAATCGGAAAATCCAAGTTCTTTTGCGACGACTTCTTGAATATTTGACCATTTCCATTCTTGTTCTGGGATGGTCATATCTTCAAATACTAAATTATAAGCGGGATCATATTCTTTCTCTAAAAAAATCTTTTTTGTCGAAAAAATCTCTTTATTTTTTGCATAAAGTAAAATATGATTGGCTTGTTTAAATAAATCATTCGATGTGCCTTTAAAACCAAAAGGTTTATTTGTAGAAATAATTATCTCATTGCAATAGTTTTTACGCCCAAAGACTTCGTCTAATAAAATTTTACAATAAGCTGATTCTTTGTCATCAAGATGGACGAACATGCATCCATCCTCTCTAAGGATTTTATGAATGATGACCATTCGATCTCTAATCATTGTTAGCCATTCAGAATGTTCCAGACTATCATCATAATATTCTAAAGCAGCCTCCGCATTATAAGGGACATCAAGATATGCACATTTTATCCTTTCTTTTTCTGGAAGATTGAGTAAGGTCTTCTGTAATGTGTTTAGAACGAGAAGATTATCACCTTTTATTAAAATATTATCGATTTCAGAATCATCTTTATCAGATTCAACAATTCGCTGTTCTGTTATGGTACCTGGCAATGTACCATCCTTATCAACTTGCTTTAGGGTATATGCTTTCTCGAATATTAATGGTCTGGCTTCCTTTACTCTTAAATCTGTTCTGTCAACCCAATATGGTTTTAATCCTCGTCCTTCCTCATCAATGATTTCGTAAAAAAGCGCATCATCCTTATTCACCCAATTCATCTTCGGCGCTGGCACATCATTTTTTGATTGTGGGTTTTCTTCAGAAGCTAATAGAATAGACTTCTGCTTATTGTACCATTCTAAAGAAAGAGAGCCTTTGTATGTTTTAGCCATTTTATCTATGATTTATGTAATACCGTTGCAAACTTTTCCAAGTCTGCAATCTATACAATTTTTATGGTCATTTGTCTTGGGTAGATCATTTTGCCTGATGGCATCTGCGGCAGAAACAATCTTTCGTTTCATTGCCTCAAGATCCTTTATCTGAATCTCTTGTGTTTCTGGTTTATTTTTATCCATGTTGTATATCTGCAGAAAATCTGCCTTCTCTCCGGATAATTCCTGGTATCCTATTGCATATAAAGATAATTGCTCCATGGAAACATCAAATTTCTGGGCATCCTCAGCGCTCTTGAAATCAATGATGGTTGTCTTTACATCACCATTTATATCTTTCTTTTTAATAAGATCAACACGGCCATTGATCAGAATTCCATCACCCAGTTCAATCTGAATTTCTTTTTCAGCAAATTCAATATGGTTAAAGTCAGCTTTGTTGAGGTTTAAATATTCTATAACCACATTTTCGGCTTTTTCTTTAATATCTTCTTTTACATCTTCATATGCATATGGGATATGAATGTGCGTTTCCAATAATGCCGGTAAATGATCTGGACCTGTTTCAATTCCATCCAAAGCATTTTTATGAATTTCCATCAGAACATTATGTACTGATTTTCCATACCCAATCCTGATCGACAATGGTTGATGAAAACCATACATGGACACCAATTTAAACCGGTAAGGGCAATCGAAATAGTTCTTCAGAACAGAAAAATTGAGCAAAATCGAAACGGCATCATTTTTAGGAGAAGGCATAGTAAACTGCCTGTCGGAGTAATCCCTGTCATTATTTGAAAAAATATACTGTGAACGGCTGAATTCCCGGACAAAATCAGATTCCTTTTGTTCATTTCGGCCATCAGGGGCCCTGGAAATGAATAGAAATTTTTGCGATCGGGTAATGGCGACGTACAATAACCTCCTCTCATCCTCCGTGCCACTTTCATATCTTTGTTGATCTTTAATCAACTCTTTCGGAAGATGGTGCCATACGTTTTTTCCTCCTATTTTTTGGGCAGGAAGGTAGTTTTTATTCAAACCGGGGATAAAAACTACCGGAAATTCTAACCCTTTAGCCTGGAAGATTGTCATGATCTGAACGGCATTTGGAGTTTTATAGTTATTTTCCAACCATCCTTCGGCATATACATTCGAAGCCGAGTATCGAATAAAGTTCAGGAAATTTCTAAGTTTAATTGCTGGATTACTTTTAAAATGAATTGTTTCAAAGTCATCGATCACAGATGAGAACATACCCAGGTTGTAAAAAATGATCTCCTCGTTCCTGTTCCCAATACGTGTACCCGTGCCATCATCCACAAAGATATCCTCAGTAATCTCGGCAACTTCAAGAAATTTCTGGAATATTTCCTGTAAAACAAAGTCGGCATAGTATTTTATACGATGAGGCCTTTTTGTTTCCAGATATGCGATTCCCTTTTTAATATTTTCCTGAGAAATTTTATCTGATAGGTTCGTCCATGAATCAATGATAACAGAGGGATCGTTTGTTTCGTTGAGGTAATTAAAAAGTTGAATGGATGCTCCAACCTCTGGTCTCCCAAACAATTCATTCACTCCTCCCACAATAAAAGGGATGTCGTTTTCTTCGAGTTTGTGAATGAGGTTTTGAGCCTTTTTCCACTTACGAAGCAAAACGCAAAAATCGGAGTAATCCAAACCACGTGTCTTTCCTTTTTCGGTAAATTCTATTCCTCTTAGTTTTTTTATCTGATCAGCAATGAATTGATTTTCTTCATTAACATCATCGAAAACATTGTAAAGAAGGTCGCCCTGTTCATAACGTTGTTCTGCTTTTGCTTCCATTTGCTTCGGCAACCGAATTGCGTTATTCCCAATAACCTTTGTAGCTGTTTCTACAATTGCCGGCGAGCTTCGGAAATTATCGACCAAACTTACCGATTTGACATTTTTGTATCGTTCCTTGAAACCAATAATATATTTGATATCACTGCCACGCCATTGATAAATAGTTTGGTCATCATCACCGACCACACAAATATTTGAACCTAATTCTACCAGGTCGTTAATGATATAATCCTGTATCGGATTGACATCCTGGTATTCATCAACAATCAAATATCGCAGATCACGGCCAATTTTATTCCTGAATGCTTCGTCCTTTGCAAGATGATCATGAGTTTTCGTCATGATCATAGTAAAGTCAAAGAAAGCGTTTTCAATTAACGTGTTTTCATATTGTTCAAGAGCTGCTGTTATGTCTTGAGGTAATTTTTCAGTCGGCATTGTCAATTCTGATTCTCTGACGATTCCCATCAATTGAACAAAACGATTCGTGTCTTTGAATATTTCCATATTCATTTCAGGCATTCCAATCCGATTGAAATTCCGGTCAATAAAAAGCTTCAGTTTGATTTCGTCCAGAACAGTGAATTTCTGATATTCATACACATGTTCCTGTACAACCTTCAAGCACCAACTATGAATGGTGCCAATATACATATCAACAAGTCCCTTTAATTCAGGAATCTGTTCTTTACACAGTTTCAAAATCCTCGATTTTAGTTCAGCAGCAGCTTTTTCTGTGTAAGTAAACGCAACGATGTTTTTAGGCAGGATTCCAGGTTCACTTTTCAATAAATTAACAACACGTTCAGAAATGACCTGGGTTTTACCAGAACCTGCACAAGCGATTATTTGAAGGTTCTTATCCAGTGTATTTATAGCCTCGAGTTGTGCAACAGTGTAATTCATAATTGACAATGGGGTTCCGAGTTAATCCAATGAAATATCCGGTTGGCCAGTAGCCGCTGGGCGGGCGTTACTTGGGTTGGTAATTGAGGTTTTTTCTTCATTTACTTTTCCTTCGCTCGCTTTGAATCACTTGTCCCACCTGGCTTCGGCTGCTGGCTTATTAGGTGTAGATTAAATATTTTCTATTTTTTTTTTATTTCAACAGTTTAGTTTTTCTATTATCCCGAACAACAGGAATCCAATAAATATTGTATCTAACGATAAGAACAGTTTGAATGGAACTAATTGTCATATATTGTTTATCCTCGATTTTGAATACTCTTTTAAGTAAATCTATTTGTTCAGAAATCTTTAATGACCCTTGAGGGAACATAAAAGTTCCATTTTTTATTTCGTTCAGCCCTTTTTTAATAGATATTTGTTCAGGATCTGAAAACAAAAATCCAGTATTCTGATTCAATACAGAATCTCTATTATAACAAATGACACGTGCATCTGTTTGATTAATATTTGGATTATTGGCAATGAATTGATCAAAGTTTGTTTCTGCAATATAATTAAAGGAATCTTGGGGGTCTCGTCGGAAAAAATCATAAAAAGCGTCATCATCATTTTCAAATTGGCCGTAATCAAAAAGTGGTGAAATGTATTTTACGGTGTTATGGGGGGCGGCTGCCCTTGCCAATAAAGTATCAAATTGAGTGGTAGGGAGTGAATTTTTTATATTAAACCTAAAGTAGGGTGTAAAATCCGGTGGAAGTTGACCATTTATAATTTCTCTTGCGTTTGCATTCCATAAAATATCCCCTACTTTAAATTGAAAGAATAAATTATTGTTAATTACAAGGTCGGCACCTCCCACTTCTACAAGTGGATTGCCTTCTTGTCGTAAGGTTGGAAAAACAAAGGTTAAATCATCGGGGAGATGAAATTGTACAAATTTGTGAAAAAATGCAAATGCAAATTGCGTTTCACTGATATTTATTCTGGCCATGGTAATCTATATTTATTTTACATCTATCAAACAGATAATGTGCATATTGACTAAATTTCTTTTATCTTTTATTTCCACTCCTGGATGCTGGGAATAGCTACACAATCTCAATATCATTCACGATGGACTTGAATTCATTAGCTGTCTTGATCCCGTCACCTGTTTCCAGTATTTCTAGTTCTGTCATATGATAAAATTACCAGTATCTAATTTTGAGGTAGTCCGTCAAAGACTTTCTATCACGGCAAGAATAAATTGGTAAGAGAAAATCCTCGGGAGTGATGCATAAATATCTATTCGGCTCGACCAATACCTTCCTCCAGGCTTCCTCCAAATTTTTCCCTGTTAATCCTGGCGAGGTGACAGCATTTCTTAGTTCCAAATTATCTCCTGGAATAACATGAATATGGATCCAATCCTCAGCTCCAAATTCTTTGCGCTTTGCCATAGTCCAACCTAAAAAGGTTTGCCTCATCAACTGATAGAATGGTTCATAAAAACAATCGTTAAAAAAGGTTGGGTTAATCGGACAATCTTTGGCTGATAAGAAATCCTTGTATGCATCAAGCCTGACTTTACCAGACGAACCCACTGATTTATCCTCAACCGAGTAAGATTCAATATATTTCCATTCAATAAGAACCAGTGTTCTCTTGCCATAATCATCTTCCGCTAGCATCATAGCATCAACTGAAGTGCAATTAGCACCTCGTGTTTGTTGTTTTTCTTTGCCTAATCGTTCTTTTCCAACCATCTCAAATTCAACAAATCCATCATCAATGACAACGGCCTTCTTGAAATTCGGATTTAGACTCCTTAATATTCTTGAAGTGATATCCTCCCGTTGTCTCAGGTAATAAAGGTGATTCACGCAAGCAACTTGGGAAGAGAGAAGGTGACCAGTAGGCTTTGTACCGGAATCCCACCAAGATATTTTATTTCGAGAGAAATAATTTATAGCATCTGACCGAATACCCTCCCACAGGTTCAGGACAGGGTCTAACAGTATAAAAGGTCTTGGTAGTTTGTCGAAAATCCCTCCCCCTGGGTCTTTGAAAAACTTTGAAAGAAGAGATATTGCCCTGTTCTTTTGACTGGTTTTATAATTCATATCTTCTAAAATTTAGAAATTAGGATAACTTTTCCCTAAATGCATAAACCAAAGATATTATCTTTCTAAATATAAAAGAAGAAAAACTTAGTAAACAATCACTATTTCCCTTGGACTGGTATACCCTGATAACAGGTATTCCCCCCAACTTTCTGGATATTCACATCCAGCACGTCATCAATCGACTTGATCTTCACCTCCACCGTCCCGTCGGGACTTAATGGCACCAGGGCATAATTCTGAATTGGCGCCATCGGTGCCTCCGCCTGTGCCCTGGGGATAAGATTCATGTTTTGAAGTGTCAGGACTACCAAACATGCGGCTATCACTGTCAATACAACCTTTAAATAAAAGTCTGCTTTCATGGTTATAATGTTTTGTTATACTTGTCGCTCATATTCCCTCTCCTCTAAGGGGAGGGCCAGGGAGGGGTCAATACCTCCATTATCCTCACCATCGCCCACGTATCCAGTTTACAGTACTCCAGCAAATCCCGTCTGATCTTCTCAACCACCTCTGGATCCTCCTCGTGATAAAGCTGCTCGTACGAAAGGCTTGCGGCTCCTCCTTCCTGAATCCCAAGCCCTTTATAAGATAGTTCAGGGATCAGTGCCGGCAAAACAGCCTTCAGAGAGTACGACCCATTGAACTCCGGCAGGTAAAGATGTTTTTTGCGGAACGGCACCATCAGATCCACCACTCGGTCAAACAGCGGCTCGATGCGGGAAGCATACTCGGGAAAATCCCGTGCTATCTCCCGAAGCCTGCTCATCTCAAAAGTCTTATTCCAGACGATGATGCTTCCATATGATCCCAGCCTTTCCAATAAGGTCTCAATGAACTCCCTCCTCGGATCCCCCGGCGGAATTCCTAAAAATTCATAGTGATTAATTCCTGTCTTTTTATTTCGCTTCTCGCTTCTCGCTACCTCGCTACTTGTCACATGAACCGACCATTGAAACGGAATCTGCTGATAAGGGCGACTTTCGTCATGGATTGGTATTGCGGGGAAGATCGTTTCGAAATCCATGAAAAAGAGTGGGTACTCCAACTCATCGTTGAATTCATCCAGCGCTTCCTGGTTGCGGTTGGCGGACTGTGCCTTCGATGTGCCAGGTAGTATAGGCAGTTCCTGTCTGCAGAACTCCATGAAATCACAGTTGAATGGTTTATAGCAATGTCCACCCATTTCGATTGTGGGTATCTCTCCCAGTAGGAACATCTCCTGAAGTGGAACCAGGAGTTCCACGATCTCCTTCTGCTTGGCCAGGACCGTTTCAGTCATGGGTTCAATCGTGAACAACTCCTCCAGGTTCAGTTCCCCCCGACGAACATACTGATTGTTCAAATGCACCAGGGAAATCCGCTTCAATGGCAATCCCGATCCGGTGATCACATGATACTGAAAAGCCACATCCAGCACATGATAATCCTTCACCCCCATTGAAGCTTTCACCTCATAAGCCACCCACCCATCCTCTTCTTTCACAAGAATATCAATATAGCAAAGTAAGTCCCCTTCAGGGGATTTAGGGTCATTGGTAGGGGTAATAAACGCCCCCTCATAAATCACCTCGTGCCCTTGCTCGATCAGCTCCTGAGTATAAGCCACAGCCTCAGCCACATTCCAGGGTTCTCCCCTACTGGCATCCACTCCTCCCGCAAAACGTTGTTGAGCCAAAGCGCCAACGGAATGGCCGGTGTCAAAGGTGTGTTGCTGGGAGTTGCTGATTTCATCCCGCTCTTCAGGCTGGTTAAAATGAAGCCACAATGATTTTGGGCATTTGCTTCCCCTAATGAAGGAGGATTTGGAGATGGTTGGAATTGTCATTTTCTGATGATATGAAATGTGATCGGCTGCAAAACTAAATATAGAGGATGCAGCCTATCTGCGAAGCCAAATGAAACAAAAGCTTTATTTATCTGAAAGATCAACCGATGTAAAAAATTCCTTCCCAAAAGAAAAAGGAATCTCCCCGTTGTGTTGCAACCTGCCAAGGATCATAGCCGGATGTGTGTTAATCTTTTTTGCATAGTTGATCAATGCTTTTTCAGACAAAGGAAGATATTTTTTCAATTCGGTCTCCTCGTCCTTGGAGAAGGTCCACCTGACGGCAAATTCATCTGCTTCATTCTCCTTTTTAAGGTCTTTGTCCTGGTACTCGATCTGCTCCAGGAAGATCTCTTTCTTTCCGTGAAGCAGAATGTGCCCGGCTTCATGGAAAAAGGAGAACCAGAACATGTCGTTGCGCTTTCCTCTGCCGGTAAGCTGAATCAGGGGATTGTCATTGATCCATCGCGTAGCGCCGCTGATGGGCGCTTTGGGTAAAAAGGGAATATGGACCACCTTCACCCCGGCATTCAGGCAGACCTCCTTCAGTTGCGTAAAAAACCCGTCAGGCTGCTTTGCCATGATGGATTTCAGATCGGGAAGAGCTTCCTTAAATTTCTTCTCTGAATAGGCCGGGGACTGGATTTGTCTGGCAGAAATTTCTCCCTGTCGAAGCCAGGCCGAAATGGCATATGACTCTTTTGTCTGTTTCAACGAGATCCTGAATGCAACTTTCAGCTGCTGGTTGTAATAGTATTCTTCCCATGCATTTGGTGTGGCAATTCCGAAGAATTCCATCAACTGGGAAGCCATTGCCTGTTTCGAACCTCTTTTTTCAAGCCAGCCAAAGGATATCATCTGAGCCAGGGGAAAATTTCCCGCCCAACCTACTGCTTGTTCAATCACCTCTTTCCGTCTTTCACGGGCAAGGTATTCATCATATGCCCGTTGGCTGTTAAGCCAGAAATGCGCGGGTATCCTGGTCACATTTTCAAACTGAACCGCCATGTCTGCTGTAATGGAACTCTCTCCTTTCAGGATAGCTGTGATGGTCTTTTCGGGTTTACCAGTTCTGACAGCAAACTCTTTCGGTCCCATGTCCATCTCTTCCAGTTTCTCGGCAAGTGTTTCTCCCGGATGAAAAACAACCTGCGGGAAATATTGATTTTGCTTAGTCATAATTATTTCTCTTTATGATAATTGATGATCTCTATGATTTCAACACCTTTGATGTCAGACCAGATATACCATCCATGTTCATCTTTTGGAATCGGATTCTCATGAGGTTCAAAAACCAGCCTGTAGGGTTGGTCCAGGTCACATCCCCATTTCCCTTTCCGGTTGCCAACCAGGTCGTGATAATTACCTGGCATGTATTTGACATCATCCAGTGTATTTGCATTTTGGAGATCCTGTAATCGCCGGTGGTATAGTTTCGCTCTGATTTCACCGAACTCCTTTTGGCACTTCCGGTAATCATTTGCCAGCTTTTCCAGTTTTTTGTTCCTGAATGTAATTTCCATGCAAATATACAATAAATATAATTAACACATACTGTTAATTAATAATAATTTTATCTCATCTCAAAATTCTTCATTCGTAATTCGTAATTCGTAATTCGTAATTCGTAATTCAATAAAGTTTCCCCATCTCCCTGATCCTCCTGAAAAAGTACGGCACCGAACCTCGTCCCGAATCTTTCTATGCCGATAAGTACTTTAACGCCTTCCCCCAACTGATCGATTCATCCATCCAACCCACCAAGCCCCCAACCACCCCACCCCTGATCTCCAAGACCCTGCTCTTCGACAAACTCATCACCCTCCATTCCCACATCCCCAGCCTGACCTCAATCCGTCCTTCATAATTAACGGCAGCCTGCCCTCCCGACACCTTCCCTCGTCATGGCAAAGAGCTTCTCTCCAAAGCCAACCACACCCATTCATCCAGCATCTGGTTTCTGTCAACTGATTTTCCTGGTTTTCATTTAAAAAATAGATATCTCATAACATTTTACATTTCTGTTATGTCAATAAATAAAATGATATTAACTTTATATTTATATGTTTTTAGGCTTAT
>Ga0268284_1000662_pt1 | contig 21532 bp, 16 predicted proteins | sample saktaG_14_FD_190137 | JGI IMG/M metagenome (GOLD analysis project Ga0268284, IMG submission 190137) | Saline water microbial communities from Sakinaw Lake, British Columbia, Canada - sak_2013_06_06_40m | ecosystem: Environmental > Aquatic > Non-marine Saline and Alkaline > Saline ...
CAGCGCCATCGCCGCCTACACGCTCGCCTCGGACCTCGCCATCGAAGAGGCCAAGGCCCACCTGTTAGCCCGCAACAGCGACAAGGCCGCCGAAAAAATCCGCGCCGCCACCGAGATCTGGCCGACTAACCCGAAACTCACCGAGTTCCGCAACCTGATCACCAGCTCCAGCGGCCTGGTCACCATCCGCAATGATTTCGACCGCCTGCTCGGCGAGGGCAACTTCCGCGAAATCGCCCGCCGCCAATATGAAATCGCCCCCGCCATCCAGGGCGACGCCACCCGCGAGGACGCCTTCAAACAAATCATGACCAACCTGATGAAAATCGAGGCCGCCCTCGGCAAGGCCGCCGAATTCAGCAAGGTCGGCCAGGACTACGCCGCCTGGGAACAACTCGCCGAACTCCGCGAACAATTCCCCGATGACCCGAAACTCGGCCGCGAGCTCGAATTATTAGCCCCCAAGGTCGCCGATTTCACCAAGGCCCTCGACAAGGCCCGCCAGTTCGAAACCCGCTCCCCCAAACAAACCGGATCCGCCCTCTCGTGGTACCTCAAGGCACGCAGCATCCACCCGCGCAGCAAACTCGCCGACGACGGCGCCAAGCGCCTCGTCCTGGAAATCCTCCCCCCCGACGACTCCGCCCCCGCCACCCCGCCCACCGCCGAGGCCCGCAGCGACACGCATTGATCCCGGCTCTCACAAGTAAGGAGGGAGGACGTCCCGTCCTCCTTGGCCGATGGATACGTCCCGTCCCTGTTGCAGAGGCGGACGAGACGTCCACCCTCCTTATTGCCGCCGGATCCGGTTTTGGAAGGACCAGGAGGCGCGGCTTCCGGTTACAGGGATGTGCGACTGGATGACCGAAGATTCCGCCTCAAGGCGGGACTACATACCTCCCCAAGAAACGTCGAATCCAGAGTATGTAGTCCCTCCTTTAGGAGGACCCTTCAATCAAAATCGCGCCATTCGGAACCGACCCGAATGGCGCCAGTCATTTCGCCTATGGCATGGTTGCTTTGCTTTTGATCAGGTTTTTAAGCGGAATGGGCTTGTGTTTTTTCGCGTATTCCTTGGCGATTTTGTCAATTTCATCATCGCCGAGCTTGTCTATATTGTCGGAATATGGATTTCCCAACTCCAGACTAGCCCATATACGCCCTGTAAATGAATCCGGGAAATACATGCTGTCAGCATCCAGTTCCCGCAATATTTTCAGCTCATCAATGAGATTGCCGTTAATGTCGCGAGCGCTGCCTATTCCATCGAGCCACATGTTTTGTGTCGCGATGTCTCGTGGATAGTCTTTCGCCTTGATCTCCTTGAAACCATCGCCCTTGGCGTTCAATGCATAATACACAAACCTCATAGCGTTCATATCCTGACGATTGAATGCAATCATGTAGAGCGTGCCATTTTTTTCACGCAGGCTGATGGGCCTTTCATCTGTGTCTGAATGATCATTCGTCACTTTTACATCCAGTCCGACTTTTTTACCATTCCATTGGAATGTAAATCTTGAAGAACGATAATGCCAATCCAACTCCAGCCACTTGTCCGGCGCAATTTCCACCTCCTGTTTCAGGTCGTAACGGCTTACGGGATCATCGTTCCTGCATCCGGTGAGCAGAAGGGCAAACAAGGTTCCTGCAATGATTCGTGACAGATGGTGTTTCATGATTTAATGTCCTTGTGGTCCAAATGGCCAAAGAGTTTTCAATTCATCGATAATTTTGTCCGGGGGAATGACGCGATCTCGATTGAATCCAGATCCGGGGATGTCGATTTTAACGCGCGGCCTCATGGGATAGAAGCCCAGCACGCTTTGTTGCATGTCTGTTGCTCCGGAAAAATATAGCAAAATCATTTTTTCCGATTGAGAAAGAGCCTCCATGTAAGTATACGATTTCCTGCCCGGGAAATCGTATAATGCATGTTTTTGAACATTCTGTTTTTCATAGTCGTAGATGCCAGCTATCAATCCACTTTTCTCATCTCTTCTTGTATGGCTTGGGGTATAGCTGTCATGGAGATAATGCATGGATTTGCCCAGTTCGAAGCCAGCCGCATGCCAATTATTCGCGGACCTCGATTGAGTGAAACCAATGAAGGAATCAACGGATGCCCCCACCACCGATCCCTGGATCTGGAGCGCTGTTTTGTTTTTATAGTACATGAAATGCTGCCATGATCCCGGTCCCAAGTGGGAGTCATTGATCTTGGCGAATATGGTCCCGTCATTGGCAAACTTGGTAGCGCTAAGCAACACAGGCGTAGTTTGCTCCCACCAATTGTCGACCCCTTGACGAACATCACCAAGGCCTGGAAGCACTCCATTCATTGCCCACCGCTGCATACGATCCCCGGATTTATCCATCCAGTGGGTAAATTGCGCCATTTTTTTAGGAGCCCAGTTCGCCACTTCGCGGTATTGATTAATCTTCTTGGTATATTCGAGAGGCACGAGACTTAGAGCAGCCTCCGCGCAGGCCCGCACTTGCGGGTCCTGAATGTCAGCCAGGCGACACTGAAAATCCGGATAGATCGCGCCTTCAGCCATTCCAAGCATGAGCATGGCGAAATCCACATCAGACAACCCTAACTGCGATTTGATTTTCAGAAGTGCTTCGCAGGCGATCTCAACATGCAACTTCACATCCATCAAGCCCAGCACATCCACGTTGTTGACGGGATCGTTGTGGCAGTAGGCGTACAGATTGAGGCTCTCATCCTCGCCCAGCGGCTCGCGGTTGAGCCATTGGCCGGTGACCGGGTCGAGGTAGCGCTGGCCGAAATCATAGAGCCCGGTTTCCACATCGAAGTATTTGGTGGCGTAGCGGATCGGATTGCTTTGGGCCAGCGGGCCTTTGGCGTGGATGAGTTCACCGAACGGGCCGTAGGCGTATTCGGCGACGAGGGTTCCGTTGTTATCCGCCAGGCCGATGACATGCCCGCATCCGTCGTAGAGCGGATAGTAGTCGGTGGTCTGCGTGCCCCGGGTTTCCCGGATGAGCAGAAGCCCGCCTGCGCCTCCCGCCCCCGAGTCCCCGCCCATGCCCCCGGCGAGGTCGGGACCCCGGACGTATTTCCTTTCGAGCGTGGTGAGACCGCCGGGGAGTTGGTGGCGCTCGTAGATGAGATCCCAGCCGTCCCAGACGAAGGTGATTAGATCCCGGGAAACCATGCCGCCGTTCTGATAGACGGTGACGATTTTCCTGAAGCGCCTGCCCTCGGCATCGTAGTCGAAGGAAATGTCGTAGCCTAGGGCGGCGGTGTTGTGGGATTTGGTGCGGGCGCGGACCAATTTGTTGCGGGCGTCCCAGCCGTAGTCCCATTGGGCACTGCTCTGGCGGTTGCCGGCGGCGTCATAGTAGAAACGCTCGCTGCTAGGAGGCACCCATACCGCACCGGATTGTTCGGCCATGGCATCGGGGTTGGCACCGGGATCTCCCGCGCGTGCGACAGCCCCTCTAACAACCCAGGGAACCCAGCCGCCCAAGGGACCGGGGGATGGGATGGCATAGCGATAGGACCCGCTGAAATCGGACACTTCCGTGTCGTTGATCCGGATGCTGGCATCCGGGTTGGCGCTGACTTGCAGGGTTTTGTCCTGGCTATGCGTCCAGCCAAGAGTGCGGTTGAGAAGGTCGGTCGCATTGTCCGCGCCTTTGTCGGTGCGGCGGCCGATGCCGTCGAACTGATAGTTAAAAGTGCCGAGCGTGGTGTGGACGGCGGAGGTCAGTTGGCCTGCCGTGTAGCCGTATGTCCACACACCGCCCGCCGTGGCGCACTTGAGGCGGCGGCCCATGCCGTCGAAGGAATTTTCCGGGGCCATCGGATCCACCAGATAGACGAAGCTTGGGCTGTCGGCGACATCGCTCTCCGCCTTGAGGATGCGGCCCGCGTCACCACGTGTCCAGGTCTGGGTGACGACGGCGTCGAATGGGACAGAGGTGGCGTTGCCCCAATTGAATTCAGTGACCTGGCGGGCCACATTTCTAGCGAGCACGACTTTGAGGTTTCCGCTGGTGACTGCGGAGATTTCCCCGGAAAGACCGTTGGGAACACGGGTGGCGCTGTGGATGGCGGTTCCGTTCCGATAGAGGGTGAAACCTCTGTCCCGTCCGTATTCGGACAGGTGCTTGACGATGCTGTAGCCCTTCAGAAATCCGTCATTCCATGCGGTTTGGGATAGCCTGCCCCTGACATAGCCGAGCGAACGCACGCCGGAAGAATCACCGATTGCATCCACCCTGCCCGCCCGGTCATAGCTGTAGCCGTGGGCGACGGCCCCGCAGGTGAACACCCCGGAGGAAACCTCGGTCCAGGCGGCGGAGGTGAGGTCTTTCGCGCCGTCGTTCGAATAGCCGAATTCGAGGCTGCAGCCACGGGCGAGCGAGATGGATTCGAGCAGGCCGCCGGGGCTGTGGGTATAGCTTTCCCCGGAGGCATCGGCATATTGTTTTCCGGTGGCTGCGCCGGCGGCGTTATAACCGATAGTTGTGTTGGACCCGATGGAGGGATGGATGATTTCCTGGAAGCCGCTGCCACTGGGGGTGAGGGTGGTGGATTTGCCGAGGGTGTCGCCACCGCTGGTTTTGATGAAGGTGCCGTCCAACGAACACTCGGTCTTGACGCCGTTGAAGGTAAGGGTTTCCTGGCCATTTGTGTACGAATGGCCGCCAAGGATGTTGCCGCGACCGGGAACGTTGAAGGTGGCGAGAGTGCCGTTGGTGTTGAAGGTGGCGCTGTGGACGGCACCTCCGATGTTGAGGGACACGCCCGCCAGGGAACCGTCGGCCCGCCAGGTGGGATCGAGCGTTCCGTTAGGGATGCCGGTGCCGCCCAGGGTGCTGATGTCTGCCAGGCCGAGATTGCTCAGAGCGGTGGTTTTGGTCCAGCCATTGGAGGATTCCACTTTGACGCTTGCGGTGGGATAGAGAAGCGGGGGGTGGGTTATGAAACTGAGGGTCTGTGTGAGGGTTTCCTCATTGCCGTTGATCATGGTGATGGTCTGATTGGCGGAGGGAGTCCATTCGGAGCGGAGGATTTCACGCAGGCCGGTATTTTCGGTAAGGGATAGAGTCGTGACGAGCTTGCCGGTGGCGATGGTTGTGACGCTCTGGGTGTAGCGGTCGGAGGCATCTAGCGTGCCATTGTTGTTTTTGTCGATGCCGGACTTGATGATGGCCCCGGAGCTGTTGCAGGGATCGGACTCGGTGATGAGGACGCGGCCGGAGGGTTCGTTGACGATGACGCGTTTGAGACTTTGGCCGGGCAGGCTGTAGCTGGTCCCGGTGGCAACCGATGTTCCGCTGCCGGACGCGGGCGGGGCGTCGATTTGGCGGATGCGGCCCCAAGCGTCGGTCCAGGTGGATTGGAAAGCGGCGGATAGCTCGCCGAGGTTTTCGGATGATTTGAGCAGTCCGTCCGCAACCGTTAGAGCGGTTCCCTCAATGCCGCCGAAAGGCAAAGTGTTGCCGGCGGCGGCTCCCAAGGCCCCGTCCGGAAGGATTTGGAATGTATCCACGGCTGTGGTCAGGGAATCCTCGCGTGTGACGGTCGCCGCACCGCCCGTCGCGCGTGACACGGACTCCGACAACTTGCGGCCGCCGAGCGTGTGTGATGCCAACAAGGGTCGTCCTACGGCATCGACACTGCGGGATGCTGTCCCCGCCGTGGCGCCGGAGCCCCATGACCAGTCGGTTCCCGTGCCGCCGGGCTGGTAGGTGGCGCTGAACCCGAGTCCGTTGCGCGAACCTGTGGTCACGCGGTCAAACAGGTCACGCGCGGTGAACGCATTCGTTAGACCCAGTGCATCGGTCCACGAGGCCAGACTCCGGTTGTCGGCGGCGTAGGTCCATGATTCCGTGAGTTCGGAGGGTGAGTATTTCACTCCCGTTGGAGCTCCCCACGCCGTCTTGTTTGTTTGCAGCCACAGTGCGGACCCCGTTTCCACGGAGCTTGTGCCGGAGAATATTTCGTCGGACGTGGCAAGGGGATAACCGGCTGCGTCGCGCGACCAAGTCCGCTTGGTTCCCCGGATCATGGTGGTCTCGCTTCCGGGGGTAAACCCGCCGCTTGCCGTAATCGTTGTCAACGATCCGTCGCCTAACGGATTCAGGGTGACCAAGGTGCCGCTGCCGTCCGCGGCGATGACGCGTTTCACCTCCCACGGCAAGGTGCCGGCAGCTCCATCCAGCCCACCGAAATCGGTGCGAACCCAGCTCACGGCCGACGAGTCCATGGCCGTCACCGCGCCATCCGGTGCCGAATACAATTTCACGCTATCCCCGCTTGCCCCGCTGCTGGTCCATTTTTCCCACGTCGTGCCCCAACGCTTCCAGCCCCCGGAATTGAGGAAAAGTTCCGTTTTCAAAACCCCTCCATCCGGCGGGGAGAATACCGCCTTCCACGGTCCTTGCTCGATCCGCGAGGGGATGCGCGTCCCGCCCCCGGGCGTAATGCTGCTGAAGCCGCTCAAGGGCAGCCACTCTTCGATGAGGCTGGGTTCGCCGGTCACCTGTGTGGTCCGTCCGGTGGGGGTGGTTGCCCATGTCACGGACACCTCGCCGATCGTATAGGACTGCGGGGTCTCGGGCCAGACATGGCACGGGCCGGGCAATCCCGTCACTGTCCCTGCGGCGGCACGGTCCTTGGTTAGGGAAACGGTGTAGTGCGGGGCGATCCAGTTTTGCGCCGTGTTGGTGATGTCGTTGGTAGTATGGTCGCTGTCCCAGATTTCACGCCATAGGGTCTGGTTGTCCGCGCTCCGGGTGAGCTTGAATTCCCAGTCCCCACGGTAGTTGCTCATGCCGGCCAATGAGACATCCAGATTCGTGCCGGTGTTGTCACTGATCCTCAGGTACTCGGGGCCGGACCCCAGGCCTGTTAGCCCGGACGGGTTGCTGAGCGTCAGGGTGCGGAGCAACCTGAGTCCCGATGTGTCAACCGCAACGCCAGGAGTTCGCGTAAACGTCCCGCCGTTTCTCCGGTATATTTTGACCACTTGTGAGAATCCGCCGGTGACGGTCACGTCGGCCACCAGGTGTTTGCCGACCACCTGACGGACCCGCGGCGCGTCCCAGGCATCGACAAACTTGTTCTGATAGTTCCAGCCGCAGGCCAGAAACACGTCATTGCCGGTCCCGCAGGACGGCAGTTTCCATTTTCGCACCAGGGAAGCGCGGGAGGTTTCGTAGAGCACCTGGTAATCGGCCTCCGCACCGATGAAGCGTAGCGCCGGAACGCAGTCGAAGCGCCAGCCCAACCAGGAAAATGGTAGCGAGAAGGCTCCCAAACCCAGCGGGGCAAGCGCCTCCTCGGCAAACCAATGGGGGGAGAACGATGGGACCACCGCGAGCCAGGCGGAAGTCGTTCCATCGTCGAGACCGGGGCCAAGGTCGATCCCGAAGATCATGCCGGGCAGCGGACGGGGCAGCGCCTGCCCGTCGGCCATGGGAGGCGGAGTGATCTTGCGCAATTTGGCCAACGCGTTGCTGGCGGATTCCGCGTCCAATCCCCGCACGAAGGTCGGCACCAACAGGCACACATGGTCACGCTGATAGACCTTGACGCTACCCGGTCCCCCTAACATCCAGTCAAAACCCATCTTGTTACCCCCAACCTTGGTAAACACGAAGCCTATGGGAATGAAGCCCGAATTCCCATTGGCATCAGCGCTGGCCCATCCACCCGTAACTTCGATTCCCGCGCCCGCTTGGGTCACGGAAATCGCTTCCCCTGCGGAATTTTGGCCCACCACTTGGTATGCGCCGTCGCTGGAGTTCTCCGGCGCGGTACCCGACCACGGGTTCCACGAAACGCGGGCAAGCGCCACGACCGCCCCACCGGTCCAGCCTGTTGGAAACCCGGCTGCAATCTCCGTCACCTGCTTGCGCGTCACCCCCCAGATCAGACTCTTCAAGGGGATGCCGTCGGTTATCTCGGCGTAATTTGCGCTGACATTGATGGAATCCACCAGCTCCCCGGTCCCGGTCCCGGTCCCGGTCCCGGTGGAGGTCGGGTTGCTACTAATGCCGATCTTAGCCGGTTTCCAATTAGCTGGAAGATCGGCGGGCGCGTTGTTTTCGTCCAAGGTTTCCAGTTCATTGTAACCAATCCTGCGCTGGTGTCGATTGAAGGAATCGGTGGTGGTGGTCACCTGGGCGGTGACCGAAGGCGCCGGGAGCACCCGCAGCCTCACCACATCAAGCGCGAGCTTGCGCAAAACATTCCGATAGGTGGCTGGTTCGATCGGTCCGTACGGTTGGAACTCGACCCCGGTGAAAGGCCTGATCATCCCCACCTTGGTTCCCGTAACCGCTAGAATGTCAGCCGTCCTCACATTCAGATAGCGGGGGCAAAGCGAACGGAATTTTTCGACCGCTTGCGCCAGCAGCTTGATCCGCGCCTCGATGCCAAGATTCGCCAAAGCCTTCTCGGTGGGGAACTGTGCGGCCCCGTTTGCCGCGGGCGGCAAGCCGATCCACGCAATGGAGGTCGGGTTCACCAGCACGTAGCGTTCCTGAATCGACGACAACACCGCGCCCAGGCCTTGGGCGGTTAGATTACCGCCCCACAACAATGGCAGCATCAGGAGTATTCTTTTCATGATTTGGTCAGGCATGTCGCGAAATATCCCGCGTGTCACCATTCAGTAGGCGGCGACTTGCAGCATCACTTTCGGGTTGTCCTTTGCTGTTAGATCGCCCCCGGCTAGGATTTCATTTGCATACAGCCAGCCGTCTCCATCGAGATCAGGCCCCGTTCCGGGACCGTTGGGACTTCTGGGATCGGTGCCGTTCAAGTACTCGTTGAGATTCGTGATTCCGTCGCCATCGGCGTCTCCGTTCGGGTCAACGCCGGTGTGGGCGAAGTGGTTGATTTCCCAAAGATCGGGGAGGTCGTTGATATCCGTGTCTGTTTCAAATCTCAGTGAAAACACCGCCTTGAGCTGGCCGATGGTGGCGGGGGCCTGGTTGGAGTCGTCGTGGGTGTCCGCGGACCAAGGATAGAAGTTAGATGGCACATCCGGGTCTTTCGTGCCATTGAGTTGGAGTTGTCCCAGGGCGGTGGGATCGGCTGACTCGTGATCCAGCCAGGACGGGGCAACAGCGTGCAACGCATCATAGAAGGGAGTGGCAAGCGCCTTGAGCTGGCCGAGCAGCAGGGGTGTTTGTTGTTTTTCAAGCCACTCGGGTGTCTTGGGGTCGGGCACCGCAAGGTCCACAATGCGGTCGCTGTGGTCAGGTTGGAATCCGGCAAAATCGGTCCGGGCGGCAGCGGAGATCTGGGGGGCGATGCTGTCCAGAGAAAGCATGGCAGAGGTCACCATCCACTTGGCCTGGCCGGTGTTGGCCGGGCCTTGGTTGTTAGGAGTGGCGGCGGGATCGATGACGGGAGCATCACCCTTCTGCCACCAGACGGGCGGGGTTCCCCGCGCCGGCAGCAACAGGGCGAGCAATGCCACGGGAACGAGGCGTATGGTTAGGTGCATCAGGGGGAGGGGAGTTGGCTGTTAGCGGGCGGCGGGCTTGGCGGCGGAACGAGCGCGGGAGGTGCGGCGGGAATGAGTTGCGGACCGTAAATGCCCATCGAGATGTCGCCCTGGGCTTGCTCGATGATGACCTTGCCCCGCAGCCGGGTGTGCCCATCGACGACCAAGGCCTCGCCGCCGCTGTCGGTGGTGGCGGCAGGATCGGCCAAGGGGGCGGCGGAATTCGCCTTCCATTCCTTGTTGGTCAGCGTGGTTTGGCCGTTCTTGAGTGTGGTGATCGCATTGGAAGCGAGTGCGGTGGAGCTGCCATTGCCGACGAGCAACAGCGGATCGGTTTCAACCCACGCGGTGGCTGACCCCCATTGATTCGGATAGCGTCCAATGGCCGCGCTACCGAACAGGTGGGTTTTCACAGTTGTGCTGTTGCCGATGACGGTGGTGTTCGCGCCTTCGCCGATGGCCGCGCTGCCAATGACAATGGAATTCTGGTCCAGGTTCGAGAACCCGCGCGAATTCGCTCCTAGGTAAATGCTGTTATCCGGGTCGGTCAAAGTGCTGCTGCCATTTTCCTGATATCTTCCCGCGTTCGAGCCGATGGCCACGTTGGAGGTCCCGGTGGTGTTGGAGTAGAGCGCATAATACCCGGCCGCCGTGTTGGAGTAACCCGAGGAGTTGCCTCCCAAGGCAGAAGAACCGGCCGCGGTGTTGTTATATCCCATGGAGTTGCGCCCAAGAGCATAACTTCCGGCTGCCGTGTTGTAAGCTCCCGAACTGTTGGCATAGAGCGAATAATACCCGGCCGCGGTGTTGCTACCTCCCGAACTGTTGGTATAGAGTGAATAATACCCGGCGGCGGTGTTGTAATATCCCGTGCTGTTGGATGAGAGCGCATAGTAACCGGTGGCGGAGTTGTAAGCTCCGGTGGTGTTGGCCTGCAGCGTGTTCACGCCATACGCGGTGTTGGTGGTGACATTGCCGCCGCCCCGGCCCACCCGGATCCCGTTGATATACGAGTCCAGCGCCACGCCGATACCTCCCGCAACGGTCAAGGCGCCGCTGCTCGATGAACTCGACGCGCTGGTATTGGCCAGGCTCAAGGGCCTGGTGCCAAACACCAGTTTGCCACTTGCATCGAGGGTGAAAACCGGGGTGCCGCCGGCATAAATCCCGCCGCCCGTTCCTGACAGATGGATCTGGCCGGTGTCCGGATTGAGCAGGATCCCGGCAACCGTGCCGTCGGACTTGTAAAGCGTGAGGAGGTTGCCGGCATCGAGCGTCATTTTGTTGCGCGCCGTGCCTAGCAGGTTGTCCCGCCACTGGAAGCTGCCGAGCGCGTCGCTGAGGTCGAACATCGTGGCATGCTCGAGCCCGCCGAAATAGGTGAGTTGCACCGCGGCGAGTGCCGGGTTGGTGGCCGCCGTGCCGAAGTCGATTCCTTTGACGACGCTCAGGTCGCCGGAAATGGTGAGGTCACCCGTCGGGGTGCCCGCAGCCATGAATACATCGTTCGCATCGAGAGTCACTGCGGCTTGCACCGCAGGCGGGCCGGGGACGAGGGTTGCCACCGTCAAACCGAGGACGGCCAGCAGGGATTGGTTGTGGCGCGGGGATTTCATGTGTTAGGCAGGGTCGGGGGTTGCCGGTGGCGGCTTGTTTCACGGAATCAAGGTCTTACTAACTGATAATCCAGCAGCTTTTTTAGCGTCTATTCGGATTGTCCAAGTTCCGCAAGATATTTCCGCTTCCATGGTGGAAAATGCTGGAAATCACCTCGCCTGAGAGGGGCTGAAATCCCTGAAGCACGGGCACCGGACGGTCATGGGGACCCGGCCAAAATTATTTTCCGGGTGCTTAAGGAGGGTTAAGCATTGTGCAAGAGGCGGACGAGACGTCCACCCTCCTTATGGGGCAGGGACGCGTCCCTGTTTTGCAGAGGTGGACGAGACGTCCACCCTCCGTGCGCCTCACGGCCGCAACAGATTCCAAGCCGTGACCAGCGCCTTGAGGCCGGCCATTTCGATCGAGGGGTCCACCCCCGCGCCCCATAACAGGCGGCCGTCGTCGTGCTGGACCTGGACATAGGACGCGGCGCTGGCATCCGAGCCGCCGCGCACCGCGTGGGACCGGTAATCGGTGATCTTGAAGTCCTTCATGCCGATGCTTTCGAGGGCGTGGACAAACGCGTTGATCGGGCCGTTGCCGAACCCTTCGATGTGTTGTTGTTCGCCATGCTTGAGGATGCTCGCCTCGCATTTCACCCTGCCGCGTTCGCCCACCTGGTGGATCAGCTCGTAATCAACCACGTCGAGCGGACTCGCCAGATTGACGAATTCGCGGAAAAACGCCTCGCGGATTTCATCGGCGGTCAGTTCGCGGCCGAGCGCGTCGGCCAGGTCGTAAATGCGTTTGCCGACCTGCGGGTGCATGGTTTTGGGCAGATCGAAGCCGTGCTCGCGGTCTAACACCCAGGCCACGCCGCCTTTGCCGGACTGCGAGTTGATGCGGATGATCGCCTCGTACGAGCGGCCGATGTCCTGCGGGTCGATGGTGAGGTAGGGGACGCCCCAGGGGATGTTAGGATTGCCGGCGGATTCGCTGGCGCGGCGGTCGAGGCCTTTTTTGATGGCGTCCTGGTGGGACCCGGAGAACGCGGTGAACACCAGCTCGCCGGAATACGGCTGGCGTTCCGGCACGTTGAGGCGGGTGACCCGTTCGTAGACCGCGCGGATTGCCTGCAAGTCGGAAAAATCCAGGCCGGAGGGGATGCCGTGGCTGTTGAGGTTGAGCGCGACGGTGACGATGTCGAGGTTGCCGGTGCGTTCGCCGTTGCCGAAGAGCGTGCCTTCCACGCGGTCCGCGCCGGCTAACAGCCCGAGCTCGGTGGCGGCCACCCCGGTGCCGCGGTCGTTGTGGGTGTGCAGCGAAACGATGGCCGACTCGCGGTTTTCCAGGTTGCGGCACATCCATTCGATTTGGTCGGCATGCACGTTGGGGGTGGCCCACTCGACGGTGGCGGGCAGGTTGAGGATGATTTTTTTCGCGGGTGTCGGTTGCCAGACGGCCATCACCGCGTGGCAACACTCGAGGGCGAAATCCAGCTCGGTGTCGGAAAACGATTCGGGCGAATACTGGAGCACCACCTCGGTTTCCGGCACGCTTGCAACCAGCTCCTTGACCAGTTTGGCGCCCTCCACCGCGATCTCGCGGATCGCCTCGCGCGAGGCCCCCGCGAAGGTCACCCGGCGTTGCAGCGGCGAGGTCGAGTTATAGATATGCACGATCGCGCGCCGCGCGCCGCGGATCGCCTCGAAGGTCCGCCGGATCAGGTGGTCGCGCGTTTGCACCAGCACTTGCACCGTCACGTCCGCCGGAATCCGCCGCTCCTCGATCAGCCGCCGCAGGAAATTGAACTCGGTGTCCGCCGCCGATGGGAACCCCACCTCGATCTGCTTGAAACCCACCCGGACTAACAGATCGAAAAACTCCAGTTTTTCCTCGATCGACATCGGCTGGGGCAGGGCCTGGTTGCCATCGCGCAGGTCCACCGAGCACCACTCGGGCGCGTGCCCGAGCGTCCGGTCCGGCCACTGGCGGTCGGCCAGCGGCACGGCGGGAAAGGCCTGGTATTTGGCAAGCGCGGACGGATGCATGGCGCAACTATAAGGAGGCTCGACGTCCCGTCCAGTCCATACGGGACGCGGACGTCCCGTCCGCCAATAAGGAGCGAGGACGTCCCGTCCGCAATAAGGAGGCTGGACGTCTCGTCCAGTGAATTCCATACGGGACGAGACGTCCCTGCTCCTTACGGGACGAGACGTCCCTGCTCCTTACATAACGGGACGAGACGTCCCTGCTCCTTATTCATGCGGGACGGGACGTCCCTGCTCCTTAAAGCTTTCGCTTGACAGACGCGGCCGGATCATGCCGGAAATCCCGCGCTTTTCCAAGTCCGCCCACCCGCTGCTCCCATGTCCAATCCATCCTCCGCCCCGCCTGTTCCGCCCGCCACCGTGGTCATCGGCGGCACCATTGCCATCGACCACGTGAAAACCCCCGCCGCCGAGGCCAGCGGCTTGTTAGGCGGTTCCGCGGCCTACGCCGCCCTGGCCGCCTCGTTCTTCTGCCGGCCGGTCGGCTTGATTGGCATCATCGGCCGGGATTTCCCGCAAGCGCACCTCGACATGTTGGAAAGCCGCGGCATTTCGTTAGCCGGCGTCGAGCGATCGGACCACGAATCGTTCACCTGGTCGGGCGAATACCACGCCAACATGAACGAGCGCACCACCCACCGTGTCGGGCTCAACGTGCTTGAGGACTGGCGGGTCAAGGTGCCCGCCGCCGCCGCCGCCTCGTCCATCGTCGTGCTCGCCAACATGTCCCCGGACAACCAGCTCGAAATGCTCGCCCAGTGTGGGATCGTGGATCGTGGATCGGGGATCGCGGATTCTTCCCCTCTTCCAATCCAAAATCCAAAATCCAAAATTGCCTCTGGCCATGCCAGTCAGGGCTGCGCCGGGTTTTTCCATGCTCGCGAGCGCTCGCTCCGCGTTCAAAATTCAAAATCCTCTTCCTCCGCGTCCCTTGGCGACCTTGGCGCCTTGGCGGTTCAAAAATCCTCTTCCTCTTCCTCTTCCTCTTCCCCCGCTCCGCGTTTCGTCATTGCCGATACCATGGACCTGTGGATAGCGATCGCCAACCAGCGCCTGCACGAGGTGTTGCCTTACCTCGATTTGTTCGTGCTCAACGAGGGCGAGGCCCGCGATCTCGCCGGCACTTCCAATCTCGTGCGGGCCGGCCGGCTGCTGTTGGAAAAAGGCCCGCGCCACGTCGTCATCAAACTCGGCGAGTTCGGTGCCATGCTGTTTTCTTCTTCTTCATCCAACATCCAACATCCAACATCCAACATCGCGAGCGCCAGCGAGTGCGAAATCTTCCGCTGCAGCGCCTGGCCGTTAGAGAGTGTCGCCGACCCCACCGGCGCCGGTGATACATTCCTCGGCGCCATTGCCGGCTACCTCGCCGCCCAAGGCCCGCCGCCCTACGCGGCCGACGCCCTGCGCCAGGCCATCATCCAGGGGTCCATCCTTGCCTCCTTCACCTGCGAGGCCTTCTCCACCCGCCGCCTCGAATCCCTCTCTTCCGCCGACCTCGCCCAGCGCCTCCAACTCTTCCGCCAAGCCACGCTGTGGTGAGACCAGAGGACAGAGGACAGAGACCAGAGATCAGAGATCAGAGGGCAGAGACCAGAGGCCAGAGACCAGAGGACAGAGGACAGAGACCAGAGACCAGAGACCAGAGACCAGAGGACAGAGGACAGAGGACAGAGGGCGCGGGGGTGGTGGCGCGCTCTCGCCGAGAGCGCAGGTCAAAGCAAGGCCCAAGAAGTGCTGCCCATGCTCGGGTTCTGCCGGACTTTCTTGGTCGGCTCCCTAACTTTCCCTTGGCTTTTTGCGGCCTCATCGAGGCCGCACCACCTTGAACTCCAGCTTGAACTCCAGGGCTTCGCGCAGAATCTCCCGCAGCGACTGCAGCAACGCCTCCTTCGTGCGTTCCTGGGCATTCACCCCCGGAACCTCTTCGATCCAGCCTATCCACCAACCGTTGTCCTGTTTGGTGATCGCCGTGTAGGTCGGATTCATGCGCCCATCCTCCCCGCCCTTTTGCCCTGCCGCAACCCCGGACTTCAAGGATGCCGGTGTTTCGCTAGCCGCTGCGCAGTGGACCCCATCGCGCCCGCCCCGGCCCTCTTCCTCTTCTCTCCCATTCAAAATCCAAAATCCAAAATCCAAAATCCCTCTTCCTCTTCCATTCAAAATTGCCCCGCTTCGCGGTGCCATGCCAGTCAGGGCTGCGCCGGGTTTTTCCAAGTTCGCTAGCGCTCACGCCGCGTTCAAAAATCCCTCCCCCCCCGCGTCGCTTCGAAATCCGCTCTTGCAACCCGGACTTCATTCGGCAAGCCTGTCGGCATGAACTCCCATCCAATCACTCCGGCTCAAAGTCTCAGGGAATTATGAGTGCGGCAGTCATTCCGTCTCCCCGAACCCTCAAGGCCTTTTGTAAGGCACATGCGATTGCGCGCCTGCAGCTATTCGGATCAGCGGCAAGGGAGGATTTTGATCCCGTCCGCAGCGACGTGGATTTGCTGGTTGAGTATGAGCCGGGGCGGCACCCCGGATTGGATCATTTCCAGATCGCGGAGGAATTGTCGGGAATGTTCGGGCGCAGGGTCGATTTGAACACGCCCGCGATGATGGGACGGCAATTGGAGAAGGTTCTGCACGAGGCCACGTTGCTGTATGGCCACGCGTGATCCATTGGATACCTTGCGCCAAATGCGCGAGTTTGCGCTTGAGGCGAGTCAACTCGCGGCGAGCGGCAGTCGGAATTTTTTGGACGAAGACTTAGGCTTTCGTCGTCACGCCGAGCGAGTGGCGGAACTGATCGGCGAAGCCGCATCCCGCATCCCGGAAGATGTTAGAGAGGCCTGGCCATCCATCCCCTGGCGGCCGATGATTGGAATGCGGAATTGGCTGATTCACGGTTACGATGGCATTGATACCGACATTCTTTGGGATGTGTTAAGTTGGCGTGCTGAAGAGTTGATCCGTCAGATTGATGAGATCATTGCGGCACAGCAGATGGGCTAGACTGCTGGCGCGCTCTCGCCGAGAGCGCAGGTCAAAGCAAAGCCCGAGAAGTGCTGCCCATGCCGGGTTCTGCCGGACTTTGCCGGATGGCTCCCTAACATCCCCTTGGCTTTTTGCGGCCTCATCGAGGCCGCACCACCTTGAGCTTCAGCGTTTCTAGCCCCGCGCCTCTTCTCTCCCATCAAAAATCCAACATCCAAAATCCCTCTTCCTCTTCCATTCAAAATTGCCTCTGGCCATGCCAGTCAGGGCTGCGCCGGGTTTTTCCGAGCTCGCGAGCGCTCACGCCGCGTTCAAAATCCTAAACCTAGAAAGGAAGATGGATGAACAGGAGGAAGCAGAGGAAGCAGAGAATCAATGGCAACCAAACATGGATGGCCTCACCCGCAAGAGTTGAATGCAGGTGGCAATTTTAGTGATAAGCTCTTGAACCTCTGCTCTCTCTGCTTCCTCCTGTTCAAATTCATTTCGGTTTTAAGGCTAAATCCCTCTTTCTTGTCCTTGGCGGCCTTGGCGGCCTTGGCGGTTCGGAAGCCGGTGTTTCGGAAGCCGGTGTTTCGGTGACCGCTTGCGCGGCACGGTGGATCGGTCAGAAAATGCAGGGCGAAAGCACAGCGCCAAGCCGCCAGTCCTTTCTCTCTTAGCGAAACACCGAACGCGGTGGGAGTGATCACGACCCTCACGGCTCCGGCGAAGCCGCAAACCGGCATGGCCATCGGCAAACACCGAACGCGGTGGGAGTGATCACGACCCTCACGGCTCCGGCGAAGCCGCAAACCGGCATGGCCATCGGCAAACACCGAAACACCGAAACACCGAAACACCGAAACACCGAAACACCGAAACACCGAAACACCGAAACACATCTTCCTCCCCTGTCCCATATTCGGGGGACGTGATCCCGCGTACCCCCCCATACGCGGTCCCGTGACCTCCAATCCGTATCCAAACCCGCCAGCCGGCCCCTCGTTTTCCGCTTTCCGCCTTCCGCTTGCCGCAATCCCCCCCCCGCCGCCCTCTAATTTCTTCCTTACCACCGGCTGATTTCAGGCCAATCCAACCAACTTATTTCCAATGACTTGCGGGTTCCTACACCCGTGCCCCGCGGCCCGTGACCCAGGACCTGAAAAATATTTTCGGTTTTTCGCAAAAAATTTCTTGCCCTCCCCCCCAATCCGCTGTTTGATCTTCACGAAACCAATGAATCCGCAGATGTGTTGTAGCCGCTAACCGCGCCCGCAATGCCCACCCGGTGCAATCGACAACCAACAACCAAAGCAACCTGAATTCGAAACCAATCCCCTGATTCCAACCCCAAACCAACACTGTCATGAAACTTACCTATTCTCTCATCCTCGCCGCCGCAGCCTCCGGGTTCGCCTTCGGCCAAACCACCGCAACCACCACGCCAGTGGGGTATGTCAGCCTCGGTGATACCACCGTCGGTCAACCCGCTATCAAGGCCAATACTGACGTCTGGATCTCGATTCCTTTAGACAAACCAACGACATATGCCGGTACCATTTCTTTGGTCGCAGGTGATGTTATTACGATTTCAGGCACACCAGGACTGGGTGACTTGACCACGATACCACATACGGTTAAGATCGGAAGCGGAGCGAAAGAAGGCTTGATTGCCTTGATTACGGGTAACACCACCGACACCGTTACCGTGAGCGTAGCTGCTGGAGATTCACTCGCAGGAGTTGCCTCTCCTGACAAGATTTCAATCAGTGAGGCATGGACAGTTCTTGGTCTGATGGGTAGCGCAATGCCAATTGGCACCACACTTTACACCTATCCTGCTTCTTCCGGTCTGAACCCTTCCTCTGATGGTATCTATGATTGGGATGGTTCGAATTGGATAGACGAAGTTAATACTGGTTCGCCGGCCGATAACGACGTTCTCTACCCGAGTGAAACCCTTGTTGTCCGCAATGTAACAGGATCACCGATTAATTCATTTGTGATCACTGGGGAAGTACCGACTGTCAAGAGTAGGGTGGTGATTGCGGCCAACGGCGTGTCGGGCGCGGACAATGCTGTCAGTTTCTTCAGTCCCGTAGGAGAACCGATCGGTATCTCGGGTCTTTCGGCAATCGCCAACAACGGTGACATAGTCTATGGTTACGACAATAATGCGTCTGGCATCAACAAGTCCGGTTCTTCGATTCATGAATATCTCGATGGGAATTGGATTGATCAGGTCAACACTGGCGAAGCGGACAACAACTTCCCGCTTGGTGGTGGTAATGGCTTCCTCTTTCGTCGTGTTTCAACTGCGCCTGTTGCTCCTTGGAGTGATCTGCCAGTCTACCTGCCTTTTCCCTGAGTATCACAAATATTAACCAATATAGAAATCATACAATATTAACAAACGAAAACAACAGAAAACCATATGAAAACAAAATTAATTGTTGGATCACTATTGTGCATGGCTGCTTCCGCTCATGCGGCAATCACTATGTCTTTTAGCAGCAGTTCCGCCGCTTTGGGTAACTTTCAAAACGGTGCTGGCAGCGCAGACAATGCGAGGATGGTATGGGGAATCGTGGTAGACAGTGCCGGAGACGGGTTTGATGCAACTGCCTTGAATCCATATTTAAATGGGTTCGGCCTTGCCGCAAATGCAACGGGTATTCAACTTAGCACCACTACCGGGGGGTTATGTGATGATGTATTATACGTCGCTTCAGCGGTGATGGCTCAAAACGCCGCCGTTACGGATGGTGCTCCGATTGGTCAAAATCGTATTCTGTCGTTTACGGGACTGACACTTAACGCAGGATTGGGTGTCAACACGGGCGATAAGATGGCGATAATTTGGTTCGACACTCTTGCATTAGGTGGTACGGCAACACTGGGAGAGAAGTATGGACTTTATGAGCTACCGCACACGGATGCTGGCGGTGGCCTATTTGTCGATTTGGTTCCGCTTGATGGAACCAACAATGCTTTTTCTCCCGCATTTGCTGGTGTGGATCCACCAAAGTCGATGGGTTTCGCGGCAGGTGCTCCTATCCCCGAGCCCTCCGCCGCGCTTCTTGGAGCGTTGGGAGCCTTGGGTCTGCTGCGTCGCCGCCGGATCTGATCCGTTGGGTGTCACTCCTTAAACCTTAACCTATAAACTCAAGAGGCGGGCGCGAGCCCGCCTCTTTTTAGTGATGCTTTGTGATGCTAGGGCGGCCCGTGAGCGTTCCCGTGAGCGTTCCCGGGAGCGCCGAGCCCCAGCTCGGCCCGCCAATGAACCCGCCAATGAAGTGAGCAAGCGTGGCGGTGCCCCGCGCCCTAAGGAGCGAGGACGTCCCGTCCGAAAGATGGGCGGGCGAAGAGCAGAGGCGGACGAGACGTCCACCCTCCTTATCAAACTCCCCACCTGCGCCCTAAGGAGCGAGGACGTCCCGTCCGAAAGATGGGCGGGCGCAGCTCTTCAGGACATGGCGGCTTCGCGGACGATGGCGGGGTATTTCGCGGCGATCTTGAGCAGTGTGCGGGCGGCACCACTCGGCTCGATCACGCCGCGCTCCCATTTACGCACGGTGCCAAGGGAGACTCCGAGCATGCGGGCAAAAGCATCCTGGGTGAGGTTGATTTCCCGGCGGATTTTCGCGGCTTGGGTTTTCGCGCTCCATTCGCGGGCTTGGGCACGACGGTAGCTTTCCGGGTTGAGTGCTTTGCGCTCAACGCTGCCATCCGGGTGCTTGGTGACTTCCCAGACACGGGCCGGGGCGATCTCCCCGCGATCCATGGCACGGGCTTCGTTGAGGATTTCTGCGATTTCTTGCTTTTTCACTGCGGACTCACTGAAGATCACACGGCGGAAATTACCTTTGATGGACACATGAAGCAAGAAAAAAGTAAGCTTTAAGGGTAGCGATGGGGGCAGTCCCAAATAACAGACATTGAGAGGATGATTCAATCCGGGCCAGCCAGCCGCAATGACAAGGGTCCCCGAGCCCTCCGCCGCGCTGCTTGGCGCGTTGGGAGCCATTGGTCTGCTGCGTCGCCGCCGGATCTGATCCGCTGGGTGTCACTCCTTAAACCTTAACCTATCAACTCAAGAGGCGGGCGCGAGCCCGCCTCATTTTTGGCAGGGTAGGGCGGCCCGGGAGCGCCGAGCCCCAGCTCGGCCAGCCAAGGAACCCGCCCATGAAGTGAGCAAGCGTGGTGTCCCGCGGCCTAAGGAGCGAGGACGTCCCGTCCGCAAGAACGAGCTACCTATGGCAAGCGGCGGACGAGACGTCCATCCTCCTTAGGGATATGGCAATCACCAATCTACTGGTTTGCCCGGAAATCCGGGATTTTTTGATTCTGAAAAACTTTGCGGCTTTGCGCCTTTGCGCGAGAAAAGGCTTCATCGTTTCCGGCCGTGGGATTGGGGGAGGGTGGATTTTTGGAAGAGGGATTTGTCAATAGTGCCGGGGTGTGAAGTGTGACTCGCGCAAAGCCGCAAAGGCGCAGGAAGAGAGAAGAATTTTGAACGCGGAGCGAGCGCTCGCGAGCATGGAAAAACTTGGCGCAGCCCTAACTGGCATGGCCAGAGGCAATTTTGGATGTTGGATTTTGAATGGGAGAGGAAGAGGGATTTGGAATTTTTGATTTGAAGAGATGCGTGAGACGCGATCTTCACCAGATCGTTGAGACGAGGCGCGCCTTGCGGATCTGGCGGTCCTTGGTCACCAAGGGCAGGCTGAGGTGTCTGGCCGTCGCAACGATCACGCGATCGAAGAGGTCGGACTGCGGCAGTGCGAGAGACATCGCCTCCCACGCGATCTGCGCATCCAAGGGGACGACGGTAACCCGCAACGCGAGATTTCCGATGGCCTTGGCACCATCGTCATTGCAAACCCGCAGTCTTCCTTTGGAAATCAACATCGCCAGTTCAAGCAAACTCAACGCGCTGACCCCGATGTCATCCCGGCCAAGTCCGGCAAGGGCCTCGCGTGCGGTCTTGCCCAGCAGTGAGCTACCCTCCGCCGCCCAAACCAGGGCATGGGTGTCCAGGATGAGTTTCACAGTGACGGATTCCACGCGGTGTCTGATAGAGTCGGAGCGCTCAAGTCGGCATCTGTTGCAGTGAAGGTTCCCTTCATCGAACCGAGAAAATTCCAATCTGGCGGGGACTCCGCCGAGAGCACCAGGTTACCCTCGCGGGTTTTGATCACCACCCGCTCGCCGCGCAGCGCCGCACGTTTCACCTTGGGGAACTCACGGAGCAGAGTGCTGACATTTATTTGCATGACAAGTAATCTGACGAATTGAGGCGGACCCCGAAGTCCGGCCACGCAGTGGCTAAACTAAGCTATGGTGGCGGGGTGCGGGAAATTGATAGGAGATCATGGATGTCAGATCAAGGATGAAGTGGGAAAGGACTCGAATTTGGGC
>Ga0268284_1000663_pt1 | contig 21524 bp, 20 predicted proteins | sample saktaG_14_FD_190137 | JGI IMG/M metagenome (GOLD analysis project Ga0268284, IMG submission 190137) | Saline water microbial communities from Sakinaw Lake, British Columbia, Canada - sak_2013_06_06_40m | ecosystem: Environmental > Aquatic > Non-marine Saline and Alkaline > Saline ...
GTGTGCAGTGCGTTCGGAAAATACGCTGCGAAAACTGGAACGGATGCGAAAGGCCTTGCGGCATGAGGAACCAGACCGCGTTCCCATCAGCGATTTCTTCTGGGGCGGATTCATCCGCCGTTGGCGTGAGGAGCTGGGATTGCCTGCGACTGCCAATCCTTACTATTATTACGACTTAGACTGGATTGTCACCGTGTCGAACATGGATCCTTGGATACGCCCTTTTGAGACCTTAAAGGAATCCCCGACAGAGGTGACTGTCAAGACGGGGTTCGGCGCGATCATGCGCAAGGTGTATGATTTCCCGATGCCAGAGTTTATGGGCTTCGAGGTGGACACGCTTGAAAAACTGGAAGAGGCTGTGACGACCTTTGATGATCCGTCTGACAGGCGCCGCTATTTTTGTTCAGGGGATAACCAGATCGCCGGTGTTGGCGATGGGTTTGAACGGAACAGTCCGGCGTGGATCGATACGGTTCATTCGCTTTGGCCGGACTTTCCTGTCTTTGGCAGCATGATCGAGGTGAACGAATGTCTGACGCGCCTGATCGGTCCTGAGAATCATCTTTTTTGGGTGGGGCTTGAGCCTGAGCGCATGGCCAAGGTGGTGGCGACGATCGGCGAGTTCTATTTGAATTGCGCGAAGGCCTCTATTGACGCAGCGGACGGCAAGCTGGATGGATTTGTGATCTGGGGCGATTTCGCCTATAAGTCAGGCACCTTTATGAATCCGGAGTTCTGGCGCGAACATTACAAGCCCTGGGTCAAGGCCATAACGGACTATGCTCATTCAAAAGGGTTGATGGTGATTTATCATGGGTGCGGCAATGTCAATCGCGTCATCGAGGATTTCGCTGAGATGAAGATAGATGCCTACAATCCCTTGGAGGTCAAAGCATCGATGGATGTCATTGACTTGCGCAAACGGATTGGACATACGTTGGGCTTCTGTGGCAACAGTGATATGCAAGTGTGGGAGACGAACGACATGGAGCAGATCCGTCCGGAAGTTTTGCGCAAGCTCAATGCTGCCAAGGGAGGCGGATACATTTTCCAGTCCGACCATTCCGTGGCCAGCAATATTTCAGGCAAGACGTATGACGGGATCGTGAAACTGGTTCGCGCGTATGGAAACTATCCGCTCCGTCTGGGCGAGTATGACCTGCCGCTATAACGACCTGCCGCTTGAATGCTGAATATTGAAAGGAATTTGGATCTATAATGATTACAGCAAATCCACTCGTGGGTGTAGCCTTTCATGCAATAGGCGCGCTCTCTGCCTCGGTCTGTTATGCTCCGCAAAAGAAGGTCGTGAAATGGTCGTGGCAGAGTTATTTTTTAACCCAGGCGCTCTTCTGCTGGTTGCTCTTGCCGATCCTCGGTGCAGTTCTCACCATTCCCAACTTGGCTCTGGTATTGGCTGAAGCCCCCAGGCGTGCCATGATGGACAGCTTTTTCCTGGGAATGGCTTATGGTATTGGTGGGATGGCGTTCAACCTTGCGATCAGGTATATCGGGTTTTCGCTGACCTACGCAATCGCCGTGGGCTTGTCGAGCGTGCTGGGTACGCTCATCCCGCCGTTTGTACGCGGCATCCTCGGTGAAACGTTGAGCAAGCCCGGCGCCCAGTGGGTGGTGGTGGGGCTGGTCGTCGGGACCATCGGGATTGCCTTGTGCGGCTTGGCAGGGCGCATGAAAGAGCAAGAGTTTCAGGGACAGGGGGAATTTTCGCTGGTCAAGGGGTTGCTGCTCTCCTTGCTGGCGGGTGTGCTCAGTGCAGTCTACGGCTTTGCCTTGGAAGCGGGGCAACCCATCGCGGATGTCGCACTCAAGCATGGTGCAGGGGTATGGCAGGGGAATGTGATTTACATCTTCTCCAACAGTGGGGCATTTATCACCACGGCGGTCGTTTGTCTCTGGCTGCACATCAAGCAAAAAACCTTGGGAGAGTTTTTCGCCATCCGCACGGAGGGTCATGCCGGAGCGTTATCAATCAACTATGTGATGGCCATCCTGACGGGCGTGCTCTGGTATGGTCAATTTTTCTTCTATAATTTGGGTCATGTGCGGATGGGGGCTTACAAGTTCACAAGCTGGGCCATTCACATGATTATGCTCGTGCTCTTCAGTAATCTGCTCGGGGTGCTGTTGAGCGAATGGAAAGGATGCAAGCGTTATACGCAGTTTGCGATTACCGTAGCGCTTGCTGTGTTGATCCTTGCCGTCCTCTTCTTGAGTTATGGTAATTCCTTGGGACAATAAGATAACGTTTTAATGAAAGGATAGGTGGATATGAAACGATTCGGATCATTGATCGAGGTGAAGGCTGAGAAGCTGGAGGAGTACAAGCAATTGCATGCGGCGGTCTGGCCCGGCGTTCTCAGGAAGATCAAGCAATGCAACATCCAAAACTATTCGATTTACCTGCGTAAAATGCCGGATGGGCATTATTACCTGTTCAGTTACTTTGAATATAGTGGAGCTGATTTTCAAGCGGACATGGCACAGATGGCGGCAGATCCCGAGACACAGCGCTGGTGGGCGGTCTGCAAGCCTTGTCAGGAGCCGTTGACTGATCGCGCTGAAGGCGAATGGTGGGCTTCGATGCAAGAGGTCTTTCATCAGGACTAGCGCGCAACAGGACTTGAAAAGAAGGGGGAGGTGTGTCATACTGGCAACATTCTAATTACATCTTTGGAGGGAATTGAAACACCATGAACGCCAGAATCTTAGTCGCCACCTTTTCAGTATTATTATCGGCATCAGTCTTCTCGGCAGAGCCTATCCAGCGTATTCTCGTGATTGCGGATGAATCGCGGAGTCTTGTCCATTATGTGGATCAGACAAATACCAATAATAATTTTTCAGTAAAGGCGAACCGTCCGGTATGGGATCTGAAGCGCGTGGCGAAAAACAAATATCGCTATGTGCACGGGAACAGTTTTACGGTGATTGATTTGAAGGAACGTAAGGACGTTGAGACCTTTTCTGACAATCAATTGGGAGGTCTTTCAACTGTTTGCGATTTGCCGGACGGCGGATTTTTAGCAGGCACCAGTCAAAAAGCTGGAGAGCCGGCAAAAGATGCAGTTGTTGTTTATCGGTATGCGGCTGATCGGAAGCTGGTGTCCCGCTCAGTTTATGAAGGTCTGTGTAACATCCGTATGATGACGGTGTTAAAGTCCGGCGAAGTCCTGCTTTCGCATAACGACGGGGTGGTGCGGTGTACGCTGGCGCCTGAAGGATCAGAAAAAGGGACGATCGTGCAAGCCTACAAATTGCCTCGCGGACGCAACGCCTACAAGGCTATTCCGCGTAAGGGTGGCGGCTTCTGGGTTGCTGGCGGCTATGCAGGGGCGCTTTTTGCCTATTCGGATGACGGTCAGCTTCTGAAGACGTTTCAAGCGCAGCAGCCGGAGGGTTTAAAGAATTGCTTTTATGCTGGCCTTGTCGAACAGGCCAACGGCCATGTCATGATCGCAAACTGGACAGGGCATGGCGCTGAGGATAGCAAGACGGGCTGGCAAGTGATCGAGTTTGATGCGGAAGGCAACGTGGTCTGGCATCTGCACGATCCAATGGCCTATGGTTCAATCAGCGATATTGATATTATTCGCTAATAACAGGATGCACTATGGTGGCCAAGCTTTCTTTTAAAAGGGAAGACGAGGAACGGGAGATCACCTGTGCCCCGCTCCTCACGCTTGGTCGTGTGCCACCGAATGACATTGTCGTGTCGCATCCGAAAGTCTCCCGCAATCATGCGATGATTCGCATGCTTCAGTCGGGGGAATATTACCTGATTGACATTGGGAGTACAAATGGAACCCTGCTGAATGAAAAACGAATCGTCGTGCCGATGCTGCTGAAGGATGGCGATGTCGTGACGATCGAGGATTGTACGCTGACTTTTCATGCGCAGCAAGCAGATGTACAAGGGCAGGGGGACGAGACAATGGAAGAGGGTCAGGCCGAGATGACCCTTGTTTCCATAGCTGAGATGACTTCGGAGATCACGATTCTTGTGTGTGACATACGGAATTACACGGCTCTCAGTGAAAAGCTGCCCACCAACCAATTGGCGCAGATGATGGCCAAGTGGTTTAAATTGGCCACCCAGGTGATTGAAGAGCATGCCGGAACCATTGATAAATTTATTGGCGATGCCATCATGGTGCGATGGACCATTGATTACAAAAAAGATGTGAAGGTCAGCGTCCTTCATGCGTTGAATGTTGCACAGAAGCTGAATGAAATCAGTGCGCAGATTAATGAACTTTATCCTGGGCTTCCCTTTCCATTCCGCGTCGGGGTGGGAATCAACACAGGCCGTGCAGTGCTGGGAAACATGGGAGGCGCAGGGTACAGGGAATATACGGCTCTCGGGGATGCAGTCAACATGGCCTTCCGGTTCGAGAGCGAATCAAAAAAATTAGGCAAGGATGTGGTGCTCGGATACGATTCCTGTACTCACCTTCCGCAAGTGCTTTGGGAAAAATCGTTAAGGGCTGTGACTGTTAAAGGGAAGGCGGATGCCATTTCGGTATGGGCGGTCAGCTTTGACGAGATAGCGTCCGCTCTTGACGCGTTGAGAAAAATATGAATTTTAAACGTTCACTGATGATTTGTTTCGTGCTGGCTGCGGCGGCTTTCGCCTATTCACAGACAGTCGAGAATGTGATTCTGATGATTCCGGATGGCTGCTCAGGGAATCTTATTGAGCTGTACCAGATGGTCTCTAAGCTAGATACGAACAAGTATCCGGCACTTGCCTTTGAAGACATCCAGACGGGCATGATCTGTACCTTGAACAGTGATGGACGGATCACGGATTCGGCTGCGGCAGGCACAGCCTACGCAACTGGGGTGAAGACGAAGAATGCATACGTGGCGATGAGTCCCGATGGTACGGCGTTGCCGACGCTTGCGGAGAAGGCCAAGAAAAAGGGCCTTGGCGTGGGGCTTCTGACCAGTGACAGCATTAACGGAGCGACACCTTCAACTTTTTGTGCACATGTGAATAACCGCGGCAAGGTTGAGGACATCAAAAAGATGCGGGAAGCGCAGGGGTTCGACGTGACCGAAGGCAGTGAGAAAAAGAATCGTTTGGCCGAGAAGACCACAGAGGCACTCCAATTGCTCTCGCAGAACAAAAAGGGCTTCTTCATGATGGTGGAAGGCGGAACGATTGATCATCGCCAGCATGCGAATAATCCAGTAGGCGCATTGGAAGAACTAGAGGACTTTAATCGTGCAGCCACGGTTGTGCGCACATTTGTAAAGTCCAACGACAAGACGCTGCTGATCATTGCGCCGGATCATGACACGGGCGGTATGACCATTACAAATACGAACCTCGTCAGCAACTTGCTCAAGAAGACTATTTCAGAACAGGATTTGAAGCAGAAGCGTATAAACACCGATGTCTTTGGCGTGAGCTATAAGACAGGAGGTCATACAGCGATTGATGTCCCTTTATGGTCAGAGGGTCCCCAGGCCATGAGCGGTAAGATCGACAACACGGATGTCAATAAGCATATTGTCAAGGTCTTGGATCTGTAATCAGCGATAGAGCGTGAAGGCATTATAGGCCAGTTGACCCAAAGCCTCCCGTGCCACGGGTTGTGTCTGATACGTCTACGACCTCTTCGACTGCCACGCGTAACACAGGTGCGATGACCATCTGAGCGATGCGCATGCCGGGGCGAATGTCAAAGGGCTCATGCCCGAGGTTGATCAGGATGATGCCAATTTCGCCTCGGTACCCTTCGTCAATCGTCCCTGGGGTGTTCAGAAGGGTGATGCCGTTCTTAATGGCAAGGCCACTCCGTGGCCGCATCTGTGCTTCTGTGCCGGCAGGAAGTTCCATGACAAGGCCTGTGGGCACAAGCGCACGCGCACCTGGCTGGATCGTCAGCGCGGCGCAGGAGCAAACATCCATACCAGCGTCGCCGGGATGGGCATACGCTGGAATGATTGCGTCTGGATGAGTCTTCTTAAACTTGACAGTCATTTTTTAATTGATGGTTACGGGTTCAATATGCCAGATGTCCTTGGCATACTCTTGGATGGTACGGTCAGACGAGAACTTGCCCGAGCGTGCCACGTTCATGAGTGCCTTGGCATCCCATTTGTAGGGCTGGCGGTAAAGCTTATCAATCTTCTCTTGTGTCTCCATATAGCTGCGCAAATCCGCAAGTAACATATAGTGGTCGTTAAAGTCCAGAAGATTGCGAATAATGGGTTCGAAGATTCCGGGGTTCATCAACGAGAAGACGTTGCGACGAATCATGTTGATGGCGCGCTTGATTTCAGGGTCATTTTCGTAAAGCTCCCGTGAGTTGTAGGTTGGACGAAATTGGGAGACCTCATCTGCGCGTAATCCGAAGATGAAGATGTTGTCATCCCCGACTTCTTCGAAGATTTCAACGTTTGCGCCGTCCATGGTGCCGAGTGTCAATGCCCCGTTTAGCATCAGCTTCATGTTGCCCGTGCCGGAAGCCTCGGTGCCGGCCAGCGAGATCTGCTCGCTGATGTTTGCCGCAGGGATAATCTTTTCGGCCAGAGACACGCGGTAGTCGGGCAGAAAGACCACGCTGAGACGCTCCTTGACACGCGGACTGGCGTTGACTACTTCAGCGACGCCATGGATGAGGCGGATGATGAGCTTCGCCATCCAATAACCAGGCGCAGCCTTGGCTGCGAAGATGAAGGTCCGAGGATAGATGTCCAAGTTTGGATTGGTGATCAACCGATTGTAGAGAATGATGATATACAAGACAAGTAGCAGTTGGCGCTTGTACTCATGAAGACGTTTGACTTGAACATCAAAAATCGAGTTTGGGGAGACGCGGATGCCCACTTGGTTAAAGATGTAGGATGATAATGCGTCCTTATTCGCCTGCTTAATTTTACGGAATTGCGAAAGGAAGCTCCGGTCGTCGACATATTTTTCAAGCCCCCGCAGCGCATCCAGATTCGTGATCCATTGGGGGCCGACAGCTTCGGTGCATAAGGCGGCGAGCTTAGGGTTGGCCTTGAGCAACCACCGGCGTTGCGTGATGCCGTTGGTCTTGTTGGAAAAGTGCGTCGGATATATGTCATAGAAGTCCTTGAAAAGAGTATTCTTCAGGATTTCCGTATGGAGTGCCGCCACGCCGTTGACGGCGCTCGAGCCGATGATGGCCAGGTTTGCCATGCGCACAGAACGTTCGCCATGCTCATCGATAATGCTCATGCGGGAGAGGCGGTCCATATCATCCGGATAGAGCGAGGCGACCTGCCGAAGAAAACGAGCGTTGATCTCGTAAATGATCTGCATGTGACGCGGGAGTAACCGTTCCATCAATGAGACTCTCCAGGTCTCAAGCGCTTCTGGCAGGATGGTATGGTTGGTGTACCCTGTGCATTTGCGTGTGATTTCCCAAGCGGTGTCCCAGTTAATGTCTTCATGGTCGACGAGCAAGCGCATCAGTTCAGGGATGATGAGCGCTGGATGGGTCTCATTCAAATGGATGAAGGCCTTGTCAGGCAGCTTGGTCCAGTCTTTGTTGGTCAGATAGAAGCGGCGCAAGATATCTTGCAGGGAGCAGGAGACAAAGAAGTACTGTTGACGCAGACGAAGTTCCTTGCCGGCCAGCACATTGTCGTTCGGGTAGAGGACCTTGGTCAGGTTTTCCGCCAGCACCTTGTCTTGCACGGCATCGACATACGAGCCCTTGTTGAATTCGTCGAGTTGGAACTCGTCGTCCGCCTTTGCAGACCAGAGGCGCAACGTGTTGACGGAATTTTTGTAGCCGACAACAGGCAGGTCGTAAGGCACACCGAGAACGCGTTCGGTTTCAACCCAATTCCATTCGCTACGATTGGCGACCGATACACATTCCACGCGTCCGCCGAAGTGGACGGTCTGTGTATGTTCAGGACGTGCGATTTCCCAAGGGTAGCCATCCTTCAGCCAATGATCAGGCTCTTCGACCTGCTGGCCATCGACAATCCGCTGACGGAAAATGCCGTAGTCATAACGCAGTCCATAGCCGGTGGCTGGAAGTTCCAGTGTGGAAAGGGATTCCATGAAACAGGCAGCCAGGCGACCCAGGCCTCCATTACCCAGGCCGGCATCGACCTCAAACTCGCGGAGTGAGTTCCAGTCGATGCCATCTTCTTCAAGTGCCTCGCGGCAGATCGGATCCATTTTTAAGTTAATGACATTATTGCCGAGGAGTCGGCCAATCAAAAACTCGAGAGAAAGGTAATAGACACGTTTGACATTGTCATTCCTGTATTTGGCCTGGGTTTCGATCCAGCGTTCAACGATACGGTCGCGGACACAAAGCGCGAAGGCTGTATATTGATCGCGCTCGGTTGCCGTGTCTTCTGCTTTTGCGAGTGTGTAGCGAAGGTGACGTTCAAAATCTTGTTTAACGGACTCAACGCTCATTTCAACGCGACGCCCACGTGTGCGCCGCTTAGGTTCTTGCTTTTCCATAAATGCCTTTCAAGCTCTTTTCAATCCCTCTTATACTTTAAAACCATTCGGATTTTGCGACTGCCAGCGCCAGGTGTCTACGCACATGGTCTTGAGGTCGCGTGTGGCGACCCATCCCAACTCAGCTTTGGCCTTTGCAGGGTCTGCCCAGCATTCGGCAATGTCGCCCGGACGGCGCGGCTGGAGCGTGTAGGGGACTTTGCGTCCAGAGGCCGCTTCAAAGGCCTTGACGATGTCCAGGACGCTGGAGCCCTTGCCTGTACCTAGATTATAGACCACCAGTCCTGGTTTGGAGGCGAGCCTGTCAAGTGCTTTGATGTGTCCCAAGGAGAGGTCCACGACATGAATGTAATCGCGTATCCCAGTGCCGTCAGGCGTTGGGTAGTCGCTGCCGTAGACGCTGAGACTCGGAAGGCGTCCGACTGCCACTTGGGAGACGAAGGGGAGCAGATTGTTGGGGATGCCGGCTGGATCTTCGCCGATCAGTCCGCTCTCGTGGGCGCCAATCGGATTGAAGTAGCGGAGCAGGATGATGTTCCACGCAGGATTCGCTTTTTGAAGGTCACGGAAAATCTGCTCCATCATGAGCTTGGTCCATCCATAAGGGTTGGTTGCGCCAGGGGTTGGAAAATCCTCCCGGATCGGCACAGAACTCGGATCGCCATAGACAGTCGCGGATGAACTAAAGACGATATTGCGACAGTTGTTGGTCTCCATCACTTCACACAGGTTGATGGTCCCAGTAATGTTGTTCTCGTAATATTTGAGGGGGAGGCGTGTTGATTCACCGACTGCCTTTAATGCCGCGAAATGGATGACGGCATCAATCGGACCTTCAGTCTTGAATAGGGTATCCATCGCGACACGGTCGCGAATATCAGTTTTATGAAAGGATACGGCTTTCCCCGTGATTTGTTTGACACGCTTCAGGCTTTCTTCCGAACTGTTGATTAAGTTATCAACGACAACGACCTGATGCCCTGCATTCAATAGATCAACGCAGGTGTGGCTCCCAATAAATCCGGCTCCACCGGTCACTAATACATTCATTTATTACTCCTTGAGAATCGTTTGAAAAGGCTGTTGCATGAAGTGATTTTGATTGCTAGGAATGCTGGATATCCCAAATGATCGTATCTGAACTAAAATCCTGCTCATGAGGCCAACGGATGCCATGACGAATAGGCGTGAGTTGGTTAAAATAAGCGGGATTCTGTAGCTCCTGAAAAGCGGATCCATTGAGATAGGGTTTGACATCAAAAATTCCGGAAACGCCACCCCCTGTTTTAATTTCAATTCGGTAATCTTCCAGTGGTTTAGCGTATGTGATCGTATCCATAATACTTCTCCTACCTCAGAGGGTCGATTTTGAAGACCTCAGCACCAGCGACAGCAAGCTTCCAGTTGGCCATCAGATCTTCTTTGTGGATCTCTATCCATGCTTGGACTAATTTTAATTTTGCAGGAGGAATTTTGCCAGCAAGAACTTCGCCTGTTTCGATAGCAATTGATGCCGTATCTTCCGCATACTCTGCATGAATATGAGGGCATTTGTGCCTTTTATCATCATAAAAGTACATTTGAATCAAAAGACCGAAAAACATGGAGATAGTTGGCATAGTTGTGTTTCCCAAAAAAGTGATACCATTATAAAGTCTTTTATTTTAGAAAGCAAGTGGCGCTTCGGTATATTCTTCATGCGACCACAAAGTGATCGCATGGATGTGATTAAAATGGAGAGAAGAAAGTGAAGTGCTCATAACGCACTCGCGCATTATTCCTTTACCCCGACTGCTTGAGATATTCTTCTTCCAGTGTGCTGCCTTGGGTGATGGTGACGAGTCCGCATTGGGAGAGGATGGAGGGGATCATGCGCTGGTTGAGTTCTGCTGCCGGGATGGCCTGTTCAGCATAGTGACACGTGAGCGTGTGGGTCTCAGGATTGAATTTCAGGGTGCCGTTTTCTCCGAGCACGTGCTCGAGGGCGGGCAGATCTGAGGGGGCACCCGTGAGTGTATAGACAAGGATGCTTGCCTTGTTCGTAATCTTATCAACCGGGGCAAAGCGTACGGTCTTGCCGTGCTCAACAAAGGCGACATGGTCGCAGAGTTGTTCAATGTCGTTCAGGTTGTGCGAGCTGATGACAATCGTCTGCTCGGTTCTTCTCTTGGCAATGAAGGAACGCATACGCGCAGCTTCTCGCGGATCAAGGCCGTTCAGCGGTTCATCTAAAAGGATGAGTTCTGGGTTTCCAATAAAGCATTGTGCGGCCATGATGCGTTTGCGCATGCCATGCGAGAGGGAGCGGATCGGGGAGTTTGCACGGTCGCCCAGGTTGACGGCTTCCAGCATGTCGGATGCAGATTTTTTTGCGGCCTGCAGAGAAAGACCCTGTAAGCGGCCGTAATGGGTCAGCAGTTCCAGCGGACAACTTGTGAGCGGCAATTCGGAATCCTGGGGCAGGATTGCAAAGCGGCCGCCATGGACATCCGCGTCAAAGGGGCCGTTGCCGAGCAGGTTGATTTGGCCAGAGTTGGGGTTGAGGAATCCGGCGACCGTCATCATCAGCGTTGTTTTACCAGCGCCGTTGGAGCCTACGAGTCCTGTTACGCTATAACGCGGTATACGTAGCGTCAAGCCGTCTAACGCGCGGCGCTTGCCATAGCATTTGACAAGATTGGTGACTTCGAGTGCAGTTATCATGATTAGAGGTCGCGTTTCTTGAAGAAAAAATAGCCGATGCCGAGATAGGTGAAGCCCAGTGTAACTAAGAAGATGGATCCTGTGATCAGCGGTTGCGCACTGCTTCGCCACAAAAGCATTTCATAGTCTGAGGGAAAGAGCGCCGCAAGGTAAGGCAGGATGACTTGCCAGCCTTGCCCCGACTTGAAAAAGGTTGTGATGCCCGTGATAATGGCGAGTCCGACAAGGGAGAGGATGCCAAAGATGGTTGATTTGCTCGCGGACTTTGTGAAGAGGGAGAGACCCATAATGAGGCCGACAAAGGGGATGGAATAGATCCAAGCACGCACAGCCCAGAAGGCCATATTCCAGACAATTTCAATGGGCGCATAACGTCCGAGACGCCAGCGGGCCACACCATACGCACAGATGCCGCTGATGATGACCGCCAAGGCAATGAGAGAGATTTGTCCGAAAAACTTTCCAAGCACCCAGGCACCTCGCGATGTTCGGAAGGCAATATAGCGCACAGCACCTGAGCCCATCTCTTCAGGGATACGATTGGCAGCAATGAGGACGACCAGCAGGGGCATGTAAAAGAAGGAGAGCCACGCATAGATGAGTTCGACGGGATTCTTGCCTTGGATGTCATTGAAGACCTGGTTGCTCTTGGAGACTCGACGCATGATGTCCTGAAAGGGTTTTGACTTCCACAGTGTCGTGGCGATGGCACCCGGGTTCTCAGAGGCGGGTAAGAGCAAAACAGAGGCGAGCTCCTTTTCGACTTTTTGGAGCAGGCTGATAGACCAGTACATGGTGCCGACGGAAGTCGCCATGTAGAGCAACAAGGCAACAAGTGCCCGGCGGCTGCGCAATGCGTCAAACCACTCGTAGCAAGTCATGCGCCAAACGTGTATGAATTGTGTCATGGTGGTTGTTTTACCTTAACGTGAAAAGGGAGGACGCATGTTTTGAAACTTGTCCTGCACCTCTGTCAGAGGTTCAATCACGTTTGGGTCGATAAAGTCCGTCATCTGCATCTTGCCAACCTCCAATTGCTTGTCTTGCGGGACAGCTTGGAAGAGCGAATCATACGCTGTGGTCATGGCGGCGGTCATCTGGGCGACAACGCGGATGCCTTGTTCAGTGGTCATCTCCGGCGAATTTTTCACTTCGGTTGCGAGGCCCTGCATGGTGGTAAACAAGGTCTGATTCATCGTATTGATGGCATTATCAAATTGCGTTTGCTGTTCAACGGTTTTTAATCCGAGTTTGTCAATCATCTGTGCTCGTGCGAGTTCAGCGCGGGTCCTCCACAGTTCCTTGGCTTCATCGATCCGTGCGCGGAGGTCTTCAGGCGAAAGGCGCTCGCGGTGTTGGTGTTGTGCCGGAGCATTTGTATTGGGTTGGTCACCGCTGATGGCATTTGTGGAAACCTCAGGCGGCTGGTTGGTTACGGCAGGTGCGCGTCGGCGAGGTTTGGCGGCTTTATCCGGGATTTGAACCATGCGCGTGATATTGTTCAGCGCATCCGTATTTTTCTGATTCGATACGTCCATCTGTACGGCTGATTCAATCCGTGTTTCGCCGTTGGGCAGCCAGCGGCCGATCAGTAACCCTGCCAGCAATGTAAACGGAAGCAGATGCCATAGTTTCATAAGAATATCCTCTAATACGTAATATTAAAATCAATAACTGTTGACGGCAATCGCAGTTTGCTCGTCACGAGGTTGGCCAGTGCGCGGACACCTGTGAGTTCGGTCGCATAGTGGCCCGCAAAGACAACATTGATCTTCAGATTTTCGGCTAGGTTGTAGCCTTGCAGACTGGGTTCCCCCGTCAGAAATACGTCAACGCCAAGCGTCTTGGCTTCTGCAAGCATATCCGAACCACCCCCGGAGACGATGCCGATTCGCTTGATTGTTTTCGGGCCGAAATCAAGGACCTGATAATGGGAGGCGATGTGGTGTCCGATGAGTTTACAAAAGTCTGTGAAGGCAAGTGCTTTCGGCAACGTCCCTGTCACACCGATTGTATTTCCATGATAAGAGAAGGCGGGCTCGACATTTTTCAGCTTCAACAGCTTAGCAAGTTGCGCATTGTTGCCATAGATCGGATGTGCATCCAGGGGCAGATGGGAGGCGTATACAGCGATGTTGTTTGTAATCGCGAAGGAGACAAGATCGTAATTCAATTCTGTGATGTGCTTCAGCGAATCTGCCCAGCTTAAGCCATGATGGCAGATGACAAAGTCAGCGCCTTGCTCGTGCGCGGCTTGCAGAAAACGCAGGCTTGCATCCACGCCAACAGCAAGGGAAGAGACGCTGCCCTTGTTTGCGATTTGGAGTCCGTTATGAGAGGAGTCTGTGAAGGCATGGTTCTGGAGTGTCTGATCCAAAAACTGTGTGACGCGTTGAAGCGATAGATTCATAGAGTAGGCATCATTGGGGTGGAGGAGGAGGAATCTTTGTGGACGCAACTTTTCCGTTTTTGGGTGCGCTTGGAGCGGGTGTCCCAGCGAAAGCCTTGCTTAGGAGTTCCTTGGCTTTAGCATCGCGCAGCAGGCGCTCCTCGCTGCCCATCAGCGCAACAATGACACGGCGGTTATCACGCTTACACGTGACGACGATCGACCAGCCGGCAATCGCGGTGTACCCAGTCTTGAAGCCGTCACAGCCGTCCACATGATCTTTCAGGAAGGGGTTATGGGTACGCATGACGAATGGTTTTGCCGCCCCATCACGGAAATTTCGTTCAGCAGCGGAGGTGTAGTTGAAGGCATCAGGATACTTGCAGAGCTCGCGCCCAATCTTGGCCATGTCCCGTGGCGTTGACTTGTCATGCTCTTTATCCGCGCTGGTGGTTAAGCCATTTGGCGTAATGAAATGGGATTGGGTCATGCCCAGCGTCTTGGCCCGCGCATTCATGAGTTCGCAGAAGGCTTCAGTGGTGCCTGAGACGTGTTCTGCTAAGGCAACCGCCGCATCATTGGCGGATTGGATCATTAAGGCATAGAGCAGCTCCTGAACGCTGAACGTCTCTCTCGGGTCAAGGTAGACTTGAGAGCCGCCAGTCTTGCAGGCTTTTGTAGAGACTTTGACTGGGTCGGAAAGCTTAATGCTTCCATCCGCGATCTTTTCCTCGATGACCAGAAGGGTCATCATCTTGAGTGTGCTGGCAGGATAACAGAGTGCATCAGCGTTCTCTTCAAATAAGACGGCTCCTGAATCTGCATCAATCACGATTGCTCCGATATACGGATTCTTAGAGATGCACCCCTTTACTTTTTTAGGGGCGTTTGAGGTTTCTACTTTTGCAGGCGAACTTTTTTTAGATGTTGTCTTTTTTGATGATGTGGCTGAAAAACCAGTGCCAGCAGCCAAGACGCAAACGAGAATTGAGGTGAGAAGCTGTTTCATGTATTAAAACATTGTCCTTTCCGAAGATTTTTTTGAAGTAATTAGTTAATCATTTTTTTTGGCATTTGGAAAGCCGTTATTCTGCAAAATAGATGTCCTGTGTTTGCAGACTTGTATAAACCCTTCAAATTAGGTATTTTAGATGACCTATTTTCTGAAAAGGAAGGCAAAAGCGAGATGAAACAAATTGGTGTTGGATTGTTGGGTTTTGGAACGGTTGGAGCTGGTGTTGCGGCTGGGTTGCTCAGAAACCAGAAAACCATGGCAGAACGCTTGGGCGTTGAAATTGTCCTGAAGCGTATCGCGGATATTGATATTGCAACGGATCGCGGCATATCCGTGGATCCGTCGCTGTTGACTACCGATGCCCTGTCGGTCATCCATGACAAGGATATCCAGGTTGTCGTGGAGCTGATTGGGGGGACGGGGATTGCGAAAAACCTTGTGCTGGCTGCCTTGAATGCCGGTAAATCTGTTGTGACGGCTAACAAGAAGTTGTTGGCCGAATATGGAGATGAAATTTTCGGAGCGGCAGAAAAGAATGGCGTGGACATCTATTTTGGCGCTAGCGTGGGAGGGGGTATCCCGATCATTCGCGTCTTGCGTGAAGGCTTGGCCGGCAATGAGATTCAGAGTATCCATGGCATTCTAAACGGAACCTGCAATTACATCCTGACGCGTATGGAACATGAGGGGCTTCCGTTTGATGCTGTGCTTGCAGATGCGCAACGCGCAGGATATGCGGAGGCAAATCCAGGCTTGGATATTGACGGTTATGACACGGCGCATAAGGCGATCATCCTGGCGTCGCTCGCGTATGGCTTCCATGTACCCATGGATAAGGTGCTGGTTGAGGGCATCCGGAATCTCTCCAGTATGGATGTCAAATTTGCCGCGGGTTTTGGATACCGCATTAAGTTGTTGGCGGTGATTAAACGAGAGGGTAGCCAGATTGAAGTGCGTGTGAGCCCGACGCTTGTTCCGTTGACCCACATGCTGGCATCGGTCAGTCACGTGTTTAATGCGGCGATGGTGCGCGGCGATTTGAGCGGAGACACGCTGTATTATGGCCGTGGCGCGGGTCGTGAGCCGACAGCCAGTACGGTCATTGGCGATATTGGCGATGTGGCACGTAATATTCTGACCGGACAACCGCGTTATGGACGTGGCGTGAGCGTTGCCAATGAAGGTAAGTTGGTCGTGCGTGCTGCTGCCGACATCACCAGCAAGTACTATATTCGCTTGATGGTGCTGGATAAGGCTGGCTCGCTGGGCTTGATGACCACGACGTTAGGACGTCACGGAGTCAGCATTCTTGCCGCGACACAGCAGGAACATCCGGAAAACAGCAATGTTGACCATGTGCCGGTTGTGATGCTGACGCATGATGCGAAGGCCTCCGAGATTGACTGTGCGCTCAAGGAGATTTTTGATGCAGGTGTCGTCAGTGAGATGCCTGTGCGTTTGCGTATGATTTAACTAAATGGTGGGTATGCACGTAAGGGCAACCTCAGAGGGAAAAAGAAGAAGATGAAAGTGTGTAAGTTTGGCGGGTCATCCGTTGCAGATGCAAAGCAGGTTAATAAGATCGTGGATATTGTTCTTTCGGATCCAGACCGAAAGATTGTGGTCGTTTCCGCCCCAGGTAAACGAAGCAAAGAAGACACGAAAGTCACGGATATGCTGATTCAGTGTGCGGATGAGGTTTTGGCGGGCAAATGTCATGAGAAGACCCTGAAGGCGATTGTTGAACGCTATGCGGAAATTCAGCGTGAACTGAAGCTTGCGGCAGGCATAGTGGCTGAAATAGAGAACGATTTGCGGGCACGTGTCAAAGGCGATATATCGCATCATGGCATGTTTATGGACTGCATGAAGGCTGCGGGTGAAGACAATGCAGCCAAGATTGTTGCACAGGCCTTCCAGATGCGCGGGGCAAAGGCCGTCTATGTCAATCCGCATGACGCAGGGCTTTTTTTAACGGAGGATTTTGGCAATGCTCAACTGTTGGATGAATCGTATCCGCTGTTGAAGCGAACGCTTTCCAAGCGCGACGAGCTGGTGATCTTCCCGGGATTCTTTGGTTATACTAAGAAGGGGCAAGTCGCGACATTTCCCCGTGGCGGCTCGGACATAACAGGTTCGATCCTTGCCGCTGCCGTGGATGCGGACGTGTATGAAAACTTTACCGATGTGGACTCGGTCTATCCCGTGGATCCGAGATTGGTTCCTGAGGTGAAAGAAGGCATCAAGGAGATGACCTACCGTGAAATGCGCGAATTGGCGTATGCGGGCTTTGGCGTGTTCCATGATGAAGCCGTCATTCCGGCAGTCAAGGCGGGCATCCCTATCAATGTACGCAACACGAACCGTCCATCAGAGCCGGGCACGATGATCGTCAAGACGCGTGAAGCACAGACGGCGGGGGTCGTCGGGATAGCCAGCGGGGACGGTTTCTGCAATATCTTTATCGACAAGTATATGATGAACCGCGAAGTCGGCTTTGGCCGCAAGTTGCTTCAGATTCTTGAAGAAGAGGGTGTTTCTTACGAACACATGCCGTCTGGTATTGACAATGTGTCCGTTGTCTTCCGTGACCGTAATTTTACGACAGAGTGCGAAGCACGTGTCAGGGCTCGTATTTTCAAAGACCTCTCGCCGGACAATGTCCAGATTGAGCGCGGCTACGCGCTGGTCATGGTGGTGGGGGAAGGCCTTTACTACACGGTCGGTATGGCTTCCAAGGCGACAAACGCACTTGCTGCTGCAAATGTGAACATTGAAATGATGAACCAAGGTTCATCTGAAATCAGCATGATGTTCGGCGTAAAGTCGGCTGACCGTGTCAGTGCTGTACAAGCGTTGTATCAGGCGTTCTTTGGAAAATAATGGAATTATGAAAAACAAAGTCTACATCTATGATACGACCTTGCGCGATGGGGCGCAAGGGGAGGGAGTCTCGTTCTCGGACTCAGGCAAGGTGCGCTTTGCCAAAATGATGGATGAGTTGGGTGTGGACTACATCGAAGGCGGCTATGCAGGTTCCAATCCGCGTGACCAAAAGTTTTTCAAGGACATCAAAAAGGAAAAACTTTCGTTTGCACGCATCGCAGCGTTTGGCAGTACGCGTCGCGCGGACTTAGATGCAACGGATGATCCGCAGCTTCAAGGATTGCTGGCTGCTGATACGGAATGGGTGACCGTCTATGGCAAATCATGGTTGCTGCATGTGACGGATGTACTCAAGACGACGGGCAAAAACAACCTACAAATGATTGCGGATACGGTTGGTTTCCTGAAAAGCTCTGGACGTCACGTCTTTTTTGATGCAGAGCATTTTTTTGATGGTTACAAAGCGGACGCTGACTATGCCGTAAAGGCACTCGGTGCTGCGTTGCGTGAAGGCGCATCGGGTATTGTGCTCTGCGATACGAACGGGGGTTGCCTGCCGCATGAAGTTTTTGCAATCACGAAGGCGGTTCGCAAGGCGTTCCCTAAGACTGAAGTGGGCATCCATGTGCATAATGATGGCGGCTTGGCGGTCGCCAACTCCATTGAGGCTGTTCGAGCGGGTGCGCGCCACGTTCAAGGAACGATCAATGGATATGGCGAACGCACGGGCAATGCAAACTTGGTGAGTATCCTTCCCACGCTGGAATTAAAGATGGGGTATGCCTGTGTCGGCGAAAAGAATCTGCGCCGGCTGCGTGAAACCTCGTTGATCACGGATGACCTTGCCAATCAGCGTGTTGATTCGCGTCAACCGTATGTGGGTAAAACGGCATTCACCCATAAGGCAGGTATGCATGTGAATGCCGTCCAGAAGAACACGAAGACATTTGAGCACATTGCGCCGGAGCAAGTCGGCAACCAACGGCATGTGCTGATTTCAGAGTTGTCCGGCGCATCCAATGTGATGATGAAAGCGCAGGAACTGGGCATTGATGTGTCGGGTATTTCAAAGCAAGATTCGCGTGCGGTGCTGGAAGAGCTCAAAGTGCGTGAGAACAGAGGTTTTTCGTACGAATCTGCAGACGGCTCATTCAAAATCTTGTTGCAAAAAGTGTTGCACAAGCATAAGCCATTCTTTGAACTTGAAGGGTTTCGCGTGATTGTTGAAAAGCGTGGACGCGAAGAACCCTGCATTTCCGAAGCTACGATCAAGGTCAAGGTCGGAAACGAAACCGAGCTGACCGCTGGTGAAGGCCATGGCCCTGTTGATGCGCTCAATGCTGCATTACGCGCTGCTCTGACGCGTTTCTATCCAGAGATTGAGGATATCGCGTTGACGGACTATCGGGTCCGTATTCTTGATCCCAAGCTGGCGACACGCGCGATGACGCGTGTCGTGATTGAATCAGGCGACGGCAAGTCGCAATGGGGAACCGTCGGTGTTTCAGAAAACATCATTGAAGCCTCTTGGCAGGCGCTTCTGGACAGTGTTGAGCATAAGTTGTTCGAGGTTGCTTCAAAATAACAAGAATATGTAAGTCACACGTGAAACAAATTGATACGACAAATCCTCAAGCGCATCGCCATTCGCGCAGGTTGTTGAGTAATCCGCAGACGGAACGCGCCTTTATACAAGCTGTCGGATTCAAGATACACATTGTCGGTCTCTATTACACGCGCTTTGATCTGGAGTGGAGTTCAAAGGGCAAACGCGAATGTGATTATTTACATCACATCGACCTTGCATTGTCTGGCGATCGCCAGGTTATCCATGGGGCCCGATCTGTCGATGTGTTGCCCGGCAATGCTTATTTTTTTCCAGGCAACACGCCCGTGGAACGCCGTTGCTCAACCCCTGGCACCGTGCTCTACTTGTCGTTCCGCTGTGAATGGCTCCCAGGCGTAGATCCGCTGATGGACTGGGAAGAGCGTACCCCCATAAGAATTGGCAAATTTAATGCGTGCGACTGGAAGCCGCTGATCACGGGCAACGCCTGCGATGATGTCAACCTTCTGTTGAAATTAGAGGTGCAGGTTTATCGATGGATGGCGGAAATCCTTCCGGCCTTGGGTACGTTAATCAGCAATCATCTTGAAACACACGCACGGTACATCAAGGTCTTTGATGCGATTGAGGGGAAACTAGGCGCAGACTTGCGCATTTCAGAACTCGCAAAGTTGCATGGCTCAAGCATCCATGCTTTCTCCGTGCTCTTCACAGATCACACAGGTATCACACCCAAGGAATACCTGAATCGCCGTCTGAACCAGGAAGCCATCCAACTGGTGATTGGCACAGACCTTAAAATCAAAGAGATTGCTGAACGTCTCCATTTCACCGATGAATTTTATTTCAGCCGCTTCTTCCAGAAGCTAAATGGCGTCCCCCCATCCAAATATCGCAACCGATTCTACGCTTAAAGAAGCGTTCCTCTCAAGCAACAAAAGAAAGGACGTATTAAAATGTTAACAAGGGTAGCTATGAAACGTGTTTATGTTTTGCTGATGATCGTGTGTACGACAACCATCCATGCTGCGATTGCGGATGAAACATCTATGAGAATCAGGGAAAGTTTCAATCGGGATTGGCTGTTTGAACGGTTCGGACCCATGCCGGATGGATCGAGCAGGCCTGAACCTGGGGTGGCACGGTGGGGCATTGATGTCAGCGCGTCGAGTGAAGAGCGTGATAAAGGGAATAGCGAAGAACGTGCGTTTGATGGTGATCCTGAAACCCGCTGGTGTGCGGCGGTGAGTGGCAATCGCCAGTGGCTCATGCTGGACTTTGGGCGCGTGACAAAGCTGTCAGCCATGGAAATCGATTGGGAATTTCCGGGCCTCAAGTATGGTTTTAGAATTGAGGGGGCGAACGACGGTAAATCATGGAAGCAGCTCTTTCTAGGCGACAGTCAGACCGCTTCCAAAAGAATGACTCTTTCAGGGGAACAGCGCATGTTGCGCGTACGGATTTTGGAAGTGCCGACCCCCAAATGGGCAAGCATCAAAGAAATTCGGATCTTTGACGCGGAGGGTCAGGAGATCAGGAATCGTCGTATCGAAGCGTCCAAGGATGTTCTGTATGGGACGGACCTGGATGATTCTGCATGGCGCAAGCTGGATGTTCCGCATGACTGGGGTATCGAGGGACCCTTCCGTGATGACCTCGATAACAACACGGGCAAGTTGCCGTGGAAGGGCATTGGCTGGTATCGCAAGCATTTCACGATTGAGGAAGCTGACAAGGGGAAGCGGATCTTTATTGACTTTGATGGAGCCATGGCCAATGCGAAGGTCTGGTTGAATGGCGAGTACGTCGGAACGTGGCCGTTCGGCTATAATTCGTTCCGTTTTGAACTCACGCCTCATCTGAAATTCGGCGCGAAGAATGTTTTGGCTGTCCAGCTCGACACGGTTCACTGGGGCTCGCGCTGGTATCCGGGTGCCGGGATTTATCGAAATGTATGGCTCGTCAAGACTGCGCCTGTTCACGTCGGACACTGGGGTGTCACGGTGACAACGCCGACAGTGACCGATATGAACGCTGAGGCCAAGCTGGCGGTCACAGTGGACAACCAAGGCGGACAGGAAGCAAAGGTTTCTGTGGAGACTGAAATCCTTGAGGCTAAATCCGATGGCACGGCAGGTAAAAAAGTAGCCGCTTCCCCTGTCGTTGAAAAGCAGATTCCTGCTGGCACGACAGCTACACTTGATTTGGGCGCCACGGTCACAAAGCCAAAGCGCTGGGATATCACGTCGCCGAACCGCTATGTCGCGCGGGTGACGGTGAAGGTCGCCGGAAAGACCGTTGATGTTTATGATCAGGTGTTTGGCTTTCGCATCATGGAGTGTACTCCGCGTGACGGGTTCAAGCTGAACGGACGTCGTGTCGAGTTGTACGGCACCTGCAATCATCATGATCTCGGTGCGCTGGGTGCGGCGTTCAATACGCGGGCGATGGAGCGCCAGTTAGAGATCTTGAAAGA
>Ga0268284_1000665_pt1 | contig 21472 bp, 19 predicted proteins | sample saktaG_14_FD_190137 | JGI IMG/M metagenome (GOLD analysis project Ga0268284, IMG submission 190137) | Saline water microbial communities from Sakinaw Lake, British Columbia, Canada - sak_2013_06_06_40m | ecosystem: Environmental > Aquatic > Non-marine Saline and Alkaline > Saline ...
TAAAGCAGGAGACACGATTATTGTGAGGCCGGGAGAAAAAATTCCGGTTGACGGTATTGTGACTGAGGGCGATTCGTCTGTTGATGAATCGATGCTGACCGGCGAACCCATGCCTGTCGAGAAGCACAACGGCAGCAAAGTTACCGGAGGAACGATCAATGTGGAAGGTTTGCTGAAATTCAGAGCGACACGAGTCGGAAAGGATACGGCTCTTGCCCAGATAATACATCTTGTGCAGGAAGCGCAGGGAAGCAAGGCGCCTATCCAGGCCGTTGCAGACCGTGTTTCATCCGTTTTTGTCCCATTTGTGCTCGTATCAGCATTAATTACCTTTATAATCTGGTGGTGGGTAGGGGGCGATTTCATACCGGCCATGATACGGTTTGTGGCTGTGCTTGTTATCGCCTGTCCCTGCGCTCTCGGACTTGCGACACCAACAGCAATAATGGCCGGAACCGGCAAAGGGGCTGAAAATGGAATTCTTTTCAAAAACAGCAAGGCTCTTGAGACGGCATCGATGCTTGATACAATCGTTTTGGACAAAACAGGAACCATTACAACAGGAAAACCCGCAGTTACGGATATCCTGCCTTTCGGAACGGCATGCAAAAGTGAAAAGGATCTTCTTCAAATCGCAGCTTCCGTTGAAACAGGATCAGAGCATCCGATCGGAAAAGCGATTGTTAACGAAGCAAGACAAAGAGGGATTAAACTCTATGAACCGAGAGGATTCAGGGCTTCGGGAGGGCTTGGAGTTGAAGCCGGTATAAATGGAAGATTCGCCATGGTGGGAAAACCCGGGTGGTTCAAAACCCTGGGTTTGAACATTGAAAAAGCCGAAAATAAAATTCGCCTGCTTCAGTCGGAAAGTAAAACGGTAATGGTGGTTACTGTTGAAAATGAATTATACGGATTGATTTCAGCGGCAGACCGGGTAAAAACAGAATCCGCCGAAGCGGTCAGGCAGCTTCAGAAACAGAATATAGAAGTGATTATGCTCACCGGTGACAATCTCATGACAGCTGAAACCATCGCTGCAAATGTAAATATTCGCAAGGTTTTTGCCGAAGTAAAACCGGATGAAAAATCCCTTAAAGTAAAAGAGCTCCAGGAAGAGAAGAAAAAAGTGGGAATGGTTGGAGACGGGATAAACGATGCACCGGCTCTTGCACAGGCGGATATCGGAATAGCAATCGGAACGGGTACGGATGTTGCCATTGAAACGGCGGATATTATACTTTCAGGCGGAAATCTGCTTGGTGTTTCAAGAGCCATCAAGCTCAGCAGGGCAACAATGAATACTATAAAACAGAATCTCTTCTGGGCTTTTTTTTATAATATAATACTTATCCCGGTTGCAGCCGGAATCCTGCAGCCGTTTGACTTTTTCCCCGGCTTCTTGCGTCAGCTTCACCCGATACTTGCAGCAGGAGCAATGGCCTTCAGCAGCATTTCAGTAGTCGGGAACAGTCTGCGCCTTAAGAACGCCAGGATAGAATAAAATATTATTAACCTGGTTGTAACAGGGAATTAATCCCCCTGCCCTGCCATATAATCATCATATAGCTTTTCAAGCCCGAGCTTATGCTTAGACTCCTCCTGGGCAAGTATCTTGAATATCTTGACATGATCCGTGTTTTTGTTTTCCCGAGCCGCATCATTATAAAATTCAAGGGCCTTTTCTTCACGCTTCATGGCAATTACCAATATATCCTTGTAATGCATACCCTTCTGATATTTCATTTCAACCAGATAATTACTCCGCTTCATATCCTGAATCCACTCAAGCTTGTAATCGGAAAGATTCCCCTTGTTAGATAATATGCCTTCGAGCATTTTCTGGTGTTTTCTTTCTTCATTGGCAAAACCTGCAAGCATCTCTTTTGAACCGGAAAATGTCTCCTGCCCGGCAACCTCTTCATAAAATGCAGCAGCTTCCTTTTCTTTTTCGATTGAATAGGTTACAAGTTCCTCAAATGATCCGAAGCTCATAATATCCTCCTTTAAATAATTTTCCTGGTTGGGATAACAAATCTCCAAATTACATTTTTGTTTACTAAACCACCTGTCTTCCATCCGCAAACAAATTTTGAAAACCACCTATTTATTGCAATATAATTACCCGCATGATATAAAGCAAAGAAAAATCACAAAACAGTTTATTTTAACCATAAAATATTACTGTTTGATATCTAACCCACGGGTGGTTCACCTTTTTGTTTTGTATCATTTCCTTTGCCGATGCCGAATTATTTTTTTGTATAGCGCGTTTTTTTTCAAAAAACAGCTTGCAAAGAAATAAACAGGAATTATTATCAGTAATATAATTTAAAAATACCAATTAACGGGGGTTAATAAATGGCACAAATCAAAGGAACAAAAACTGAAAAAAATCTTCTTGCCACTTTCGCGGGTGAATCTCAGGCCAGAGACTATTATACGTATTTCGCAAGTTGGAGAAAACTATTAATTTTATAGCAGCTTAAACACGATCAATAAATACACCTTAACAACAATATTGTTTCTATCAGGAAAGGAGATAACATGGCAAAAAGACTTGAAGTTTACAAATGTGAAGTTTGCGGCAATATCGTGGAGGTTTTGCACGGGAGTGTAGGCCAGCTTGTATGTTGCGGAAAACCCATGAAGCTTATGATTGAAAATACCGTTGATGCTTCAAAAGAAAAACATGTTCCGGTGATAGAAAAAACATCAGGGGGCATAAAAGTCAAAGTTGGAAGCGTTGCCCATCCAATGGAAGAAAAACATTTTATCGAGTGGATCGATATCATAGCAGACGGCAAAGTTTACCGGCAGTTCCTGAATCCGGGGCAGGCGCCCGAAGCCTTTTTTACAATAGATGCCAAGGAAGTTGCTGCCCGTGAATACTGCAATGTTCATGGTCTGTGGAAAGCATAAAGGAGGTAATATTATGTCAAGCTGGAAATGTCAGAATTGCGGGTATACGCTTGAAGCCGACGCACCGCCCAATCAGTGTCCGTCATGCAAGGAAAAGTGTGAATTTCTCGACAACACATGCTATACTCCTGATTGCAAGATTGAAGGCGTTGATCCCAGGATAAAATAAGAATGGAGTGATTTTATCATGTCAAAATCTCTTATTGTTTTTGCCACAAGAACAGGTGAAACAAAACAGATAGCTGAACTTATTGGAGAAGGCCTGCGCTTTTCAGGGGCCGAAGTTTCTCTGTTTAATGTTAATGAAATAAAAAATGAAAGCGCTCTCGACGGATATGATGCCTATGTGTTCGGATCAGCAACATATCACGGGGATATGATGCAGGGTATGAAGACCTTTTTATTCCTTGCAGAAAAAGCAAATCTTGCAGGAAAGAAAGGCGGTTCTTTTGGCGCTTTCGGCTGGAGTGGCGAAGCGCCGGATCGCATTTTTAACACTATGAAGAATATTTTCAATATGGATATGGTTAGCGGTTCCCTCAGGTTAAAATCGAGTTCCCTGGGGGGAGGAATAACAATGGCCCAGGATTATGGCCGTGAAATAGCCAAAAAACTCGGGCTTTAAAAATATTTACCATCTAATTTAAGGAGGATACTATGTCTACACCTCAGCACTGCCCTGGATATCAGCAATTCAAGCATCTTGAGTCTTTTATGTGCAAATGTCCTTCATGCGGGAAAAAGGTCGAAATATTTTCGGACGAGTTTGAGAAAAAGAAAAAATGCGACTCATGCGGTAAGGATATTGATTTTACTCAATGTACACTTGATGGGAAAGCTTAAGATTCAGCAGATCCGGAGGCATTCATGGATTTAGTCATGCTGTCACGCCTGCAGTTTGCAACAGCGACCATGTTCCATTTTCTGTTTGTCCCGCTAACGCTCGGGCTTTCCATTATGATTGCGATAATGGAAACCAAATATGTCAGAACCGGAGACAAGCTGTATCTTTCCATGACCAAATTCTGGGGGAAGATATTCCTGATAAATTTTGGCCTTGGAATAGTCACCGGTATTACTCTCGAATTCCAGTTTGGGACCAACTGGTCGCGCTATTCGGCTTTTGTAGGAGATATTTTTGGCGCTCTACTTGCCATAGAAGCCACCGCAGCTTTTTTTCTTGAATCGACTCTCATAGGCATCTGGATCTTCGGCTGGAAAAAGATTTCACCGAAAGCCCACGCTGCTGTAATGTGGCTTATAGCAGGTGCTTCTACCCTTTCTGCCGTATGGATAATCATCGCAAATTCCTGGATGCAACATCCTGTGGGTTATGTACTGCGGAATGGGAGGGCTGAGCTTTCGGATTTTTCCGCTGTTATTTTCCAGAAATTTGCCATTCTCCAATTCTTTCATACAATCAGTGCCACCTATATCGTAAGTGCTTTTTTTGTAATGGGTGTAAGCGCGTATCATTTGCTTAAGAAACAATCTATTCAATTTTTTACAAAATCTTTTAGAATCGGTTTAATTTTCGGGCTTATTTTTTCAATTTTCACAGCCCTCGAAGGAGATATGCACGGTGTTCACGTGGCGGAAGTTCAGCCTGCAAAACTGGCCGCAATGGAGGCGCATTGGGAAACCACGTCAAGAGCGCCCCTTAATCTTTTTGCAATTCCCGATGAGAAAAATGAAAGAAACTTTATAGAGATCGGTGCTATCCCAGGACTTTTGAGCTTTCTTGGTTACCACGATATAAACGCCAAAGTTAAGGGGCTTAAGGATTTCCCTATGGAAGAAAGGCCCCCGGTGCTTATCCCTTTTCTTTCCTTCAGAACAATGGTGGGTCTGGGAACTCTGTTTATCCTTCTTACAATTATCGGATTGTTAAGAAGGAACAGGCTGCTTGAAAGTCCTTTATATTTAAAGGTAATGGTGCTGTCTATTCCGCTGCCCTATCTTGCCATTGAGGCAGGATGGGTGCTGGCGGAGGTGGGAAGGCAGCCATGGATAGTCTATGGCCTTATGAAAACATCTGATGCGGTATCGCCGCTGGCTTCTTCACAGGTGCTGGTTTCTCTTACAGCTTTTATCCTTATTTACGGGCTTCTGGGAATCGTAGGTTTTTATCTGATAATTAAAAATGCTGCAAAGAATCCTGTTTTATGAGTTCGGACAGATTTTTTTTCTGATGACTTTTTAAAAAGTCTTTCTCTTTACGAAATCATCAGAATCTGGGGGTAAAAATGGATCTGCAGGGAATATGGTTTTTTCTTTGGGGTTTGCTCTGGGCTATTTTTTTTATGACCGATGGTTTTGATTTCGGAATCGGGATATTGTACCCTTTTCTTGGAAAAAATGACTCCGAAAAACGAATAATGATAAATTCAGTTGGCCCCATTTGGAACGGTAATGAAGTCTGGCTCATTACTGCAGGCGGTGTGACTTTCGCAGCATTTCCGATTGCCTACTCCGTTATGTTTTCTTCGCTTTATTCAGCTCTTATGCTCATTCTGTTTGCTCTTATCATTCGAGGAGTGGCTTTTGAGTTCAGGGGCAAGGTTGATAAAAAAAGCTGGCGGAATATCTGGGACATTGCTATTTTTGCCGGCAGTTTTATTCCGGCTGTTTTATTCGGAATAACATTTGCAAATATTTTCAAGGGCCTCCCTATTGATCAGTCCGGTGTATTTCAGGGCTCGTTATTTGACCTTTTGAACTTTTATGGAATTCTCGGGGGATTGTTGTTTTTACTCCTTTTTCTATTTCACGGCTCCGTCTGGTTGTCCATTAAAACAGAAGGTGAGCTGCATGAAAGATCAAAGACAACTGCCCTTATACTTTGGCCGTTTCTTTTGATTACCGCGGTATTATTTTTAGGCGCAAGCTGGTTTTATACGAAGCTGTATAATAATTATCTGGCAAACCCCATTCTGTTTTCAGACATTCTTTTAACTGTCGCAGCTCTCTTTGCTTCAAAGTTTTTTATTAAAAGAAAAGAATTTTTCAAGGCGTGGTTTTCATCTTCAATCGTAATTGTTGGATCAGTTTTTTTCGGAATAATAGGATTGTATCCCAATATGCTTCCATCAAACATAAGCACTGCTTTCAATGTTACGGCGTTTAACGCTTCATCCAGTCCTCTTACCTTAAAGATCATGCTGGTTGTGGTCATTATTTTCATCCCTGCTGTTATTGCCTACCAGGCATGGGCTTATTATCTTTTCAGGGGAAAAGTTACAAAAGAAGATCTTGCGCATGAAGAATCATACTAGTTAATAAAGGAATCCGATTATGAAAAGGCAAACAAACATTATTATATTAATGGCAGGTTTTCTTCTTTTTTCAACTTTTCTTTGGGCGCAGAACAAGGGGGCAAAGGAGATTATTGTTCCGGGCGGCACAACAGGAAGTGTTCCGTTCAAGCATCATCTCCATCAGAATGCTCTTAAAGACTGCAACCTGTGCCATAACCTTTTCCCCCAGACAGCAGGCATAGTCCAAAAACTGAAAGACGAAGGAAAACTCGAAAAGAAAAAAGTTATGAACCAGTGCCAGAAATGTCACCGGGAAAAAATCAATGCCGGATTAAAAGCAGGCCCTGTGAGCTGCAGGGGCTGTCATGTCAAATAGGGAGGTATAATAATGTTGGTACTTGGCTTGATGGGAAGCCCCAGAAACAAAGGAAATACCGATTTCCTTCTTTCATCTTTCATGAACGAAGTTGAAAACGGCGGGATCAGGACTCACGTAATTGAGGTTGCAAAAAAGAAGATCCTACCCTGCATGGAGTACAGCGTGTGCGAAAAGAAAGGGACCTGCCCTATAGACGACGACATGAATGAAATTTATCCCCTTTTCCGCGAGGCCGATATTATTGTTCTTGCCACTCCCATATTTTTTTACAGCGCCCCGGCCCAGGCCAAGGCCCTTATAGACCGGAGTCAGACATTATGGGCACGTAAATACAGGCTTAAACTTAAAGATCCGGGCTATAAAACAAGAAAAGGATTTCTTCTAGCCCTCGGAGCTACAAAAGGTGTCAATTTGTTTGAAGGTATGAAGCTTACGGCTAAATATTTTTTCGATGCTGTTGACGCCAGTTTCGAAGGAAGTTTAACATACCGCAGGATAGAAAAGCGGGGCGATATGAAAGCACATCCTTCTGTTGCAGAAGATATCAGGGAAGCGGCCGGCAATATTTTAAAGCCATATCTCACCAGGAAAAAGATCCTCTTTGCCTGCAGGGAAAACGCGTGCCGCAGCCAGATGGCAAGCGCTTTTGCACGCTATATTGCAGGAGACAAAATAGATGCCTTAAACGGGGGCAGCATTCCTGCTGATGCAGTCAACCCGCTTATGGTTGAAGCAATGCAGGAAAAGGGGATAGATATGGCTTTTCGCAAGCCAAAATCGATAGAGCAGGTAATTTCAAAAGAAAAACCAGATATTATCATCACCATGGGTTGCGGGGAAGAATGTCCCATTGTGCCGGGAGCAAAAACCGAAAACTGGGACATCCCCGACCCTGCCGGCAAATCAATCGAATTAATGAGGAATGTGCGTGATGAAATAGAAAAAAGAGTAATCGAACTTAAAAACCTAATCTAAACGAAAAAGCGAAACAAGGAGGCTATTATGGAAAGGTACATATGCAAAGTATGCGGTTACGTTTATGATCCTGCGGCAGGCGACCCTGATAACGGTGTAAAGCCAGGCACAAAATTTGCGGACCTGCCGGATACCTGGGAATGCCCGGTTTGCGGGGCTTCAAAAGATGATTTTGAAAAAGAATAATTTCAGGCTATTAACTAAATAAAAAATTCTGTACTCCCATGAAACTTATCCCCGGCTCCGGTCGGGGAACGGGAGTCCGGAATAATCAACTTAATTATTTCAGGAAAAGAAAATGAAACCCGTAAAAATAGCAAAAGACATCTATGATGTCGGTGTTAATGATTGGAATATCAGAGATTTTCATGGATATACAACCGACCTGGGAACAAGCTACAATGCTTTTTTGATTCTGGACAAAAAAACAGTGCTCATAGATACTGTTAAAGCGGAATTTGCCGATCAGCTTATTGATAATATATCTAAAATAATAGATCCGAAAAAAATCGACTATGTTATCAGCAATCACACGGAGATGGATCATTCCGGGAGTCTGCCCCGTGTAATGCACAAAGTCGGAGAAGAAAAGCCTCTTTTCTGCTCGAAAATGGGCCAAAAAAACCTTTCCCGCCATTTCAGACAGAAATGGAATTATCGCCCGGTTGAAAACGGGGAAGAGCTTACTCTTGGAAGCAGAACAATAACTTTTCTCGAAACAAGAATGCTTCACTGGCCGGACAGCATGTTCTCCTATCTTAAAGAAGACAAGATTCTTTTTTCGAGCGACGCTTTCGGCCAACATTATGCCGGAATGGAAAAGTTCGATGACCTGATCGGGGAGGCCATCATGCCTCATGCAAAAAAATATTTCGCCAACATTCTTCTCCTCTATTCTCCACTGATTTTAAAACTGGTTGAACACGTAACAAACCTAAAACTCGAATTTAACATAATATGCCCCGATCACGGGATATTATGGCGCAAAGACCCCGGAAAGATCATTAATGCGTATGTAAAGTGGAGCAGACAGGAGGCAAAGAATAAAGCCGTAGTCATATATGATACCATGTGGCACAGCACTGAAAAGATGGCTGAAGCAATTGTTGCCGGCTTGAGCGAGCAAGGAATAGAAGCAAGGCCAATGCATCTGAGAAAATATAACCGCAGCGATATAATGACCGAAGTTTTGGATGCTAAAGCGGTTATCGTCGGTTCTCCCACATTGAATAACGGCCTCTTTCCGACTGTCAGCGATTTTCTGACATACATGAAGGGCCTTAAGCCAAAAAATAAAATCGGGGCTGCTTTCGGTTCATACGGATGGAGCGGAGAATCGGTAAATCTTATCAAAAATGAACTTGAATCAATGAATATCGAAATCATCGATCCCGGTTTGAAGGTTCAATACGTGCCTGATGATCAATCCCTTGAAGCATGTGTTGAACTGGGAAAGAAAATAGGAAAAGCAATAACAGGATAAAAACAGCGAATGAAAACACCGGTTGTTGAGCTTGGCGACTGTATACTTTGCGGCATCTGCATAGAGGTTGCTCCCTCTGTTTTCAAATTAAGCAGCGCAGGTTATATTGAAATTTCCGAGCTTCCGGTCTACCCTGAAACAGAGGTTGACGAAGCTATTAAAAACTGTCCTACAGATTGTATCTCCTGGGACGGAAAATAAAACATGGATATCAACCGTACCGGAGGAAGGATATTAAAAAAAAAGATCTTTGAAATTCTGTCCGGGAATGATTTTAATGAACGGCTTTCGGAAATCCGGAGGTTTCCCGGAAGACAGGTTGTAAATCATCTTTTTTCCTGTCTCTATAATACCGATGAACTGATTAAATGGCGTGCAGTCACCGCAATGGGAGATGTGGTTTCTTCTGTTGCGGATGCTGATATTGAATCGGCACGTGTTGTCATGCGCCGTCTCATGTGGAATTTAAACGACGAATCGGGAGGAATCGGATGGGGTTCTCCTGAGGCAATGGGAGAGATTATCGCAAGAAATATGCGACTGGGGGAAGAATTCAGCCGCATCCTAATATCTTATATAAATAAGAACGGAAACTATCTCGAAAACGAAGTTCTTCAGCAGGGAGTTATCTGGGGAATCGGAAGGATTGCAGGTGTGAAGCCTCATCTTATGAGGGATTCTTTTGTCTTCCTGATTCCCCCTCTTGATTCCTGCGATGCTATGCTTCGCGGCCTTTCGGCCTGGGCGATCGGAGCAATAGATCCTGTCAGAGCACAGTCTGTTTTATTGCACCTGAAAAATGATGATTCAGTGATAAAGATCTATTCGGACGGCAACATTAATAGATTCACGATAAAAAATATTGTAGATAAAATTCTTCATGAACTGATTGATGTTTGATGGTTTCGTAAAGAAAAAATCAGACTCTTTGCAAAACCGTCAGGATCGGAACAACCGGAAACCGCGACCCTAAACCAAAAAGAAGGCTTTGATCACATGGATATAGCAGCGCTTATCCCTTCTCCCGATACTATCCCTGTTCATTGGATATGGTTCAAGGTGCTGCTGATTATTACTTTCATGGCCCACATTCTTTTAATGAATATCATGCTCGGGTCTGCAATCATAGCTTTTTTCAACGGATTGAAGAAGTCCCAGGACAGCAGTACGATTTCTCTCCAAAAAGACATATCCGAAAAAATAACTTTTGTAATAGCTTTCACCATCAACTTTGGAGTGGCGCCTTTGCTGTTTCTGCAGGTTCTTTACGGAAACTTTTTTTACACTAGTTCCATCCTTATGGCCGCTTATTGGCTGTCAATCATTTTACTGCTGATTATTGCATATTACAGCGCCTATATCTACAAATTCAAATTTGAGAAGCTCGCTTTTGCCCGCAAATATTTTATCGGGCTGACCGTTTTGCTCCTTACTATCACAGCCTTTTTCTATACGAACAACATGACCCTGATGCTCTCCCCCGGCTCATGGACAAAATATTTTACAGAACCCTCCGGGATCATTTTAAATCTTTCTGATCCGACCCTGTTCCCTCGTTTTATTCACTTTGTTACTGCTTCTGTTGCGATAAGCGGCCTCTTTATAGCAATAACATGGCAGAAGAAAAAGAAAAGCGGCACAACCGATGCGGATTTGAATATAAAAAATGGAATGAAATATTTTTTCTATGCCACTCTTTTTCAGGTTTTAACAGGGGCATGGTTTATTATCAGTTTGCCGGGAGACATTATGCTTCTTTTCATGGGAAAAGACGGTATAGGAACAATGGTCTTTCTGGCAGGCTTGATTGCCGCCGTTCTTTCTCTTATTTACGGCTTTAAAAACAGAGTTTGGCCTGCAACTTGGTCGGCCATAGTAACCGTGTTTTTTATGGTAATAATGAGAGATATGGTGAGAACCGCCTTTCTCAAACCCTATTTCGCCGTAGAAAAACTGAAAGTTGTTCACCAGTATTCACCGATGATAATGTTCATGGCTTCCCTGATTATTGGAATAGCTGCTGTAATATATATAATAAGATGCGCTCTTTCGATCAAAACATCCTGAAGTTTATGTTAAAAAAGTTTAACTGCTTAATTTATGCTGAATAACTATCTTATAAATTACCCTGTATGGGATCTCGGTTTCCTGGGAGGCGGAACCCTGATCGCCTTTATCGCCGTAATTCATGTTTATGTAGCCCATTTTGCCGTAGGCGGAGGCCTGTTTCTTGTACTCACGGAAATAAAGGGGTACAGGGAAAATTCTGCTGATATACTGGAATATACGAGAAGGCACACAAAGTTCTTTCTCCTTGTAAGCATGGTTTTCGGAGCCATAACAGGAGTCGGTATATGGTTTACGATATCATTGTTGAACCCCGCCGCAACTTCAATTCTCGTGCATAATTTTGTTTTTGGATGGGCGACAGAATGGGTTTTTTTTCTCGGTGAGATTGTCGCTCTTTTTGTCTATTTTTATACCTTCGGGAAGATGAACAAAAAAGATCATCTGAGAATAGGCTGGCTTTATTTTGCTTTCGGCTGGCTCTCCCTTTTTGTAATTAACGGCATAATTTCTTTTATGCTGACTCCCGGCAGGTGGCTTTCAAGCGGAAATTTCTGGGATGGTTTTTTCAATCCTTCTTTCTGGCCGTCCCTTTTTTTCAGGACATTCATGGCTTTCATGCTTGCGGGGCTTTTCGGCTTTGTAACTACATCGGCCATAAAAGAAAAGGCTTTAAGAGACTCCCTTGAAAAATACTGCGCCAAATGGCTCCTTGTTCCGTTTCTCTTTTTGCTTGCTTCCGCATGGTGGTATATTTCTTCTCTTCCCGAGCCTCAAAAGCTCATGATTTTAAAACTCTCGCCTGAAATACCGCCTCTTGTCAAAACATTCCTGCTCCTCTCACCGCTTATTTTTATTGCCGGTGTATTTATGTCAATACGAATGCCCGGTTACTTCAAAAAAGGAGTAACCTTTTCTCTTTTGGTCATGGGCCTCTTATACATGGGTTCTTTTGAATGGATCAGGGAAGCGGGCAGGCGGCCTTATATAATATATGGAGATATGTATTCCAATTCCGTTTCCGCAAAAAATGTGGACTTTATGATCACTAACGGGATATTAAAAACTTCAAGATGGGTTGTCTCCAAAAAAATTGATGAAACAAACCGGATTCAGGCCGGGAGTGAAATATTCAGACTCATGTGCATCTCCTGCCATTCTGTCGGCGGTTTTGTTAATGATATAACTGCTGCAACAAAAAAATATTCACAATACGGGATGGAGTCAATGCTAAGCGGTATGGGTAAAATAAATGAATTTATGCCGCCTTTTCCCGGAACCAATGCAGAAAAAGGGGCTCTTGCCGCATATATAGTAAAAGAGCTTAACAGCAGGAAAGAGGAACTGCCTTTTGAATATTCCGTCACCCCTATTGAACCCCAAGTCCCCCTCTTTGATCCTTCGAAAGATAAATATATTCTGCTTGTATGGAGCGGGAAAGGTATGCACTTTATATCGGACAACAACCAGTTTTTCAGCATTTCGCAACCCGGAAATACTATATATGCCCAGCTCATAAAAAGGGGGGAAACACCCGAAATTGTTTCAGGCAACCTGCGCATAACTTACCGAATCGAAGATGGATTTAACACACCTTCCTCAAATTCCAATTTCTGGCAATATACCAGATCTTTTTATGGCCGTCGGATTAATGATGATGAAGGATTTTCGGGAAAGAAAACAACCGGTGAAATGGATTTTAATGAAAGCCTTTTGGCTTACTCGGCAGGTTATCTTCCGGTCATACCTTACAGAGATGACGGATCCTTTATGCCCTTCCCGCTTGTTTATGTTGAAGCAAGAGATTCCAAAACAGGAGACCTGCTTTGCTCCACGGGAGCTTCCATGCCTGCATCAACAGAAATGGGTTGCCGTAAGTGTCACGGAGGAAACTGGGGCCGGAAGAACATAACCGGTTTTTCTGATGAGACGTCGCTCGATATTTTAAAGACCCATGACCGGATAAACCGCACCGGTCTTGAACTGTTGTCCAGGAAGGGTAATCCAAAAATGTGTTCGAATTGCCATGCTGGAGAACAGCCGGGGACAAGCGAAAAGTCAAAACATTTAAATCTATCGGCGGCCATACATGGTTTCCACGCAAACTACATTTCTGCAAATGATCCTGATCCGTGCAGTAACTGCCACCCGTCATCCGGATTCACAAAAAGTTACAGGGGCATTCACAGTAGAATAGGTCTTGATTGTTCAAGCTGTCACGGGAAGATGGAGGATCATGCTTTAAGTCTTCTTGTGTCCGAAAAAAACGAGGGTAAAAGTGAGGCTGAAAGGCTTATGAAACATCTAAGGCCAAGATCTGTTGATAATGTTAAACAGATTGAACCGAGGAAAGCATGGATAAACCAGCCCGACTGCTTGAATTGCCATGTTGATTTCAATCCTCCTGAAACGGACCAGTCGCCGCCCAATGTCTGGACAAAGGATAAAAAATCGCTCTACAGCTCGCGTTCAGACGAAGTCGGGGTAATGTGCCCGGCATGTCATGGAATTACCCACGCGGAGTATCCGGCATCAAATATATTCGGAAATGACAGGGATAATTTCCAGCCTGTACAATACCAGAAAAATGTTTATCCGATAGGAGCAAATAAAAACTGCAAGCTGTGCCATACCATAGATATGGCTGAAGAGATTCATCATCCCAACATGCTTGCAACATTTAGAAATATCCACTAGAAATGGAGCACAACAATATCTCTTGCATGAAAAATCTGCGCGGAGAAGGAATATGAAATCGTTTACGGTTAAGTTCTGCCTGATTTGTTTAATTTTTGCAGCGTTTTTCTATCCCAATTTCGCTTTTCCTTTCGGAGAAGAAGATGAAAGCCTTCTTTCTCTTTCTGATGCAATAAAAAAAGCCCTTGAAAGCAATCCCAGGGCAAAAGCCGCGTCTTTCCAGGCAGAAGAATCTGATGCGCGCGTAACTCAAGCCCGTTCCGGCCTCCTTCCCCAGATTTACCTGAATGAAACATACAGCAGAACGACCAATCCGATGTGGGCATTCGGGACAAAACTGAACCAGGAAAGAATTACTCAATCCGACTTTGATCCGGCAAAGCTGAATGATCCCGATGTCATGAATAATTTTATCACAAGCGTAACTTTGGACTGGACGATTTTCGACGGGGGACAAACATGGATAGGCTTAAAGCAGGCGAAAGCGGATAGTCAGGCATCGCAGCTCATGCTTCAGAGAACCCGTGAGGAGATAATTGCCCAGACCGGCATGGCTTATCTCGGACTTCTTATCTCTAAAGAGCATCTCAATCTGATCCGCCAGATTCTCGAAACAGCCAAATCACATTCTAACATGGTGCGTTCCAGATATGAAAACGGTTTTACCGTGAAAAGTGATTTGCTCCGGGCGCAGGTCAGGGTTTCGGAGCTGGAACTGGAACTCTTTTCCGCAGAAAGCAGCCTGATAATCGCAAAAGCATTGCTATGTAACGTTATGGGCATGCCGGCCGGTTCTTCATATAAAACATCAACACCGCTTGAGCAGGGAGAAGAAATAGAGAAACCGGTTGAAAAGTGGACTCAAAAGGCGCTCGCAAACCGCAAAGATTTCAAGCAATTGCTTGCCCGTGAGTCTATAGCTGAAGAAGAAGTGAACAAATCCATGGCGGGACATCTGCCGAGTCTCCATCTGCTTGGCAATTATGAAATCAACTCGGAGGATTTCAGCGATACCGCAGACAACTACATGGTTGGTGCAATGATGAGGCTGAACTTGTTTAGCGGAGAACGGATATCCGGAAAAACGAAAGAGGCTCGCGCTTCGCTCCGGAGAATTCAGGCAATCAGACATGAACTCGAGCTTGGAATAGATATCCAGATTCGCCAGGCATACTACCAGGCCTTAAGCTCATGGAAACGTATAAAGACTTCGCAGGAATCTGTTGCCCAGGCGGAAGAAAATCTTCGCATTGTCCGGAAAAGGTATGAAAACGGTTTATATGCAATCGTGTCTCTTCTGGATGCCGAAGCAGCCCTTAAACAAGCCCGCACAGGCAACCTGAAAGCGCTGCATGATTACAAAGCTGCTTCGATCCAGCTTGCTCTTGCCGCAGGAACCATAAATGATGGCATACAGTAAACAGGGGAGTCCGACATGCTTCAAAGAACAGCATTAACTTCAATATTTATTTTACTGGTCATCGTCTTTTCAGGCTGCGGTGGTGAAATAGAACCGGGTACCTCCAAAGAGAAAATGTCCGGAGTAATAAAGGCTCAGGTTTCGGAAGCGCGGATTGAAAAGCAGCCGCTTTTGTATGAGGCAATGGGAACAGTCCATGCGGTAAAGGAAAGCACCCTGTCAAGCAAGCTGATGGCCGCAGTAAAGGCGATAAGTGTAAAGGAAGGTGATTTCGTGAAAAAGGGCGATATTCTCGTTCTTCTCGATAACAGCCAGGTTGGTGCACAATTGCAGCAGGCCGAAGAGGCTTCGGCAGAAGCAGTCAGGGCACACGCAGCAGCCATTGCAGGAGCCGATTCGGCAAGAGCCGCAGCGAGGCTTGCAGACGCGACTTATCGGCGTTATCTCAGCCTCTTTAAGGAAGAATCGGCAAGCAGGCAGGAATTCGAGGAGGCGGAAGCCCGGAACAGCCAGGCTGAAGCGGCCCTCTTACAGGCTGAAGCAATGGTTCAGGCGGCAAGCCATCGCGTGAAGCAGGCGGAAGCCGCCCTCTCATCTGCAAAATCATTCAACAAGGACTCCACGATATATGCCCCTTATAACGGGTTTATTACAGCCAAAATGATGGAACCAGGGGATCTTGCATCTCCCGGAATGCCTGTTATTGGCATTGAAGGAACTGAAGGCAGCTACATTGAACTGGTTATTCCCGAAAACCTCATAAATAATACCGGCATCGGGGAAAAAGCAGGTATAACAATTCCCGCTTCAAATGACCTTTCATTTGAAGGTAAGATCACCACAATAGCTCCGGCGGCGGATCCAAAAACACGCTCTTTCATGATAAAGATTTCTTTTACGGTAAATGAAAACATCCATTCCGGAATGTATGCCCGTGTTCAAATCCCTTCGGGAGAGATAAGCGTATTATCCGTGCCCTCTTCCGCGTTGATCCATCAGGGTCAGTTAACAGGGATTTTTATGATTGATGGTGAAAAAAAAGCACGTTTCAGGGTTGTGCGAACAGGCAAATCCTTCGATAAATCGATTGAGATCCTTTCAGGTCTTAAGCCAGGAGATCGCTACCTGTTGAACCCACCGCCGAACACATCAGACGGCATGAGCGTAGAGGCTTTGTCATGAACATGAAAACCGGCGCCGCAGGAAAGATTGCGGGTTATTTCATAGAATCCAAGCTTACGCCCCTTATTATTATCGCCTCAATACTTCTTGGCATTGCCTCGGTAATCGCCCTGCCTAGAGAGGAAGAACCCCAGATAATTGTTCCGATGATAGATATATTTGTAGGCATGCCCGGTGCAGGCTCAAAGGAAGTTGAAGAGCGGGTGACCTCTCCGATGGAGAAGCTTTTATGGGAAATTCCCGGAGTTGAATATATTTACTCCACGTCAAGCCCGGGAATGTCTATGGTGATAGTCCGTTTTTTCGTGGGACAGAACGAAGAAGAAGCCATTGTCCGGCTTCAGTCCAAGCTCATGGCAAACATGGACCGTATTCCATGTTCGGTATCTCCTCCTCTGGTTAAACCCCGCTACATAGACGATGTGCCGATCCTGGCGCTAACCTTCTGGGGAAAAGACACAGACCACTACACCTTAAGGCGCGTAGCCGCCGAAGTCGAAAATCTTGCAAAACGGGAAGAAAACGCTTCCATTACAACAATTATTGGCGGAGAACGCCGGCAGGTTGAAGTAAACATCGACCCGGTTAAACTTTCCGCTTTCGGTCTTGATACCGAGCGCCTTTTTTCCATGGTATGCGCCGCCAATCGGGAATCCGATACCGGATCTTTTCCGTCACAGGCAGGCCAGACAATAGTCCATACGGGCGGTTTCCTGCGTGATGCCGAAGATGTTAAAAACGTTGTTGTATCCGTACGCGAAGGGAGACCTGTTTACCTGCACGATGTAGCCATGATTTCAGACGGTCCGGCCGAACCAAATCAGTATGTATTTTTCGGAGCAGGACCTGCTGCTGAAGATAAAAATATTGCAGTAAATAATCTGCCTAAAGACGCTTGTCCCGCAGTAACCCTTACAATAGCAAAAAGAAAAGGCACAAATGCCATTTCAGTGGCAAAAAGAATACTTGCAAGAATAGAAGATGCCAAGGGAACCGTCATACCCGGCGACATAAATATGACCGTAACAAGGCATTACGGTGAAACAGCGAAAGAAAAGTCGGATGAACTTCTTTTGCATATGCTGATTGCAATAGTATCGGTTTCAATACTCATCTGGTTCACGCTTGGCCGCCGAGAATCGGGAATAGTCGCTCTCGCAATACCCGTCACCCTTGCTTTAACCCTTTCGGTATTTTTCCTTTACGGATACACCTTGAACCGCATTACTCTTTTCGCCCTTATCTTTTCAATAGGAATACTGGTTGACGACGCAATTGTTATTGTTGAAAATATTGTGCGCCATTTAAGACTTCCTGGAAACGGGAATCGCCCAAAAATAAAGGTTACGATTGAAGCGGTTGACGAGGTGGGAAACCCGACCATTCTCGCAACCATGACCGTTATCGCCGCCATACTTCCGATGGCATTCGTTGGAGGTTTGATGGGACCATATATGCGTCCCATCCCTGTCGGAGCTTCAGCAGCAATGGTGTTCTCACTTCTTGTGGCATTTATTGTAACTCCCTGGGCTTCCATGAAACTTATCAGGCACAAAAGCGATAAAAGCCACGGCCATGAGAAAGAGGGATGGAGCACGCTCCTTTACCGCCGGGTTATGGCTCCGCTTATTCATAAACCTTTTTGGCGTTCGTTTTTTCTTATAATGGTATCGGTTCTTCTTCTGATCTCCTGCGGCCTTGTATTTATCAAAAAAGTTCAGGTCAAAATGCTGCCTTTCGACAACAAGAGCGAATTCCAGGTGATAATTGACATGCCGGAACGTTCTACCCTTGAAGAGACGCTCTCCACCGCTCTCGAAATGGGCGATTATATAAAAACCGTCAATGAGGTTGTTGATTATGAAATTTATACTGGCACGGCAGGGCCTTTCAATTTCAACGGCCTTGTGCGCCACTATTTTCTGCGCAAGGGGCCGAATGCGGCCGATATCCAGGTGAACCTCGTTGAAAAAGGGCGGAGAAAAGATCAGAGTCATGAGATAGCAAAGCGTATCCGGCCTCCTTTGAAAAAGATCGCGGATAAATATAATGCCTCAATTAAAATCGCTGAAGTCCCTCCCGGCCCCCCCGTACTTTCAACCCTTGTAGCTGAAATATACGGTCCTGATTACAACAGGCAGCGCCAGATTGCCGGGAGAATCAAGACGATTTTCGAAAAAACGCCGGGTGTTGTCGATGTCGACTGGTACATGGAAGAAAAACAGCCCAGATTCAACCTTGTAATTGATAAGGAAAAGGGGGCTCTTCACGGCATCAGCGCAGACCAGATATCAAAAGCCCTGGAAATGTCGCTTTCCGGGCGGCAGGCCGGTCTCCTCCACCAGCCCCTTGAAAAAGAAGATGTTCCCATCCTGCTGAAGCTGCCCCTTTCAGAACGGGCTGGAGTTGAGCGCCTTAAAGCCGTAAAAATATCGCAGCCGGATGGACGGCTCATAGCCATATCAAGCCTTGTCAAAGCATCTGAAACAGAGATGGACAAAAGCATATACCACAAAAATCTGATGCCGGTCGTATATGTAACAGGAGATGTTGCAGGTGAAAAGGAGAGCCCGGTTTATGCCATACTGGAGATGAGAAAAAAGATAGAAGCCATTTCTCTTCCCGAAGGCTATAAAATAGTTCAGCATACTTCGGCGCTTCCTGAAACCGACCGCCGTTTCTCCATGAAATGGGATGGTGAATGGCACATAACATACGAGGTCTTCCGTGATTTAGGGATAGCCTTCGGAGTAGTTCTCATATTGATATTCGTTCTCGTGGTCGGGTGGTTTCAGTCGTTTTCAACTCCTCTTGTAATAATGGCTGCCATACCCTTTTCCCTTATCGGGATACTGCCTGCACACTGGCTGATGGGAGCCTTTTTTACCGCTACATCCATGATAGGTTTTATTGCAGGGGCCGGAATTGTCGTAAGAAATTCGATTATTCTGGTAGATTTCATTGAACTTCGCGTTTCCCAGGGAATGCCCCTTGATCTTGCCGTGATTGACGCAGGCGCCGTGCGTTTCAGGCCAATGATGCTGACTGCGGCGGCCGTTGTGGTAGGAGCTTCGGTCATACTGTTTGATCCGATTTTCCAGGGTCTTGCAATATCTCTTATGGCCGGGGAGGTGGCGTCTCTGCTCTTCTCCCGGATGACAGTTCCTGTTTTGTATTATCTCGATAAGAGATGGGAATCAAGGCACACCATGAAAAAAAAGGACGCCGCAGATTCGGAAGACTCTAATGTTATGGACAACTTTTAAATAGTTATTGCAATTATATCAAGGTCTGAAGCCGTTCTATATTGCACAGGGGCTCTTAATTATTATCCATGGAATCGAGAGAGCCAGCATCTTTAGGGGATGATACCAGACACAGTTCGTTACGTCAGGTCTCTGTGGTGCTGGTTAGCCGATAACCATGACCACGTCACCAGTGGCCACATTTGCATCCTTGCCCGCCCGGATCTCCTTGACCACGCCGTCTGTGGGGCTGAGCAGGTTATTCTCCATTTTCATGGCTTCCATTATGGCGACGACCTGGTTTGTGGTGACCTTTTCACCCATCTGGACTTTGATCTGGATGATCTTGCCCGGGATAGGCGCCACCACAGCCCCGCTGCAGGCCATGGCCGGTGCAGCCGAGGGTTTGGGCATAGTCTCAGGTTGGGCTGCGGGGGCACCTTTGATTTTAACTTCATAAGGCGTCCGGTTGACAATAACTTGCGCCAGGTTATCCTGGATCGTGCCGATTTCAACATCAAAGATCTGTTCACCGATGCTAAATGTATATTTGTTCATTCTCAAACCTCGTGATCTATTTTTTTTGGATACGATCAAAAACCAGCTTGCGGTCAGTCATGAGCTTGCCGCGGCCGAAAAGCGCCCAGTCCGAGGCAGCCATGCGATAGGCGGGACCTGCCGGCGCTTGCGGATGAGCAATAGCGCTGCTCAGGTGGATGGCCAGGGCAATGGTTGCCACAGTCTCGGGATCGACACCCGCAACCGTTGCCGGTAAGGGCGCGAAAGGCACCTCCGGGAATTGGGGTTCTATCTCTTTTTCCGGGAACTTAGCACGCTCAGCCCGCCCCTCAATCCACTTGAACACCTTGCCGGAGAACATAATGCCCACCATCAGAATCGAGAGCACAAGGAATATCCCGAAGAAGCGAATGAACAATGTGCCCAGTGCATAGCCCCAGAAAGAATCGCGCGGCCCGACAATTAACTCGATGCGGCCGTTGGCTTCTCCATCGGCGTCCAGGGTGCCTCCGTCGCAGACCTTCACGGTCAGCATGTTGATCCGGTCGCCCAGTGCCATATTAGTCGCGCCCGAAGGGCCCCAGGCGATAGCGTTCGGCTCAAGCTGGCACCAAAGCTCGGTGGCGCTGGTAAAATAGGCTGAACTGACCGACACGGCTATTTCTGCTCCAGGTGCGGTGCGGGCTTGAATGCTGAAAAAGTCTGAGCGGAAATTCTTTGGATCCACCTTGGGATGATTTTCAGGCGTGTACTGCTTGTCCGAAACCGCAGTCAGATTTCCGTCTTCTGCATGGAATCGAATCTGGATCGGCGTGCTTTTGCCCCGAGGGATCAGCCGGGCGATCCAGTCGCCATCCTGCTGGGAAAATTCAGGTCGTGGTTTTTCGATATCTTCCTCTAAAGTTGCCCAGACACTGCCGTGCGGCACCAGCAGTACCGGGATAATCATAAACAACATGCGTAGCTGTTTTAATAGCATCTGCCGCTCCTCCTATTGAAACATGGCGATGAACATGCCGGCGGCCGCGGCCGAGCCGATCACGCCGGCTAGGTTGGGCCCCATGGCGTGCATCAGCAGCCAGTTGTTGGGATCTTCGCGCAGGCCTTCCGCATGCGCGACGCGGGCCGACATGGGTACGGCCGAAACACCTGCCGAACCGATCAGGGGGTTAATCTTCTCCTTTAGGAACAGATTCATGATGTGCACGGTGAGAATACCGCCGAAGGTACACACCACGAAATCAAGCAGACCGAAACCGAAGATCAGCATAGGCTTCCAGTTGAGGAATACTTCAGCCTGCATGGTGGCACCCACCGAGAGGCCCAGAA
>Ga0268284_1000666_pt1 | contig 21467 bp, 28 predicted proteins | sample saktaG_14_FD_190137 | JGI IMG/M metagenome (GOLD analysis project Ga0268284, IMG submission 190137) | Saline water microbial communities from Sakinaw Lake, British Columbia, Canada - sak_2013_06_06_40m | ecosystem: Environmental > Aquatic > Non-marine Saline and Alkaline > Saline ...
CCCTAGCAGCATCCCTAGCAGCAGCCAACTCCTCGGCGGTGGCCTCTCCGTTTGCAAACCGGCGAGCGGTGGCGATACATTGTTGCGGGCGATCTTCGCCGGGGTAGCGCTTGGCGTAGATTGGCATAACGCGGTCTGCACAGTCGCAGGCGAACAAGCGGGCGGTGCGGTCGTTCCATGTGGTCACTCGGCGCAGCAGTCGGGCTTGAGCGAATACGATTTTGCCGTCTTGCGCTATGGCGTGCCCATGCCCCTCGGCTTCCCAGATGGTTGGCCCAAGCCAGTGGATGAGGTGCTTCGGCTCACAGAGGTGGTAGCCTCTACTGCACGGGATGATATTGGCAATCTCGGGCATCCACTTGCCGGGTCGTTTGCCATGCGGCAGATTCCAAGTACCAGAACCGCCATTGCATGGGGTTCCGTCCGCGTTTAGCACTTTATAGTAGGTCACGATAGGGCTCCTTGTTTGGGTTGTCGGGTCCGGTCCACGTCCTCGGCCGGCGCTGGGTTCCGGCTCCGGTGCGGGTCGCAACCCTACTCGTCGTCGTCGTCGAAGGCGTCCCCAATGTCTTCCGGGTCTTCGATGTCGGCGTCAAGCTCGTCGGCGGTAATGTCCTCGTTCTCTCCGTACATGGTTACTCTCCTTGGGGTTGAGGTGTCAGTGTCACACGGTCAGATTTTATCGCACGGTGCGATAGGTGTCAAGTGGAATCGCCGGTAGCTTTGCGGATAGCTTTTTTGATGCTGTTCGCCTCGATGTTCAGTAATTGAAATCTATCACCGTTTAGGATTGATGTCGGAAAATAGCTGTAAGCAAGCTCGCACAGCTTGGCGGCGTCCTTACAGGCTTGCAGCAACTCAGGGGCGGCGGCAATCAATGCCGCGTCAACCTCGTGATGGGCGGTGGTGGCGTTCTTCGTGTAGATGGAAAACGTGCCTACCGTAGCCACGATGGGGCAGCCCTCGCTATCGGCCCCTGCCGTTCCCGGTTCGTCGGTGGTCGTGTACCACGGGGTCGGTGTGTGCTTGCGCATGGTTTCCTCTTGGGGTTAGGTGCGGTCGCGTTGTGCGGCCTGCTGCTCCACTCCCGGCTACGAGTCGGGAGCGGTGCGCCAGGTCGAACCCGGCTAGGAGCCCTCACACACACACAGACGAATTGGGGGTGGACTCGGGCCAGTCCCACGGCGCGGCCTTGTATTCGGGTAGGCTGGTGGCCAGAGACATGGCGATTTTTCGGATGTGCTTTTCGATGGTGGCGTACAGCAACGACGCCGGAACCTCATCGCCTTCGCTCATTTGGTAGTGAAGACATTGCAGGGCCTTGAGCCACTCACAGGCTATCTTTCGGTCCTCTGGCACGCCGTAGCCGTCGAGCATTGGGCACGTCACGCGCCATCGCCAGTCGGCCTCGGCGCCGATGTCTTGCGGCCCGTTGGGATAGCGGCAGTTTACCGCCTTCTCGTTCAACTCGAACAGGGCGCGGCCCAACTGGTCGGCGTCCTCGCACGAAAGGTGGCGGTCGTGCAGGGCGGTGACGCAAGTCTGCATAGTTTCACGAGATACGACGTAAGCGGACATGATAACAGGCTCCGTGTTAGTGTGCAGCGGTCGGCGTGGTGCCTCCGGTCCTGCCCTCTCCTGCCGGTGTTGGCCGGCAGGGTGGGGGAGGGTCGCTAGGCGGCTTCTAGTTTCGCTCGAATCTCGCGAAGGGTCTTGGGCGTCCAGTGTAGGTCGATCTCGGCTCCTGCCCTGATGATCTCCACAATCGAGCAATAGCCCAATTCGCCCCCGTCTTGGTACAGGTCCACCAGCCCGAAGGCTTGATGTTGGACGGGCTCGCAATCCCGCTCGGTAATCCAAACGTCGTAGGACGGGCCAAAGTAGTGCAACCAGACAACGGCCTCGTCCCCCTTGCCGTCCTGCTCGTAGGTCTTGGGCATGGTGTTGGTGATGGCGTACAGGTCGAGGATCATCTTGCGGAAGTATGGCCCCTCCTCGCCTCGGGTGGCGTCAACCAGAGTGTCAAGCTGCATACTGCCGATGAATCGGCGTAAGGCTTGGATGGCGGTCAGCAACTCGTTTACGCTGCTCATGTTTCGGGCTCCTGTAAGTGGGTGGTGTCAGGGTCACGGTGTAAGTGATTGTATCGCAGGGTGCGTGATTGTCAAGCGGATTTCCCGGTGGCCTTCTCAATGGCGTCGCGGGCGTGGAAAATGTGGTTCGGATCGGGCCAAAGGTGGCCGGTGGGCTGCGCGTCGCGGTGGGCCTCGTACACTTGGACGCATTCGCGCAAGGCTTCGAGCAATGCCGGCGCGGCGGCAATTAGCCGGGCGTTAGCTTCTGCTGCTTCGGGGTCGGTTGTCCCAAATAACTCTCCGGGGCCGCTCACGTCGGCAATACATCCGTAAGCCTGATATGTGTGGGCGGCGGGGTCGGTGGTGACGTGATAGAGGCGGCCGAAGTCTCGCGCCGCTCCGTGAGATAGGCAGACAATCCACGGTCCTGGTGTGTGTTTGCTCATGGCTTTCCTCATTGTGTAAGGGGTGTCAGAAACGGTCCATTCCGGGCCTGCCGCGTGTTGTCCGCGGCCTGCCCAGGGCGGGTCGTTACTCCGTCGCGGTGGCGGCCTCCTCTAAGCGTTCGGCAAGGGGTTTCGTCTTGATGGTAATCCAGTCGTTCAGGCGTTTGGTCAACTCGGCGGCTTGTGCGTTGCTGAGTAGCGATCCCACCATCATGCCAAGGATGTCATTGCCGGTGATCCCTTGGGCGATAGCCCCCTCGGCGGCTTCCTCGTATGCCTTGGCGATCTCCTTCTCCGTCTTGGCTTCGGTGTCGTCGCTGGACATTGGCATGATAACGCCCACCGATTCCATGCTGCCGCGTTTGGCGGTAATGGCAATCGCTTGGCAGGGGTCCAGCGGGATGCGGAAGGATACGGCGCCATTGCCTTCGATCTGGTCTTCCGGGCAGAGTGGCACCATTGCGGCCAGCAACTCGGCCAGCAGCTTGGCGTCAACGGTGATGCGTGCTTCCTGCCATGCCTTGCGGTTGGGTTCGATGTCGCGCCACTTGGGGAAACGCCCCTCAGGGACGGTGATCGACAACCGGCGTTCGGTTTCCATGTCGGTGGCGCCGATGGTCACTTTGCCATTGGCCGATTTCTCGTCAAGCACCAGATTGCAGACAACGGCCTTGGGGCATTTCTTGGGGGGCAGCTTGAATCCTTCCTCCCAAGACTTGCGGGGAATGAGAGTCTCGAAGCCGGGGACGGGCGTTAGGTCCATCGTGCCGGCCGGGTAATCCTCGTGCTTGTCTTCGGTCCAAGTGGTGGCCAGCAGGCGACAGCCGTCCGTGACAACGGCCCACGGCTTGCCCTTGGCGTCTCGTTCGAGGTGGACGGCGCCCAGGGCGTAACGGGTGCTGGTGGTGTCGGTGATCTTCGCCAGGGTGGCAAGGTTTTGGGGTAGCAACATAATCGGGGGCTCCTTCGTTAGGGTGTTGAGGGTAAAACCGGGCTCCGGTCGTGTTTCTCGGGCACGGCCGGGGGCTGGTGCTACTCTGGCTTGTATTGTTCGATGTATCCGATGCGGTTTCCGGCCTTGCCGGCGGGAACACAATAAACGATGGTGCGGCCCGAATGGTGGCAAACGCCCACCCGCTCGCGGACTCCGGGGGCGAAGAAGTAGGAAAGGGGGACGTAGTACCAGTGTCGTTTGCCGCACAGAAAGGACGATGAGCCCAGCCATTCGAGCGCGCCCACCTCAATAGCGCCCTTGCCGATCTTGTTGGCTTTCTCGCGCAGGCGAGCGGCTTTATCTTGGGCGAGGCGTTCGGCCTGGTGGGCGGTGTAGTACCGCTCTAATGCTTTTGCTTGGGTGGCGGTCATGGCGAGCGGTCCTTTCCTACTTGGCGTTGCGGGGGTGTTGCTGAGCGGGTTCGATGCCGGCGTTGAGCATCAGGCGGAACAGGCGGTCACGGACGGCGAGAAGGTCTGGCAGTTGCGGGTTGAAACAGAACCCGTGGTACTGCTGTAGCGTCTCGCAAATAACCTCCTCGTCGATGAATCGGTCAATGCGCCAGGCGCCGGTCGGCGTGAAGTAGGCAACTCCCATGCGTCGGTGTTGTTTGGGTGCTGGCATGATTCGGGCTCCTTCTTTTCTGATGTGGTGTATGGGTCACTGTGTCAGTATCGCAGGGTGAGAGGAAATAGTCAATAGGTCAATCCAAGATCGTCGGCACACAGAAGGTAGTGGTCAGCAACCAGTTGGCGGCGGCCGTCTCGAAGCGAGCGGACCACGGCCAAGTGTCCACCACGGCAAAAGGTGTTCGGGCCTCCGCAAACGGCGTACTCGCGCGGTAGCCATGCCTCAACAATCCAAGGGTTGCGGCATACCGGCCGGTCGAACCGTCCAAGGCGATCTTGGATGTAGGCAATGGTGCCCACGGTGATCGTCCCGACTGGACGGCCACAAGGGTGATTCTGGCGGAAGCGTTGGGGGTAGTATTGGCGGATCATGATTAGCTGTCCATTACTGCAAGGTGATCGTGCAGTGTGAGGGTGGCAATAAGGTTGCGGCATCCGGCCAATACGCCGGCTCGATATGCCTCGATGATCTCCGGGCGATGTTCGGTATTGGCCTTCAGCCATGCGGCGTACTCGTCGGCAATTTGCGTGTACCAGTGTATCAGGGTCATCCGGTCGATTGGCTTGCGGGTCATGGTCATTCGGTCCTTTGTGTGAGATGGTGTAACTGTCACTCCGTCAGTAAGTATCGCACTGTGCGAGATAAAGGTCAAGGGGAAGTAGCCCCGAAATCGACAATCCGCAAAGATTTTGGGAAGTTTCCTCATAGGTGGGGGACACTGTGTCAGAGATGGCGCGATCTCGGCGCCCAACCCATCGGCCAGGATGAGGCGGCAGGCGTCGGCGTGGTCCAACTGAGAGGGGGCGCGCGGCCAGGGTGTTCTGATACGTCAGGGGCGGCTCGGACGCACTGGCGAGCGCCGTAGAGCGTTGCCAATGGTGGGGTTTTGGGTGTTTCGGGGGTAATTGGCAGGAAACTACTGCTAATGGGGGTTGCGTCGGGCGTGCTGCGCCGTACTGCCCCAAAGGCTCGTCATCCCTAGTGGGAGAGAGGCGAAGCCGGCAAGGCGTGCAGGGTGATCGGCACGAGGGCGGGGGCGTCGCCGGCGGACGATCTGCCGCGGCGTGGCGACAGTTGTATATGGTACGAGCGGTCGGCCGGGTTCGGGCTGCTGCGCCGACCCGCCTCGAAGCTGCTCGAAAGGGAAGGGACGACAAGCGAGAGGGCTCGAAGGTGCGGGGGCAGGGTGCGAGCATGGCGGGCGAGCGATGCGGGGCGAAGCCCCAGCCGTAGACGCGACGCTATCCGACAATGGTAAGCGATGTGATTAACATTGTAATCATGTCACCCGACGATGAGGCAGGGCGGCATTTCGTCAGTCTGGAAGGCTCGACATGTCGGAACATGACGACATATCCTATCTTAACAGATAACGCAGGGCAAGCTGCCAATAAGGGCAGAACTAGGCCATTCTCATAGGATTAGCCCAGTTTTCTGGCAGTTTGGGTAAGATTGCGAGCGAATCGAGGGCAAAGGGCAGGGCAAGAGATTGGGGCCCCCCTTTGCCGACTGAGGCTGAACCGCGCCCGCGGCCCGCTCTGCTTGCTGACACTAATTACCCTCGTCATTGCTAAGCTCACAAAACGAAAATCCCAAAAAAACGAAATCTTGCCCGTTCTAGCCACCCCGCCGAAGGTGGTAGATTGTGTGACGCGGTGGCAGAGTTTATACCCCTCTGCCTATCCAGCGAAATGGCATCCCTTCACGGGCTGGATAAGACTGCGGATTGCAGTAAGTTCTGTAGCCGATTGCAGTTAAGCATAGCTGCCACCTTTGGGTGGTATCGGAATCAGAATTGGCGAAGCGTTCACGGCGTAGTGAATCATCCCGGATGAGTAGCGATTCTGTCCGACTGGGCAAGATAAGTGCAGTACGATGGCCCAAGTCGGTGTCACGCATTCCGTCGTTCGAGAGCTTCCCGAATGGCCCGCAGTTCACTTGAGATGTGGCGCAGGTTCGGGTCGGCCCACGAACCGAACCAGAGCGGCAGAGCGATGATGAACAGCCAGAAGCAGATAGCATCCATGATTTGCGATTCTCCCTAAGTCTTTGTCACCGTGCAGTTTACGGGTGGGTAAAAGTTGCCCAGTTGAGTTTTCGCCGTGTTTTCTTATGCGTTTATTCGATTAGGCGGTTTCAACGTGTGGTGAAGCGGGCGGATTCGGTGAAGGCTTTGATTGGCGGTTTGGCGTAAGTCTATGGCGCTAACGAGGATAGCAAAACCGCAGATTGCGGTTATGCCCGTTAGTTTTCCCGTCCCCATTTGCGAAAGTTTCTGATATTCACGAAGAACATGGCTATAGAAACTGGAACGAGGCCGTAGACTTGACGGTGGAAGGCGACGGCGATCCAGAGGATGTTGCAGGCGAGGCAGATTACAAATCCTGTACGGTTTTTGTTTCCAACTTGCCAGACGCCGGCGAGTTCGAGGAGTCCAGCGAGCCAGTCCATGAGTGGCGTTTCCCGGTGTCAGTGAAATAGTGTCAGATTGCTATTGACAAACAGCAGCGTTTAGTTTATACTACGGGCATGAGTTTGTCAATCCCAATATCTGACACAGTGACAGATGATCCGCTGCAGGCGGTGGTTGTGGTGAAGCGTGGCCGTGGCAGGCCGCCTGGCCCGCAGCAGCCGCGTGTGCGTCCGAAGGGGCCGACTGCCGCCAAGCAGTTGCCTAAGTCGATGTGGAATCTGCCCAAGGAAACGAAAGACTTGGAGCGGGTACTGAGGCGACTACCGGACAAGGCGACGGTGGCGGTAGAGTTGGACTGGATACGGGCTCACCCGGCGATGATGCGGCTGGCGCAGCAAGGCGGTGGCGAGCAGGAGATCAAGCTGGGCAAGGATGACGTTACCCCGCCGCATGGGATATGCCCGTCGCGGGCCGCGTTCCACGAGTTGCAAAGTTGGGTGAACCGGCCGAACAAGTTCTTTGACGCGCTGATGGCCGAGCGGAAGAAGCAGAAGGAGCAGGCCGAGGCGACACGGGTTGAGCCGGACATGGGTATTGCGGAGGTGGAGGCGTTGTTGCGGGCGGTGAGCGTTTAACCTTTCACGTGGAGGTGTTCGATGCTGCGAGAGTTGACGTACCATAAGGTTGTTGGGGTTGGTGGGTTGAACGAGGAATTGTCGGTCGATGTCATGGACAAGCCTGGAAGCGGCGGGGCGTGTCACGACTATTCCATCAACTGGGATTCCGGGTTGGATCGTGGAGAGTGCCATATACGGTTCCAAAACGGCCCGATTCAAGAGGGCGGCGTGAATGGCGTGAGCAACGAGTCGCTGCTGGCGGTGGTGCTTGACCGGCTGGTGGGATTCAACGAGGGGGAGTATGCTACGCCGGAGAACTTCGCGGCGATGCAGCATGTCTTGTGGGCGTTGCAGTTTTTACACAACCGCACGAAAGACCGCGTGGTTCGCGGAGTCGAGGGCACATACAAGAAGTAGCCGAGGGGCCAAGGATGGCCGATTTCTTTCAGCTTGTGCCGTTGGAAGTGCGCCAGAACTTGGCGTACCGTCTGACGTTGCGCCGTCGCGCCCAGGAGGATGCTCAATTCCAGCGGGCGTGTCTTGAGGCGTGCAAGCAGGACGTGCTGTTCTTTCTGGCGGCTTGGTGCTTTCTGTGCGAGCCGCGTCCCAAGATGATCGGCGGGGTGAAGCAGCCGTCGATTATCCCGTTCATCCCGTGGCCGCATCAGGTGCCGGTAATCCGTACCATCCGTGAGAAGCTGGGGTACGAGGACATTGTAGTCGAGAAGTCCCGCGGCGAGGGTGCAAGCTGGATTGCGGTGTTCATGGCGTTGCATGACTGGATATTCGACCCCATGTCGATTATCGGGTTTGTGTCGCGCAACGAGACGGCGGTGGATTCGTCGATTGACCCGGCGGCGTTGCTGTGGAAGTTCGACTGGGCGTTGAAAAAGCTGCCGGTGTGGATGGGCGGCGAGAAGGAAAAGGACTGGAAGCGCAATCTGCAAGACCATACGTTCGTCAACTACCGCAACGGCTCGACGCTGACGGGGTATCCGGCGACATCAGAGGTGGGTTCTGGTGCGAGAACGAAGTGGTTCCTGATGGATGAGTTGTCCAAGTTCCCCCGTGGTGACGACCATGCGGCGATGGCTTCGACGCAAGCCGTGACGAATAGCCGGTTTGTGGTGTCTACGCCGCTGGGCGATTCGGGGGCGTACTACGACATCGTGCATAATCCTAGCTCGGTGGTGCGGGTCCAACTTCGATGGCAGGACAACATCACAAAGAACCGGGGCATGTATCGGTACGTGGGCGGGAATTGCGTGGCGGCCGACCCCAAAAACAACCCTCTGCCGGACGGGTATGCGGAATCCTCGCGCGATCGGTTCTCTCGGCTGAGGATCAAGGGCTTCACGCTTGAGGGGGTGGATCGTTCTCCGTGGTACGACCATGAGTGCGACCGGCCGGGCGCTACTCCGTTCTCGATTGCCCAGGAACAAGATATTTCCTACGGCGGGACGAAGCGGAAGATATTTGGCAGCGACTTCTTCGCCAAGGCCGAGGAGGGCGTTCGCAAGCCATTCATTCGCGGGATCATGGACTACCACAAGGAAACGCTCAAGCCGGCGTTCGACGTGGAGAGTCGCGGTCAGTGTTTGCTGTGGACGGCATTGGATGCGCAAGGCAATCCGCCGCATGGGAGTTATGTGCTGGGGGCCGACTTTTCCACGGGGCAGGGTGGCTCGTGGACATCCAATTCCGCCGCGGTTGTGCTGAATGTTCTCACGGGGGAACAGGTGCTTGAGTTCGCGGTCAACACGATGCCCACGGTGGACTTTACTGAGGCGTGCCTGTCGATCTGCAAGTGGTTCCACAATGCCTATTTCATCTGGGAAATGGACGGGCCGGGTACTGGTGTCGCCAATATCGTGAAGAAGTGGCGGTACAGCAACATTTACATGCGGCAGTTGATGACGCGGCGCGGTCGGCACAAGACGAAGGAAATGGGCTGGCACACCAGCGCCGCGACAAAAGAAGTCATGTTTGATGCAATTGGGCAGAGCGTGCGATCGGGGGAAGTGACGGTGCGGAGTGACATGCTCGCCAAAGAGTTGGGGCAGTACATTCGCATTGGCCCTCTGATTGAGCATGTGCTGAACAGCAAGACTTCCTCTGGCGAGTCGGCGGCTGCTGGCCGGGCGCACGGTGATAGGGCGATAGCGTTTGGCGTGGCTATCATGGGGATGCGTGATAGACCGTTGCTGCGCGAGGTGCAGGCGGACCCCAATATCGAGGCCATGAAGAATCCCCCGCCGAACACGATGGAGTGGCGTCAGAAGCAGTATGAGGACTCGCAAGCGGAACCGGATGGATGGGACGACCGCGATACATCGGATTTTGTGCGGGCGGCATGAAATAACAAAGGAAGGTTGTGATTATGGAACTTCACAAAGAAGAATCGCGGACACGGCTGTTTAAGGCGATGGCTCTATCGTGGACGAAGTTGGAGCCGTTTCGCGTTCTGAATCGCAATCTTGTCGAGGAATACGCGGGGTCGGCCTATGGGTATCCGAACCGCGGGGACCGGCCCGAGACGATGATGAACCTGATGAATCAGGCGGTGGACGCCTACACGATGTCCCTGGCGGCGAACCGGCCGAAGGCGATGGTCGAGACTTCCCGCCCTGAGATGCGCTACTTTGCCAACCATTTCGCCATTGCGATCAACAACTTGCTGCAAGAGATTCGGCTTGAGGAGAAGCTGCGGAAGTGGGTGCGCGATGCGTTTTTCTGCGTGGGGATTATGAAGACCCACATGGCCGATGCCGGTGAGGTGGAGCTTTGGGACGGCGGGGACTGGATTGATCCGGGGAGCCCGTTCGCGTCGAACGTGGGGCTGGACGACTTCGTGTACGACATGAGCGCAACGCGGTGGGACCAGGTGCGGTACGCGGCCGACTGCTACCGGCTTCCGTTCGAGGAATTGAGCGGCAACCAGTTCGACAAGAAGGTGGTCGCGGACTTGGCGCCGACCAACCGGATGAGCTTTATGGGCTGGGGCGAGCGGGTAGAAATGCTCTCGAAGGGCTATCAGGGCGACGCGGACGACGTGGAGCCGATGATCGACCTGATGGACATTTGGGACTCGCGTGGCGGGAAGATTTGGACCTTTGTGATGGACCCCACGGCACGGTTCCAGGGGAAGCTGGCGCCGGTGGCGGTGCTGGATTGGGACGGGCCGGAACAGGGGCCGTACCACATTCTGAGCTTCGACGAGGTGCCCGAGAACATCATGCCGACTTCGCCGGCGGCGCATCTGTCGAGTTTGGCGCGGTTGGCCAACAACCTGATACGCAAGCAGGGGAGGCAGGCCCGGCGCCAAAAGGACGTGCATACGTACACCCCGGCGGGCGCCGAGGGTGCGAAGAAGCTGCAAAAGTCCAGCGATGGCGACTGGGTAGAGGTGGATGACACGAAAGAAGTCGGCCTCGTCAAGATGGGCGGCGTTGATGCTGGCAATCAGGCGTTTATGATGCACACGGTTGACCTGTTCGACCGGATGGCGGGCAACCTTCCAGCCATGCTGGGGCTTGGCTCGCAAGCCGATACGCTCGGGCAGGAGCAGCTTATCGCGGGTTCGGTGAGCAAGAAAGACGCCCAGATGCGCATGCGGTGCATGGACGCGACCCGCGGGCTGGTGCGGAATCTGGCTTTCATGCTCTGGCACGACGTTGCCAAGGTGTTGCCGGGCCGGATGTCTATTCCCGGCGTTCCCGGGGCGTCGATTGATTCGACGTGGACGCCCGAGCATCGGATGGGCGAGTTTCACGACTACGATCTGGACATCGACGTTTTTTCGATGCAATACCAGGCCCCGGCCCAGAAGGTTGCGGCGATCAACACGCTGCTCTCGACGATTTACCTTCCGGCGCAGCAGTCGCTTGCGGCTCAGGGCGGGCAAATCAACTGGCAAAAGCTGGCGAGCATCCACGCCGAGGGGCTGAATCTGCCTCAGTTTGCCGACGTGGTGACGTTTTCCGCCCCGCAACAGCAGGGAGAACCGCAAGGTGGCGGTGTAGAACAGCCACAGATGCCGCCGAACACGACGCGCAAGTACATCAGGCAGGATGCGCCGTCAAGCGGGCAAATGTCGGCCGGCAAGCTGGTGAATCAGCAGATGGCGTCTATGGCGAAGGCCGGGCAGACGAACCCGGACCAAGCAATGTCAATGGCAAGTTAGCATGGAGACTACCGTGGGCGAGAAAACCTATATCTACCGAAGGGACGATAACGAGGAATTAGTGGAGGTGCCGTGGTCGGTGATGATTGACCAGCGGGCGGGGTACATCACGCTGCCGGATGGTGTTTCTGCGCGGCGCTGTCTGCATTTGGAGGCTGATCGTGACGGACGGCCGGGCAAAACTCCCGCGCCGGAGCGGGCCGACCGCGAATATGTCTCGGATGCGATGGGTTTTACAGAGGCGGCGCTGCCGGACTTCGAGGCCGATAGGGTAAAGCACGGTTTCACGGGGATTGAGTTCACACAAGACCCCACGGAACCGACGTTTCGGCAAGTGAAATGCCGAAGTCGCAAGGAGTACCAGAGATACATGCGCCACCGCGGCATGTTTGACAAGAGTACGCGGTCGAACTTCCGATTGACGCAGGAGGATTTCGACCGGGCGACTGAATTGGTGGGGAGGGCTGGCCATGTCGCGTGAAATGCCCTACGGCGAACGGCTTGCGGCAGGCTTCCGAATGCTGGCCGCGGCGCACCCCGACGACGTTGAGGAAGAAGACGCCCTAGACCGCTCGATTGACGACGAGGACGAGGTTCGGGGCGGACATTGGGACTACCGGAGAGGATGGGTAAGGCAAAAACTGCCCGACGAGTGAGAAAATGACACAATATCCCTGAAATGGTGTCATATTGCTATTGACAAAGGGGGGGATTTATGGTATAAGTAAAGCTGCAAGCTGGGGTTGCTTTGATTAGGCCGTGATTTATGACACTGTGTCATAGATCGGCATGGAGGAATGGGCCTGTTTTCACGGAGGAAAGCATGGGCGACGTGGCGGAAAAACCCGAAGCGGAACCATTGGTGCTGACGGAGCGTGAGATTGCGATTGCGCGGGGCGAAGACCCCGATGCGGCAGTGGAGGGTGGCAAGGAAGCCGAGTTGACCCCGGAAGTCGGGCAGGATGCAGCGGGCCAACCGGCCCCCGAGGGCGGCAAGGATGCTGCCCCGCCGGCGGTCAATGCGGAGTGGGTGGACGACGACGTGCTGGGTCTGGCCCGCAGTTACGGGCTGGATGAGAACGACGTGAAGCAGTTCGACGACGCCGAGGCGTTTCGGAAGGCGACGTTGCTCTTTGACAAGAAACTTCTGGCGGAAGCGGGGCAGAAGCCCGCCGATGTCGTTGCGGCCCCCAAGGCTGTCCCGGTTGCTGACACAGTGACAGACGACCCGGCAGCCATCGACCCCCAGGCGTACATCGACGCGGGGTACGACGAGCAGACGGTGGCCTTGGTGAAGGCCCACAAGCAGTTGGCGGACGAGGTGGTGCGGTTGCGGGCTGAGGCGCAGGCAGCGCAGCAGCGGACGGCCGCCGAGTTCGAGCGCGACCGCTTACTGACGTACCACGACGCGGTGGACCAGTTGGATGAGAAGCGATACGGCCGCACACTGGACAACGCGGGCACGATTGTCCCGTTGACCAAAGAGGCGGACGACAACCGGCGGAAGTTGCACGATACGGCGCAACTGCTGGCAACGAAGTCGCCGCCAGGAACGCCGCTGTCGGTGATCCTGAAGCGCGCGGAGAAGATTGCCTTCGCTGAGGAGCTTGCCGCTGAGGAGCGACGGGTTTATCAGGAGAAGGTTGCGAAACAGAGTGCGAAACGCCGGCCGGCGGCGGGGCGGTCGAAGCCGATTGCGGCCCCAGTGAGTGCTGACGGTGACGTGGACGAGGCGGTGGACATCGCCAATCGCCCTGAAATCGTCAAGGCGTGGAATCGAATGCAAGAGGAGGCCGGCGCGTAGATGGGCTTTGTGTACCTAGCGCGGAATCGTGTCAATAATCGGCGGTACGTCGGCAAGACGGTTGGAACACTGTCGCGGCGAAAGTCCAAGCATGAACGCGGGGCGATACGGGGCGACATTAAGGTTCCTTTTGTTCAAGCGATTGCGAAGTACGGGAAAGAGGCTTTTGAGTGGTGCGTGCTGTTTGAGAGCAGCGACGAGAAGGAGTTGCTGCGAGTCGAACGGGTGATGATTGCCACTTTGCGGACGAAGACTCCGCGTGGATACAACGTGACTCTCGGTGGCGAGGGGAGTTCTGGATTCAAGCATTCCGTTGAATCGCGGAAGAAGATGTCGGCCTCGGGCACTGGCCGAAAGACATCGGACGAAACGAGAGCCAAGCAGAGTGCAGCAGCGAAGGGGCGGGTTGTTTCAGAAGCCACCCGCAGAAAATCGAGTCTGGCACAGAAGGGAAAGAAAAACTCTCCCGAGAGTCGCGCGAAGATGAGCGCGAGTCGATTGGGTAAGAAGCTGTCTCCCCGCCACTGTGCAAGCATTTCTGCTGGAAATAAGGGCAAAAAACATCGAGGCTATCCAAGAACACAAGCCCATACTGAGAAAATAGCGGCGTGGCATCGAGGAAGAAAACGTCCAGAGGCGACGCGAGAAAAACTGAGAGCGGCTTGGGTGCGGAGAAAGCAACGTGCTTTGGCTGCAAGCCAAGCGAGTGATTTTAGTGGTCCGCATGATGTGGACCCGGTTTAGCCAACACTTTTTTCAAGGATGAAAAACACATGGCACTTCTCCCCCACAACGTCGATGACTTCGTGGCATTGACGCTTCCCGAGTTCAAGCGCGGGTCCTGGACGGATTTGGCGCTGGAATACACCGAATACGTCTCGGCGCAACTCTTGTCCAGCAAGTCCGTCGTGGAACAGGGTGGCCCGTCCATCAGCTTCCGCATCAAGACTCGCAATACCGGCAATGCCAGGACTTCTGGCTTGTTCGACCAGGACATCACCAAGGTCGAAGACGTGATGATCTCGGCCAGCGTGCCGTGGGCAAAACAGACCACAAACTTTTCCTACGACGTGGATGAGCCGGAATTTCAGTCCGACCGCGAGACGATCATCAAGATTCTCCAGATTCGGAAGCATGACGCCGAAAGCGACATGGCCGAACTGATGGAGCAACTGTTCTGGTCGGCCCCGACCAGTTCGACGGACGCCAAGCCGTTCGGTATCCCGTTCTGGATTCAGAAGTCCAGCACGACCCCGGCCGGCGGGCATACGGGCGGCAACCCCGGCGGTTTCGCGGCTGGTTGTGCCGGCGTGAGCAGCACCGATTACCCGCGTTGGCGGAATTGGTCGTTCAACTACACGCAGCCCACTACCGACGACCTCGTGAAGAAGGTCAAGAAGGCACTGGCCTTCACCAACTTCGTGGCGCCGGTTCCGCATCCCGAGTTGGGATTTGGTAAGAGCGACTACAACATCTACACCACCTACCGGGTGATGGAGCCGTTGGAGAGGCTTGCCGAGACGCGGAACGACAACTTGGGCAGCGACTTGGCTAAGTACATCGGCACCGTGACCATCGGTGGCGTTCCGGTGAAGTGGGTGCCGTACCTCGAAGCGAACGACACCAGCGACCCGCTGTACGGCGTCAACTGGCGGACCCTGCGGCCGATCATCAAGAAGGGCGCGAACATGCGTCTCAACCCGCCGATCCAGGGTGCGCGTCAGCACACGACCCGGACGGTTCACATCGACAACTGGATGAACTGGATTGCCTACAACCGCCGCCTTCTGTGGGTTGGCTACGTGGCCTAGTTCATGTTTCCGTGTCCGAACGACACTTAGGCAATCACATCAACAAGGGAGTTTGACATGTTTCCACTTTGGCAGAAGGCGTTGTACACCCTCTATGTCGGCAAGGGGACCGGGACTTCCGGCGATGCTGGCACGGCAGGCGGCCGCGGCCCGTCCAATGCGATTTGGGCGCGCGCGATCGGCACCGAGATGAACCCGACCGGGCTCGATGAGGGCTTTGGCTTCTTCGACGATTTCGTCATGTTCCCGGCCGTTCCGTACAACAATGCCGTGACGGCGTTGGTGGCGTCGGACGCGGGTGCGTGGCAGTGCTTGACCACGAACCTCTCGGGCACCACGATTGCCCCGGTGGCCTCGACGGCGGGCGGCGTGATTCGGGCTTCGGCTCCGATCACCACGACTTCCGAGCAGTACATGGTTGCTGGCGGCGGGGCGACCCCTGCGGTCATCAACGATGGCGCCGGCAAGAAGTTGCTGTTCGAGTGCAAGATCAAGACCGATGCGGTTCTGGACCACCAGGGCTTCTACGGCTTGACCAGCGGCTCGAATGCCACCGGCTTGCTGACGGCGGCCAGCCCGGCGTTGCCTCTCGGCACGGCGAACTTCCTGGGCTTCTACCTGAACGCGCAGACGCTCAGCTTTGTCTGGCAGCGCGGTTCGGGCACGGCCGCGGGAACGGTTGCCGCGTTGCAGAAGAACGCGACGACCTTGCAGACCGCGGCCTCGACGGCGTGGAGCAAGACGCTGACCGCTGCGACGTTCTACAAGATCGGGTTCGTCTACGACCCGGCGGCCAAGCTCTCCGAGCGGATTACGGTCTACGTGAACGGCCAAGCGGTCGGCACGCTGGCCGCGGACGTTCTGGGTTCGTGGGACGCCACGGGGACGACCTACACGGCGAACACCGTGTTCCCCGACAAGACCACCTACATGGCCCCGGCGCTGTTGCATCGCAACAACGCGGGCGGCACTGTGGCGGCTTGTGCGGTGGACTACGATTGGGCCGGTTTCTACCAAGCGGGGTAGCGGCGTGACGTGAAATGGTGCGACGTTTAATGGGGACGTTGCGCCGCGATGGGCGGCTGGGCTCGTTCCTCCATGCGAGCCCGGCCCCCTCGTTTTCTATCATCAACCGGGAGCAATACGATGTCCACCGCCACGATTTCCGCGAGTTTGGTGTTCACGAATGCCGGCAATCAGGTGGCCCTCTCGGTGGGGTCGCTCTCGATTACGGTGGCCGGCACGCACTACATCCACCAGGTACAGACCGTCACGATCACGACGCCGCAGGCGTTGGCGATGGGTGGCGTGACTGCCGCCGGGTATGGGGTGTTCATCAATCGGTCGGATACCAACACCATTACCATCGGCAAGACGGGTGCGGCTGACATTGTGAGCCTGCTTCCCGGAGAAGTGGCGGCGTTTCGCCTTGGGGTGAATGCGCCCTATGCGGTGTCGATTACAGGTTCGGCGGACTTGGAGTACCTGATTGTTTCCACGTAACGTGTTCGACATGGAGGAGTTGCGTAATGATTCTCGAAAATGATCGAGCGGTGCTTGTGCAGTTGTTGTGTGTCGATGAGATTCCGGCGGCCCTGGAAGCCGAGTACGAGATTTGGCAGTCCATGTGGCACCGGACTGGCGGAACGGGCGATATGGGGCCGATGCTGCTGATCCCCCTGCTGAGAAGCCTGCGCATGGGCAAGGCGAAGGCCGAGCAACCGCAAGGCAAGATCGACTGGACGCTGTACCCCCAAGACGGCACGGTGCGTGTCGAGGCGCGGTACATGGGACAGTGGATGCCCGGCAAGTTCATCGGCTTCGTCGAGCATGGCATTCTGGCTTTGCGGTTGGACGACGACCCGATGGTGCGCGAGTGCCGGCCGGACATGGTTCGGTTGTCGGTTGACCAGTCGCCCCGCGCGACGGACGACGAGGTTTCCCCGGCTGCGAAGCTGCTGGACGTTCCGATTGCCCCCGAGTCCGTCCCCGACGAAGTGCTTGAGGACGATATGCCCGACACGGACGTTGAGCCGGACATTGGGGCGTTGCCCGCTGGCGCCGAGGTGTACGTCGAGGACGGCCCGGATTCGCTCGATGCGGAACTGGTTGGCCCGGCCGACGAGCCCGGCATGTTCAAGGTCAAAGTGGATGGCGTCGAGCGGGTGGTTTCCGGTTCCTTGCTGACGCCAGCCTAAGCCCATTGTGGTGAAATAGCATGACAGCAACCATAACGGGCGGACCAGCTTACGACTTGTCGATTGGCTACACCCAACTGTTGGTTGAGGTGGGCTTTTATCTCGGGTACGGACGCGATACCACGGTCTGGACGGCGGAACAGTCTGCCAATGCCGCCGAGATGGTGCGATCTGGAACGCGGCAATTCTATTGGCCGCCCCCGCTTGATGTGGCACTTCTGGAATCCATGAACCGGACGCGGTTCAGTAAGGAGAACCCGGAAGCGAAGATTGCCATTGTGCGGTGGTCGTTCCTCTCGCCGCAAGCGACGATGGTGGTCGGCACGGCTGACTTCTCTTACGATCTGCCGGCGGACTTCGGCGGTGCGGCCAAGTCGTTCACGTTCAGGGATGGTGCGACGGCTGCCCCATTGACTTCCATCAGTGAGGAACACCTGCGCGGCTTGCAAGCGGGGAACCGCGAAGCTGGGCGGCCGGAATACTATGCCGTTCGGCCCAAGGCCAGCACGGGAGCGGGCAACCAGCGGTGGGAGGTGTTGCTGTACCCGACGCCCGACAAGGCGTACACGCTGCTGTACCGATACGACGTGTTGCCGCCGATGCTATCGGCCAACAATCCGTATCCGCTGGGCGGGCCGGCACATGCCGATACCCTACTGGCAAGCTGCCTTGCGGTATCTGAGGAGCGGACGAACGACAAGTCATCCGTGCATCGGGCGCGGTTCATGGTGCTGCTGGCCGCGTCGGCGCAATTCGACTCGACGATGGCCGCGGAGGTCACGAAAGACACATGGCCGGTGGGCGAGAAGCCGGCCGACACGCTGGACATCACCTACCCCGACTTGCTGCGGCATGTGGGGCAGTTCCTCGACTACGGTTGGGATACAAGCCGCTGGACGCGGGACCAGTTCTTTGTGGCGGACGATCTGGTTCAGTCTGGGCTGAGGCAGTTCTACAAGCCGGTTCCGCTGTCGATGCCGCAAGACCCTGCCGGGCCGTACAAGCCAGCAAAGCCGTCGCATCGGTGGTCATTCCTGACGCTAACCGACACGGTATCACTGCTGAGTGGCACGAGCGAATACCAGTTGCCGGACGATTTTGGGGGCGAGTTGGTTGAGGATATGCACTTTTCGGCGGGTGCCGAGCAGGTGCATATCCGGCGGGTGAGCCAGGATTTGCTGCTGGATTTATTCACGGACAACAATGCGCCTGGACCGCCCCAATACGTATCCATCATTCCGGTGACAAGCCTTGGGCTTGGAAGGCAAGTATGGAAGGCGACATTCTACCCGAAGCCGGACAGCGCCTATGAGGTGGTGTACCAGCATGTGGCGACCCCGCCGCGGCTGACGGCCTTGCGTCCGTTCCCGCTAGGTGGCGTGGAGCATGCCGAGACGATTCTAACCTCGTGCATGGCGGCGGCCGAAGCGCGGATGAAGCCCACGTCGGAAGTGTTTCGCGGCCGGTTCCAAGAGCGGTTGGCAGCGAGCATTGCGGCGGACACGCGAGACAAGCCGGCGGACGTTGCTTGGCCGCTGGGGCACGCGAAGGCGGCGACCCTGGACATCACATACGACCAGCTTGTGATGCGGGTTGGGCATGAGTTGGGTATCGGCTGGGTGCCGACGACTTGGAGCGTTGAGGAGCGGCAGCGTGTGGACATGGCGATCCAGAGCGGATTGCGGCAGTTCTACACCCCTGCCCCCTTGCGTGGCGAGCGGTACGGCTACGAGTGGACGTTCTTGCGCCCGATTGCGACGTTGACGACGATTGCGGCACAGACGACGTATGACTTGCCGGCGGACTTTTCGTCGATTGACGGGCCGATAACCTACGCGCCGGGTGCGACGTTGTTCTATCGCCCGATTGAGATTGTGGCCGAGCATCAGGTTCGCTCGTTCCTTTCGGCGTACACCGCTTCGTTGCGTCCGGCGATGGCGGCGATTCGGCCAAAGGCGATGGATCAAACGACGTGGACGCGGTACGAGATTATCATGTGCCCGATCCCCGATGCGGCTTATGTGCTGACGTATCGCTACCGGGTGAACATGCTGGCGCTGGGTGACGCGAATCAGTACCCGCCTGGCGCGCAGCAGCACGCCGAGACGATTCTTGAGAGTTGCTTGGCGGCGGCGGAACGGATGAAGGATGGCAAAGAGGGGATGCACACGAATCGGTTCCGCGAATTGCTGGCGGCCTCGGTGAGCGCAGACCGGAAGTCCGCGAGCCCGGATGGGCTGGGGTACAACCGCGACATGAGCGACCGGGCGGGGCTGGCGAACGGGAACTTCCCCAATCCGCACGCATGGCAAGACACTTTGGTCACGTACAACGGTTCGGTTCCGTTGTAAGGCGGCGAGGAAGTTGGATGTTGGGACAGCCGGCGTGCCGGGGGAGTGATGAATGCGAAACGTCAAGCGGAAGTTGTCGGCAGAGATACGGCTGAAACTTCGACGCTGGGTGGCTAGACAAGAGGCCCTGAAAAGCTACAAGCGAAAGACCTACGGATGAGGGCCGTGACCATGCCTACGATTCCACAGGAGCGGTCGATTCGCAGGCTGCATTGCGTGCTGGTTCGGATAGAGCAGTTGTCGGCAGAGGCGAGGGTAGCATTAGGTGAGTTGGAAGAAGCGATAGAGGATACGAAGGCGGAACAACAAGGCGAGCAATGCACAACGCCCGACTGATTACGATTGTGCTGCTGATTGGCACGCTGTAGAGCGTGAAACAATAAATTACCCTATCGAGAAAAAGGTGCGAACATGCAATACGACCTGACCCCTGCCGAAGCCAAAGCCATCAATCGGATGCGTATGACGCCCGATCAACGGCATATCCTGCAACTCACGGAAGCGGAAACCGCCCGCCAAGCGATGGTGGCACGGATGACGCCTGCCAAACGCGAAGCCTACGAGGCCCAGCGTGTCGAGCAGCAGGCCGAACAAGCCCGCGTGGCAAAGCTGTCTCAAGAGCAACGCCGTGCCGAGCAACTGACGCGAGAGAAGACTCGCGTTGACGCCGAACTGGCAACGCCGGAGATTGCCGCCGTGGTGGAGAAACTAGTGGACGGCAAGGTGGACGTGGCTGACATCAAGCCTTCTCCCGTGAAGGAGGTCTAGGAATATGCCTGTTACACTCCAAGCAGTTGTTGCTGGCAATAGCAATGTTGCCGCGAAATGGTGCGAGAATCCGGGTGAAGCGATTGTCGCCATTGATAACGGTGATGGTACCGTCACTGTTGCCGGTGAAGTGGCTACGAAGTACACCGTGGGCAAGACGTTTCGTTTGATCGGCACCGACTCCGGCAATGACGACGGCCCGTATGAAGTAGCCAGCCGCACAGAATCTGGCGGAAATACGATCATCGTAACCACGGTTGCCCCACCATACGATGATGTAACGGCGGCTGGATACGCACAGGTGCATCGCGTCCCCGTCGCTACTGACGAAGTAGACATCAACGGTTTGGCAATGGTTCAGGCCGGTGGAGCGTTGACGCTGGTGAGCATGATTGATTCCTTGTCGGCAACCCTCCCCGGCACCTTCACTCTCACCAATGATGACTTCACTTGCGACACCGTGACCGATGTTGCTTTGATTAACGCATCACACAAGCCGGCAACGGCTGACAACTTGGCGACGGTCACAACCACGACATATTTTACCGTCACAGGTAATGTGGCGGCTAATTATCCTGCTGGTATGCGGTTTACAGTGGCTGGTTCCAAAGACAGCAGCAACGATGGTGACAAGATTACCAACGCCAACGCCACTTGGAATGATCCGGTAACGCGGATTTACGCCTCCAGCCTGACGGCACAGACGGAGGAAACAGGCACCCTAGAACGCTGGGTTCCGATTCTGATTACCGTGGGTGTAGTGGGTGACGGTGAGGGCATCTATAACAGCACTTCTAGTGTTGCTCTGACAAATAGCGTTGGCGGGATGATTGAGTTTGTTGGTGACGAAACCAACACTGGAAGTGGCAGCGGTATGTCCAATGCTGGGACGCTCATAGTTGGCGGCACCGTGACGTTCGACAGCATCAGCTACAACAGCGGCTCTTGCGTATGTGAGAGTGGCGGCATCGTGACGTTCGATAGCAGCAGCAGCAACAACGGCTCTTGCGTATGCGAGAGTGGCGGCATCGTGACGTTCAGCAGCGGCAGCAGCAACGGCTCTTGCGTATGTGAGAGTGGCGGCATCGTGACGTTCAGCAGCATCAGCAACAACTACGGCTCTTGCGTATGTGAGAGTGGCGGCACCGTGACGTTCAGCAGCATCAGCAACAACTAC